>Ga0247732_10000224_pt1 | contig 34401 bp, 33 predicted proteins | sample UWRJL163409C2_FD_180940 | JGI IMG/M metagenome (GOLD analysis project Ga0247732, IMG submission 180940) | Plant litter microbial communities from Arlington Agricultural Research Station in Wisconsin, United States - UWRJ-L163-409C-2 | ecosystem: Environmental > Terrestrial > Plant litter >...
CCGTCTCGAAATGCTGGCTCTCGAACGGGTAGTCCTCGTCGCCACCGTAGAAACGCGGTGAGATGTCCTCGCCCCCCATGAGCATGATGGCCTCGCTCGCGTCGGTGAGGGCGAGCAGGGAGGCCGTGCCGACATCGGCCGCGGCGACCCGGTTCACGATCCATCCGGCATCTTCAGCGGCCTGTACCGCCCGGGAGTTGAGCACCTCGACATAGGCGTGGTACTCGACGTCGCGAGGGCGATACCGGGTCACTTCGACGACGCTGAGTCGTTTCTCCGAGCGGGTGGCCATGAACCCATCATGCTGAATCCGCACGCTCCTCCCCAGCTCTGTCGTAACGAGACGACACATACGTGGTCATAGGCCCGGCGCAGGCGGTTGTTCTAGACTGCCTGCGATGTCCAGAACCGATCGACGACGATATTCCTTCCTCCGAACCGGCCTCGTCGCCGGTGCCGGACTCGTTCTCGCCCTGCTCGCCCTGCAGGCGCCGCAGGCCGCCCAGGCGACGGACCCGGTGAACCTCGGCGGCGCTTATGTGGTCGATCGCGTGGGGGTCGTGGGCACTCGAGCGGCCGAGGTGCAGGATGCGCTCGACGAGCTGTCGCAGAACGAGGGCACGAACCTTTTCGTCGTCTACGTCGACAGCTTCACGGGCGTGGCAGACCGCGAGGCGTGGGCCGACGACACCGCGATGAAGAACGATCTCGGCGTGAACGACGTTCTGCTGGCGATCGCGACCGACGACCGGCTCTACCAGCTCTCCGTCGATCCCGACTTCGCGCTCACCGACGCCCAGCTCAGCGAGCTGGAGACCACGTCCATCCAGCCGTCTCTTCGGCAGAACGACTGGGCGGGAGCCGCCATCAACACGGCGTCGGGGCTCTCCGAGCTGCTCGACGGCGAGAGCGTGTCGCCGCCCGTGATCACTCCGGGCGACGAAGCGGAGACGGCAGGCGGAGGATCCTCCGTGCTGACCTGGGCGCTGGGAGGCACCGTCGTCGTCGTGGCCGGGGTCGTCGGCGCCGTCTACCTGCGCAAGCGGTCGAAGGCGAAGGCGGCGGCCCAGTCGGGTTCCGACGGCCCGACCCAGCTCGAACTCGACAGGGAGGTCGGCAGGCTCCTTGTTCAGCTCGACGACGCGGTCAAGAGCAGCGAGCAGGAGCTGGGCTTCGCGATCGCGCAATTCGGCGACGACGCCACGGCGGCGTTCGCGCAGGCCCTCGACAGCGCGAAAGAGAAAGTGCGTCAGAGCTTCGCCCTCAAACAGAACCTCGACGACGGCACGCCGGACAGCCCCGACGACAGGCGGGCGTGGTCGCTGAAGATCATCGAACTCTGCACCAGCGCCGACGCCGAGCTCGATGCACAGGCCGACGCGTTCGCCGCGCTGCGCGAACTCGAGAAGAACCCCCAGCCGTCACTCGACGCCATCGCGTCCGGCGTCGCATCCGCCCGGCAGCGCATCCCGGCTGCCACGCAGACGGTGCAGTCGCTGAGAGCGACGTATTCGGCGGATGCCCTCGCCACCGTCCTCGAGAACCCGGCCCAGGCCGAGAAGCTCCTCGCCTACGCCGAGGCGACGGCGACGGCCGTTCCCGGCCTGATCGCGGGCGGGCGCGCCAGCGAGGCCGCCGTGAGCATCCAACGGGCCCAGGCCGCCGTGGCCCAGTCCGAGACGCTTGTCACTGCCGTCGGCACGCTCGGGGCGGCGCTCCAGAACGCCGCCGCCGCGCTGGCGAGCGCCGTCTCGGAGGCGACGAACGACACCGCCGAGGCTCGAACTCTGCTCGCCACGCCCGAGGGCGCACCCCGAACCGCCGAACTGTCTCCTCTGGTCGCAGCCCTCGACGCCGCCATCACCCAGGCACGAAGTGCAGGCGCGTCCGATCCCGTCGCAGCACTCCAGGCCCTCCAGAACGCGAACGCACCGCTCGACGCCGCCCTCGCGGGAGTACGTGAACAGGCCCAACGCCTGGCCCGCACCCAGGAGCAGCTGTCGCGAACCCTCGCCGCGGCATCCAGCACCATCGCCGCCGTCAAGGAGTACGTGGTGACCCGACGGGGAGCGGTGAGCGTCGACGCCCGCACCCGCATCGCCGAGGCAGAACGGCTGCTGAACGAGTCGTACGGACTGCAGTCGACCGATCCGGAACGCGCCCTGTCGTCGGCCAACCAGGCGTACCAGTTCGCGCAGTCAGCCGATCAGGCCGCACGCATCGACGTGGATGCCTACAGCCCCTACTCCGGGCAAGGCGAGCAGGGGGTGGATGACTCGGCGATGCTGGGCGGCCTCCTCGGCGGACTCTTCTCGGGCGGAGGCGGCTCGTCGCGACGCTCCTACTCCGGCGGCATGTTCGGCGGCTCGTCGAGCTGGGGCGGCGGCGGACGCTCCTCCGGCTCCTCTCGCTCGTCGGGCTCCTCGCGATCGTCGGGTTCACGCAGGAGCTCGTCGTCAGGACGCTCCGGCGGGCGGCGCGGCGGCGGCGGACGCTTCTAGAAGACGCACAATCCACGGCTACAACCCAAGGAGAAGGAAATGGCAAAGCAGTCCATCATCGGTCGGATCACCCAGCTCGCGAAGGCGAACATCAACGCGCTCATCGACCAGGCCGAGGATCCCCAGTTGATGCTCGACCAGCTCGTGCGCGACTACAGCGACAACATCGCCGATGCCGAGGGCGCGATCGCTCAGACCATCGGCAACCTGCGGCTGCTCGAAGACGACCACCGCGAAGACGTGAAGACGGCCGAGGACTGGGGCCGCAAGGCGCTCGCTGCGAGCCAGAAGGGCGACGAGCTGCGCGTGGCCGGCAACACGGTCGACGCAGACAAGTTCGACGCCCTCGCCAAGGTTGCCCTGACGCGCCAGCTGCAGAGCGAGAACGAGGCGCGCGACGCCGAGCCGTCGATCGCGTCGCAGACCGAGATCGTCGAGAAGCTCAAGGCCGGCCTCAACTCGATGAAGGAGAAGCTCGGCCAGCTCACCCGCAAGCGCGACGAGCTCGCCGCTCGCGCCAAGACCGTCGAAGCGCAGAGCGCTGTTCACGACGCGTTGAAGAGCATCGACGTCCTCGACCCCACGAGCGACCTCGGCAGATTCGAAGACAAGATCCGCCGCGAAGAGGCCAAGGTGCGGGGCCAGGAGGAGTTGACGGCGTCGAGCCTCGACGCCCAGTTCGAGAGCCTCGACGACATCGGCGAGCTCACCGAGGTCGACGCGCGCCTGGCTCAGTTGAAGGCGAAGAGCCAGGCTCCCCGCCCCATCGACGCTCCGGTCGAATAGCATCCGCTCCCCCGCGCCCACGTCCGTGGAAGACTGAGTACGTGCCAGCAACCTTCGTGATCGTGCCCCAGTGGCAGGGGTCCGGTTCGTCGCGCGCCATGCGTCTCGTCGACAGTGCCTCTGCGATCCAGGGCGACCTTCCGGCCGCCGCGACCCGCGTCGTCGATGTGCCCGTGGGTGCCGGCGAGTCGCAGGGAACCGGCGTTCTACGCTTCACGGCTCTTCAGTCGGTACTCGCGAACCAGCAGCGGGTGCTCGCGAGCACCGCCGGCCCGGTGATCACGATCGGAGGCGATTGCGCCGTCGAGCTCGGTGCCGTTCCGCACGCGCTTGCGAGCTCCGCCGAGTCGACGACCGCGCTCGTGTGGTTCGACGCCCACGGCGACCTCAACTCGCCCGAGTCGTCGCCGTCTCACGCCTTCCACGGCATGGTGCTGCGTACCCTGCTCGGCGACGGCCCCGCTGGGCTCGTGCCCGACTCACCGTTGTCGCCGACGCAGGTGGTGCTCGCCGGAACGCGTTCGCTCGACGACGACGAGGCCGCCTTCGTCGACGCCTCGGGCCTTCGCGTGGTCCCATCGTCCGAGCTGCAGCAGCCCGCCTCTCTGGTCGAGGCGATCGCACGGACGGGCGCGAGCCGGGTCTACATCCACGTCGACCTCGATGTGCTCGATCCCGCCGAGATCGATGGCGTGGGATACCCCGAGCCGTTCGGCCTGTCTGTACAGCAGCTGGTGCAGGCGATCTCGGAGATCCGTGCGTCGTATCCACTCGTGGGTGCCGGAATCACGGAGTTCGCCCCCTCGACGCCGGAGGCCGCATCCGACGACCTGCCGAGCATCCTCCGCATCATCTCGGCCCTCACCCGGCCGGTTCAGCGAGCAGAGGAGAAGACCCCGTGACCGACACCGAAAGCACAGCAGAACCCGTGCGCATCACGACCGAGCGCCGGGGGCACGTGCTGCTCATCAGGCTCGACAGGCCCGAGAAGCGCAATGCGGCCGATTTCTCCATGCTGCAGCAGCTCTCGGCCGCCTACGGCGAACTCGACTCCGATCCCGAATTGCGTGTGGGCCTCGTGCACGCCGCGGGCGATCATTTCACCGCGGGGCTCGACCTCGCCGACATCGGCCCCCGCATCACGGCCGACGGAATCGACTACGTCGACGCCGATGGCATCAACCCGTGGCAGGTCTCCGGGAGGGCGCTGACGAAACCCGTCGTCATGGCCGTGCAGGGCATCTGCCTGACGCTCGGCATCGAGCTGATGCTGGCCAGCGACATCGTCGTCGCCGCCGACTCGACGCGATTCGGGCAGCTCGAGGTCAGCCGGGGAATCCTTCCGTTCGGCGGTGCGACGCTCCGGTTCCCTCGTGCCGTCGGCTGGGGCAACGCCATGCGGTGGATCCTGACCGGCGACATGTTCGACGCGGCCGAGGCCCTGCGAATCGGTCTGGTGCAGGAGGTGGTGCCCGACGGCATCCAGTTCGACCGTGCGCTCGAACTCGCCAAACGTGTCGCCGCCCAGGCCCCGCTGGCCGTTCAGGCGGCTCTCGCCAACGCGCGCCTCGCGGTGCGCTCCGGCGACGCGGCGGCTGAAGCGGAGCTGCAGCCGGCCCTCGTTCGACTCGCCTCCAGCGACGATGCCCGCATCGGCCTCGAGGCATTCGCCTCCCGTACCACGGCTCGGTTCACCGGCCACTGACGTCAGGACACCATCATGACAACGACCGAATACGACCTCATCGTCATCGGAGCAGGAGCCATCGGCGAGAACGTCGCCGACCGGGCCGTGCGAGGCGGACTGCGCACGGCCCTCGTCGAGAGCGAACTCGTGGGGGGCGAATGCAGCTACTGGGCGTGCATGCCGTCGAAGGCCCTTCTCCGCAGCGGAACCGTGTTGCGCGCCGCCCGCGCGGTCGGTGGCGCCAAACAGGCCGTGACCGGCGAGATCGACGTGGCCGCCGTGCTCGAGCGCCGCAACTCGTTCACGAGCGACTGGAACGACTCCAGCCAGGCGGAGTGGGTCGCGGGTGCCGGCATCGACCTGATCCGGGGATACGCGCGATTCGTCGGGCCGAAGGAGATCGAGGTGACCGGCACCGACGGGCAGACCACCCGGTACTCGGCGACGCACGCGATCACCGTGTCGACCGGGTCTGCCGCCCTGCTGCCCGACGTTCCCGGGCTGAAGGAAGCGCGCCCGTGGACCAGTCGTGAGGCGACAAGCGCGCAGTCGATTCCACCACGGCTCGCGATCATCGGCGGCGGCGTGGTCGCCGTCGAGATGGCCACGGCCTACGCCAGCCTCGGCTCCGTTGTGACGCTCGTCTCGCGCGGAGGGATTCTCTCGACGATGGAGCCGTTCGCGGGCGAGCTCGTCGGCGCCTCACTGAAGGACCTCGGGGTGTCGCTGCACCTCAACACGTCGCCGACAAGCGTCGAGAGGCTGGGCGGAGGCGACGTGGTCGTGCACCTCGACGACGGCTCGACCGTCGTCGCCGACGAACTGCTCGTCGCCACCGGGCGCACGCCCCGCACCGACGACCTCGGCCTCGAGACCATCGGACTCGCACCCGGCGACTGGCTGACGGTCGACGACACCCTGCGCGTGGTCGATGCCGAGGGCGAGCCGTTCGACGGAGGCTGGCTCTACGCCACCGGAGATGTGAACCACCGGGCGCTGCTCACCCACCAGGGAAAGTATCAGGCGCGTGCCGCCGGAGACGTCATCGCCGCCCGCGCCGCCGGGCGAGAGGTCTTCGACCAGCCGTGGGGTGCGCATGTCGCCACCGCCGATCACCAGGCCGTGCCCCAGGTCACGTTCAGCGACCCCGAGGTCGCGTCGGTCGGCCTGACGGCCGCCGCCGCGGAGAAGGCCGGCTACCGCACGCGAGTCGTCGACTACGAGATCGGCAATGTCGCCGGTGCGAGCGTGCATGCCGACGGCTACAAGGGCACCGCACGCATGGTGGTCGACGAGGACCGCTCGGTCGTGCTCGGCGTGACCTTCGTGGGCCCTGACGTGGGCGAGCTGCTGCACGCGGCCACGATCGCCGTCACGGGCCAGGTGCCTCTCGATCGGCTCTGGCACGCGGTTCCCGCGTATCCCACTGTCAACGAGGTCTGGCTGCGCCTGCTCGAGACCTATGGTCGGCCCGTCGGCGCGTGAATCCGATCTCCATTCCCGATACGGCGCTCACCAGGGCGGCGAAGTCGGTGCTGCTCGCTCCCCCGCTGGCCCGCGCAGGCTATCTCTACGCCACGACGGTCGCTCTGGTCTGGGGGTTCGCGCTGAGCACCGGAAAAGTGCGCCGGGTCGACGGCCTCTTCGTCTTCCGCGGTCTGCCGAAATGGGCGTTCTCTCGCGGCGGTTCGTGCGTGGGCGGCGTCTACCTCACCGACGACAATGCCAAACCGGCCGTGCTCGAACACGAGGCCGTGCACCGCGAGCAATGGAAGAAGTACGGCATGGTCTTCCCCGTGCTCTACATGCTCGCCGGCCGCAACGCCCTGACGAACCGCTTCGAGATCGAGGCCGGACTCGAGAAGGGCAACTACCGGTGACCGATCCCGGTCGCTCCCTGGCCGGCATGACCGTCGTCGTCACCGGAGCCAGCTCGGGAATCGGCCGCTCCGCCGCCCTCGAGCTCGGCAGACGCGGCGCGCGAGTGGCGGTCGTCGGGCGCGATCCCGGCCGCACGCACGACGTCGCCGCATCCATCGCCGACGCCGAGGCGTTCATCGCCGACTTCGCGTCGCTCTCGCAGGTGCGCCGCGTGGCGGACGAGCTGCTCGATCGCTACGGCCGCATCGACGCGCTCGCCAACAACGCCGGCGGGCTGTTCTCGCGCCGCACCCGCACCGTCGACGGCCACGAGAGCACGTTCCAGGTGAATCATCTCGCCCCCTTCCTGCTGACCCGGCTCCTGCTGCCGAGGTTGCGCGAGTCCGCCGCCGCGGGGCATCCGGTCACGATCGTCTCGACCGGCAGCGTGGCCAACCGCTGGGGACGTCTTCGTCTCGACGACCTCGACAGCCGCAGGTGGCCCTGGCTCGGCGGATGGCAGGCCTACGGGTCTGCCAAGACCGCGGTGCTGCTCACGACGAGGGAGCTGGCCCGCAGAACACGCGATAGCGGAATCACGGCGTACTCGTTCCATCCCGGGTTCGTCACGACGTCGTTCGGTGCGTCGTCGTGGATGTTCCGGGTCGGCAATGCGCTCGGCAACGGCGGGCTCGGCATCACCCCGCAGGCCGGGGCCGCGCCGCTGGTCGAGCTGGTGTCGGCCGCCGCGCCGTCGGCGCCCAGCGGCACCTACTTCGACGGGTTGCGTCCAGACGGGAGAGCGAGCCGGGCGGCCCGGGACGACACGCTCGCGGCCGGCCTGTGGGAGGTCTCGGAATCCCTCGTCCGTCCGTGGCTCTCCACACCCTGAAGCGCGAGTGCGGAAACGTTTCCATGCAGCCGCTACGATTGCGGAAATACATCGCTCGACCCCACGACTTTCTCCGCCCGATCCCCCCTCGGTACCCACAAGGACTCCTGTGACTTCTGCCCCGATTCCGGTGTTCTCTCCATCCGACGCGCGTGAGCGACTGCTGTCGCTCCGGGCCGTGCTCTTCGACCTCGACGGCGTGCTCACCCCCACCGCCGACGTGCACATGTCGGCCTGGGCGCGGCTCTTCTCGCCGTACCTCGCGTCGCGAGGCATCGCCGAGCCCTACACCGACGCCGACTACTTCGCCTACATCGACGGCAAGCCGCGCTACGACGGCGTGCGATCGTTCCTCGCGTCGCGATCGATCTCATTGCCCGAGGGCACACCCGACGACTCGCCGCAGCTCGAGACCGTCTGCGGGCTCGGAAACCGCAAGAACTCGGCCTTCACGGAGTCCCTCGAGGCCGACGGGGTCGCGCCGTACCCCGGATCGCTCCGTTTCCTCGACGCCGTGGTCGACGCAGGACTCCTCGTGGCCGTCGTGTCGAGCTCGCGCAACGCCGATCCGGTGCTGCGCGCAGCCGGCATCCGGGACCGGTTCGACGTGGTCGTCGACGGACTCGTCGCCGACGAGAAGGGCCTGGCGGGCAAGCCCTCCCCCGCGACCTACGCGTACGGCGCGCACCTTCTCGGGCTTCGTCCCGAGCAGTGCGTCGTCGTCGAAGACGCGCACTCGGGCGTGCAGGCCGGGCGCGATGGTAAATTCGGTCTCGTCCTCGGGGTCGACCGCGGCGCCGGCGTTGCAGAGCTCCTCGAAAGCGGAGCCGACATCGTCGTCGACGACCTCGACGTGCTGCTTCCCCTCTCCTCCCACACATCCTCGACTCCGACCCCTGGGGAACCCGCATGAACCTCATCTCTCGTGATCCGCTCGATCGCAACCGTTTCCCGCTCGACGAGTGGGCTCTCGTCGAGAACGACTTCAGCTCCAAGGACATGGGCCGCACCGAGACGCTCTTCGCGGTCGGCAACGGCTACCTCGGACTGCGCGGCAACGTCGACGAGGGTCGCGACGGCCACGAGCACGGCACCTACATCAACGGTTTCCACGAGACCTGGCCCATCAGGCACGCGGAGGAGGCCTTCGGCTTCGCCCGCGTCGGGCAGACCATCGTCAATGCGCCCGATGCGAAGATCATCCGGCTCTACGTCGACGACGAGCCGCTGGTGCTCACCGAGGCCGACCTGCCGATGTACGAGCGCAGGCTCGACTTCGCCGACGGCATCCTGCGTCGCTCTCTCGAGTGGCGCACCCCGTCGGGCAAGCGCGTGCTCATCGACTCGCGCCGCATGGTGTCGTTCACCGATCGCCACCTCGCGTTCATGGACTACGAGGTCACCCTCCTCGATGCCGATGCCTCCGTCGTGATCTCGAGCCAGATCCTCAACCGTCAAGACGGCATCGACGAGTACCACGCCCCTGCGAGCGCGTCGAAGGACTTCGACCCGCGCAAGGCCGAGGCATTCACCGATCGCGTCCTGCAGCCGCGCTACAAGCGCGCTCTCGACGGCCGATACGTGCTGGGCTACCGGTGCACCAACTCGGGCATGACCATCGCCTGCGGCGCAGACCACACGATCGAGACCGAGAACGAGTTCGAGGAGTCGTCGCAGATCGGTGACGATCTCGCAAAGCACGTCTACCGCATCCGCGCCAAGCAGGGCCAGCGCATCCGCATCACCAAGACCGTGAGCTATCACACGTCGTCCGGAGTCCCCACCCGCGAGCTCGCGGACCGCTGCGATCGCACGCTCGACCGGGCGCACGACGAGGGGATGGACTCGTTCGTCGAGCGCCAGCGCGAATGGCTCGCCGCGTTCTGGGCCCGTACCGACGTCGTGCTCCCCGGGCAGCCCGTGCTGCAGCAGGCCACCCGCTGGAACCTCTTCCAGCTCGCCCAGGCATCCATGCGCGCAGACGGCCAGGGAGTGTCGGCCAAGGGCGTCAGCGGTTCGGGCTACGGCGGACACTACTTCTGGGACACCGAGGTCTACGTTCTCCCGTTCCTCACCTACACCTCGCCCATCGCCGCACGCAACGCGCTGCGCTTCAGGCACGCCATGCTCGATCACGCGCGCATGAGGGCCACCGAGCTCAATCAGCTGGGCGCCCTCTTCCCGTGGCGCACGATCAACGGCCTCGAATCGTCGGCCTACTATGCGGCCGGCACGGCGCAGTACCACATCGACGCCGACATCTCGCATGCCCTCACGCAGTACGTCTCCGCCACGGGCGACGAGGACTTCCTGGCCCGGGAGGCCATCGACATCCTCGTCGAGACCGCGCGCATGTGGGCCGATCTGGGATTCTGGCGCGCCAACGGGGGCGACATCTTCCACATCCACGGCGTCACAGGGCCCGACGAGTACACCACCGTGGTCAACGACAATCTCTACACCAACGTCATGGCGAGGTCGAACCTGCGCTCGGCCGCGGCCGCAGTCACCCGGATCCGCGAGGAGAACCCCCAGGCCTACGACCGCATGGTCGCCCGGGTGTCGTTCGACGAGGCAGAGATCGACGAATGGTCGCGCGCCGCGGAGGCGATGCACATCCCCTTCGACGACAACCTGCGCATCCACCCGCAGGACGCCCAGTTCCTCGAGAAGGAGCGCTGGGACCTCTCGCACACGCCTCCCGAGAAGCGCCCCCTGCTTCTGCACTTCCACCCCCTGGTGATCTACCGCTTCCAGGTGCTGAAGCAGGCCGACGTGGTGCTGGCCCTGCTGCTGCAGGGCGACCAGTTCACGGCCGCCGAGAAGCGGGCCGACTTCGACTACTACGACCCGATCACCACCGGCGACTCGACACTCTCCGCCGTCGTGCAGTCGATCATCGCGGCCGAGGTCGGATACTCGAGCCTTGCTCTCAAGTACTTCACGTCGGGCCTGTTCGTCGACCTCGCCGACCTGCACAACAACACGGCAGACGGCGTGCACGTCGCGTCGACCGGTGGTGTGTGGAGCGCGTTGGTGTACGGATTCGGCGGGTTCCGCGACCACGGCGGGCGCATCACCATCGATCCCCGCCTGCCGGAGGAATGGGAGGGGCTCAGCTACCGCATCACCCTGCGCGACACCCGGATTCGGGTCGACCTCCGCCAGGGCGACATCGAGCTGACGGTCGAAGAGGGCGACAGGGCCACCGTCTTCGTGCGCGGCGAGAGCGTCACCGTGCAGGCCGGCGAGCCCGTGCTCATCGGGCTCGACCACCACGGACCGCGACTGCCAGGCGCCCCCCGCGCCGCCGACGTCGAGGGCAACCTCCGCGCCGATGGCAGCGTCATCACGTCGTCGCTCCCCACGATCTCGCTCGACACGTCGGAGGCTGGCCTGCTCGAACCGATCGACTGAGAACCCGTCGACTGAGCACAGGGGCGCCCTCCGCTAACGTGGACGGGTGAGCACCTCGACACAGTCCCTCGAATTCCGCACGTTCCCCGCCGCCCTCCGCGGCGAAGCACCGGATGCGTCGACCGCCGGCTGGCTCGAAGCCGACATGCTCGGCTTTCTTGCGCGCCGTCCGACGAGCGCGCACGCCGCCACCATGGCGGCGTATCTCGTCGACGACGGGCAGTCGCTCACCGGGGTCTACGACACCGCCTCCCCCGCCTATTCGCTTCACTCGGACGTTCCCGTGGCCACCTTCGCCTCCTTCGAGAAGTCGCTGACGGTCAGCCCCGGGGTGCAGATCGCCGCCCACCTCATCTCGTCGGTGACCGTGCGCGCCACGCACCGGCGCCGCGGCATCCTGCGCCGCATGATGACAGACGACCTGGGCCGGGCCGCTCAGGCGGGCTACGCCGTCGCCGCTCTCACCGCGAGCGAGGCGTCGATCTACCGGCGCTTCGGATTCGGCACGGCGACGTGGGTGCACGATATCGCCGTGCAGACCGACTCCCGCTTCGAACTGACGACGAGCCCGGCCGGCCACTGCGCGGTCGTCGACCCCCGTGTCATCCCCGCTCTCGCACCGGCCGTGTTCGACGCGTTCCACGCCGGGCAGCCGGGTTCCATCGGCCGGCACGCCCAGTACGGCGACCGCATCTCGGGCAGGGTCACCGAGGAGGGCGACGAGGATCGGGCCAGACGGGCCGCCGTTCACTACGACGAGAACGGAGCCGTCGACGGCTACGTGACGTACCGCTTCTGCGGTTGGGAGTCGAAGCCGCACACGATCGAGGTCACCGACCTCGTGGCGGCGGAGCCCTCGGCCTATCTCGCCCTCTGGAAGTACCTGTCGTCGATCGACCTGAGCAGCCGGGTCACCTATTCGGGTGGCTCCCCCGACGACGCACTGCGCTGGGCGCTCGTCGACCCCCGCGTTCTGAGCGTCACGAACGTCGAGGATCGCATCTGGCTGCGCATCCTCGACCCCATCGCAGCCTTCACCGCGCGCGGGTACACCGCCTCGGGGAGCGTCTCGTTCAGAGTCGTCGACGAGCTCGGATTCGCATCGGGTACATTCCGGCTGACGACCGAGGCAGGCTCGGGCACGCTCGACCGCATCGACGACGAGCATGTCGACCTCGAGATGCACGCCTGGGTTCTCGGTGCTCTCTACCTGGGAGGAGCGGATGCCCGGGTCGCCGCGGGGGCGGGCGCGCTTCGGGAGTTCACACCCTCGGCCGCCTCGACCCTTCAGCGTCTGCTCGCACCGGCCGCGCCGGTCTACGCCAACACGTACTTCTGACGAAGGGGTGAGGCTCTAGCGGGCCAGGGTCTCGCGGCTCGAGCCGAGTCGTTCGGCGAGCTCCGAGCGAAGCGCGTCGATGCGAGCCGCCTCGCCACCGAGCCACACGCAGAGGTCGGCTCCGTCGACAGCCACGTCGCCCGTGGTCATCTCGCTGACCCAGGCGCGCACGGCCTGATCGAGCACCTCGCCGGGGGTCGCGCGGCGCACGTCGCGCGCCAGCCAGCTGACCGTGATGCGCTCCGGCGTCTCGAGGGGCGTGATGTCTTCAGCGGAGGCCACCTCGACGAAGATCTGGCCACGGGCCGTGTCGGGCAGCGTCTCGATGAGGCCGCGGATCACGGGAATGATCGACGAATCGCCGGCCAGCAGTACGCGCCCGGCGGTCGTGGGCATGGCTCCCGCCTCGGTCATCAGGACTCTCATCGAATTTAGTATAGGCATACCTAACCTCCGATGAGAACGGTCACGTCCAGATCGGCGGATGCCGGTGCTCCCATCGGAGTCTTCTCTCCAGCTGACGGCCGATCGAGAGCAACGTCCCCTCGCCTCCCGGACGACCGATGAGCTGCATGCCGATGGGCAGGCCGCTCTCGCTCATCGCCACCGGCAGCGTGATGGCGGGAAGGCCGGAGACGTTCACGACGGACGTGAACGGCGAGTACTCCACCTGCTGCGAGAAGTTGCGTTCGGCATCGACGGCGTCGTACCAGCCGATCGGCCGCGGAAGCTGGGCGAGGGTCGGCGTGAGAACCGCGTCGAACCCGGCGAACCCGGCGATGACGGCCCGTTCCACGCGCGAGAGCTCGGCCAGGGCGTCGGCCAGTTGCACGGCGGTGAGCTCACGACCACGCCGACGCAGCCACGAGGTCAGCGGTTCCAGCCCGCCGTCGACGTGCTGCTCTCCCGTGCCGCCCCCGTCACCCGCACCGATGTCGCCCGCACCGAGCCGGATCTGCGCCGCGCCCGCCTGCCACACGGCGGTGAAGGCGGAGCCGTACCCGGGCATCGGCTCGAGGCTCGCCTCGTCGATTCCATGCCCGAGGTCGGAGAGAAGTCCGACCGTGTCGTTGAGTGCGGCCGTGATCTCGGGGTCGACGACGATGTCGTGCGACGCCGACCAGGGCGAGGCGGTCGACACGCCGATCTGGAACCGTCCCTCGCCCCGGATCGCGAAGCCGAGGAAGTCGCCGTCGTCCTGGGCGGGGGCCCGCAGCGCGAAGTGGTCGTCGACGACGGAACCCCGGCGACCGATCATGCCGTCGAGCAGGAACGCGGCATCCACGACGCTGCGCGCGATCGGCCCCGCCACCGGCAGGCCGCCCAGCGCGTCGATCCCCGACAGGCCGGGCACCCGGCCGCGCGAGGGCTTGAGGCCGACGACCCCGCAGGCCGATGCGGGAATGCGGATCGACCCGCCGCCATCCGAACCCGGCGCGAACGGCAGCATGCCCGCGGCCACCGCCGCTGCGGCTCCCCCGCTCGACCCGCCCGGTGAGAGCTCGAGGTTCCACGGGTTGCGCGCGGGTGGAGCGATGACCGTCTCGCTGTGACTCGTCATGCCGAACTCGGGCGTCGCCGTCTTGCCGAGGCTGACGCCGCCGGCCTCGTCGAGCACGCGGGGAATCTCGTCGGTCGTCTCGGGCACGCCGTCGGCGAACGCGCGCGAACCGAACGTCGTGCGCACCCCCTGCCGCCGCCACAGATCCTTGTCTGCGAAGGGAAGACCCCACAGCCGCGTCGACCGGGTGACGGCGTCTTCGACATGCCGGGCCCGCTGCAGAGCCAGCTCGGGGGTCACCGTGAAGAACGCCCCGAAAAGTGCGTTGCGCGACTCGATCCGGTCGAGGTAGTGCCGGGTCAGCTCCACGACTCCGAGCTCGCGGCGCTGCAGGAGCCGGTACTGGTCGAGGGCGGAGAGCTCGTGCGGCGACGTCATGGTTCGAGCCTAGTTCTAGGCTGGGTGTCGTGACCTCGACAAGCACCGGCACCCTTCCCCCCGACGACAGGCCCGAGCCTCCCGGCGACGGCGACGAACGCGCGACCACGGACGGGTTCCTCGAGCTCCAGCGCGCCACGGTCGTCTACAAGGCCACGGGCCTCAGCGACTCGGATGCCGCGCGCCGGCTTCTGCCGTCGCTCACGACCGTGTCGGGGCTCATCCGACACCTGGCCGACGTCGAGCGGTCGTGGTTCCGCGAGGTCATGGACGGCGAACAGAACATCGCCTACCGCTGGAGCGACGAGGATCCCGACGGCGAGTTCCGTGTCACGGAGGCGGACTCGCTCGACGCGATCATCGCCGATTACCTCGACGCGGTCGCCGAGTCCCGGGCGGTGCAGCAGCGGTACGCCTTCGACGATCTGTGCCACGGGAGGGAGAACAGGTTCACGCTCCGCTGGATCACGGTGCACCTCATCGAGGAGACCGCCCGCCACATCGGGCACCTCGACATCCTGCGGGAGATGCTCGACGGGGCCACGGGCGAGTAGAACCCGCCCGTTCGCCCACGGGTCTTTACTTGAGTGACTTCTGCAGCATGACCGTTCCCAGCCAGCGGTTGAACTTGAACCCGACCCTGCCGAGGCGCCCGACCTCCTTGAAGCCGAAGCCCTCGTGCATCTTCAGCGACGCCTCCGCGCCCTGGTCGGCGATGACCGCCAGAACCTCCTTGATGCCCGCCGCCTTGGCGCGGGTCAGCAGTTCGCCCATCAAGGCCTTGCCGAGCCCCTTGCCCGTCGCGGCCGGGCCGAGATAGATGGAGTTCTCGACGGTGCGCCGGTAGGCGGCCTTCTCTTTCCACGGAGCGACGTAGGCGAAGCCGAGCACGGTGCCGCTGGGCGACACGGCGACGAGGAACGGGAACCCGAGTTTCGCGACCCACGCGAACTTCGATCGCCACGCCTTCAGCGACATCGGATCCTCGTCGAACGTGACGGTGCTGTTCGCGACGTAGTGGTTGTAGATCTCACGGATGTCGGGCAGATCACGAGTGGTCGCGTCACGGATCGAATATTCGAATGTGGGCGGGGGCGGCGACTTCGGGCGCAACGCGGGCGGCAGTCTGCGCCTCGGCTGGTACTCCTCTTCAAGCATTGTGCAAGCCTATTGCGGCAGGGGCTCGAGCGACCAGTCGATGCCCGGCGCGCCCTGGGCCTCGAGCAGCGCGTTCGCGCGGCTGAACGGGCGCGATCCGAAGAATCCCCGGCTGGCCGACAACGGGCTCGGATGCGCGGACTCGATCGTGGGCGTCGTTCCGAGGAGCGGCTTGACGGCGGCTGCGTCCCGGCCCCAGAGGATGGACACCAGCGGCGTATCCCTGGCGGCCAGGGTGCGCACCGCGAGATCGGTCACGCGCTCCCAGCCCACGCGGCGGTGGGAGCCCGCATCTCCGGGCCTGACCGTGAGAACACGGTTGAGCAGCATCACACCGGAGCGGGACCAACTCGACAGGTCGCCGTGCTCCGGCGTCGGAACGCCGAGATCGTCGCGCAGCTCGCGGTAGATGTTCTGCAGGCTTCGCGGAAGCGGGCGTACGTGGGCCTCGGTCGCGAACGAGAGGCCGATCGGGTGCCCGGGTGTCGGATACGGGTCCTGACCCACGATGAGAACGCGCACGTCGGCGAGGGGCAGCTGGAACGCCCGCAGTATGCGGGAGACGGCGGGCTGGAACCCCCTGCCTGCGGCGCTCTCTTCACGCAGGAAACGCTCGATGTGCTCGAGGGTGCCCTCCTCGGCCGCCAGAGCCGCGGCCCACGCGGGGTCTATCCGCTGCGACTCTGACAGAAGCTCGATCGTGTCGGACACGAGGGTCAGCCGACGCCGATCGTGGAGACCCGCACCGAGCCGGAGTCGCGTGCGACGGTCCAGACGCTGCCCGAGCCGACCACGCGCAGGCCTCCGTCGCCGACGATCAGTGCCGTGTGCTCGTCGATGGCGAGCCCGCCGTCGACCACGGCCGCCTCTGTCGCGGCGATGAGGCGCGCGACGGTGCCCCACTGGGCGGCGTGAACGTCGATCGCCGTGTCGATGAGTCCGATGCCCTCGGCGATCGTGACCTGCTCGATCTCCTGCGACGCCTCGACCGGGCAGACCTGCACCTCACCGATCTTCCAGCCGCCGATGAGCGCGCCGTCGCTGACCACGGCCGCACCTGCCGACATGCCGAAGTACGGAACGCCCGATTCGACGATCGCGCGGATCGTTGCGAACGACCCCTTCAGGCTCTCGCGATAGGCGGGAACGAGCCCGCCCCAGACGACCAGGCCGTCGATGTCGTCGAGAAGCGCGTCGTCGATCGGCGCGCCCTCGGGTGCCAGCACGGCGATCGGGTCGATCTTGCCCAGGGTGCCGAACACGGTCGAGAGCTCGACGAACTTCTCCGGGCCGTCGCCGTCGCGCACCAGCACGATCGCGAGTCGCGGACCGTCGAGACGACCCGCGGCGGTCGCCCGCTCGGTGGCCTCGTCGAGAAACGGACGGAACACGGCTCCGTCGTCGTCGAAGGGCCAGCCTCCTCCGGCGAGATGGATGGACATCAGACGCTGACCGGCGGATGCGCCGACCAGGGGAAGACGATCCACCGGTCGGTCTTGCGCCAGAAGAAGTCGGGTTCGATCACGGAACGGGGCTTGGAGTAGAGGGTGGCCGTCTTCACGATGACTCCGACGTTCTCGAGCAGCCCGACCACGAGGGCGAGGGTGCGACCCGAATCGGCCACGTCGTCGACCAGCAGGATGTTCTTGCCGATGAGAGCGGTGTTGTCGAGCATCGGAGGCAGCAGGATCGGTTCGGGCAGGGTCGTCTCGATGTCGGAGTAGAACTCGACGTTCAGGCTGCCGCAGCTCTTCGTTCCGAGCGCATACGCGAGGGCGCCGGCCGGGAGCAGTCCGCCGCGCGCGATGGCGATGACGAAATCGGGAACGAAACCGCTCCCGAGCACGTCGCGGGCCAGGTCGCGCGAGGCGTCTCCGAATTCGAGCCACCCCAGCACTTCGCGTTCGGGTTCGGCCGCGGGGGCCTCGTCGGCAGTTGTCGTCTCGTCACTTCGAACCATGCGTCAACGGTACCGGTTTTCCCGGATGCCTTGACGCGGGTAGCATCCGGTCATGACGACGGAACCCAGCGGCAGGCGCTTCATCACGGCGAGCCTCATCGGCTACCTGTTCCTCGTCGAGATCACGAGCGGAATCCTGCAGGGCTACTACATCCCGCTCATCCCCGACCTCGTGCGTCACCTCGGAATCGTGGATGCCGACTTCAACTGGTTCGAGGCAGCCCAGCTGCTGGTGGCCGCCATGGTCGTGCCCGTCATCGCCAAGCTCGGCGACATGTGGGGCCACAAGCGGATGCTCCTGGTCACGACGGTTCTGACCGCGGCGGCGAGCTGGTGGCTCGTCTTCGCCGACGACTTCGTCTCCTTCCTCCTCGCCTGGGCACTGCAGGGCTTCTACGTCGTCTGGCTCCCCCTCGAGGTCGCCCTCATCTTCGACCGCGGGCGCCGCACGGGCCGGGCGGCATCGCAGACCCGCCGGGCGGCGGGACTCCTGGTCGTAGCGCTCGAGGCCGGCGCGATTCTGGGCGCACTGGCCGGCGGACGCGTGTTCGCCGCATTCGGCGACAGCGTCTCCCCCACCCTGATGATCCCGGCCATCGCCGTGACGCTCGTCTTCTTCGTGGTGCTCGTCGGCGTTCCGGAGTCGACCCCGCTGCCAGGTCGATCTCTCGACATCGTGGGCTTCTCGATCCTCGCCCTGGGACTCCTGCTGATCACCTCGGGCCTCACCTTCCTGAGGATCAACGGTCCCGGCACGTGGTGGGTGTGGGCGCTCATCGCTCTCGGCGCACTGGTCTTCGTGCCCTTCGTGCGCTACGAACGGCGGCAGCCCGACCCCGCGATCGACATGCGTGTGCTGGCCCAGCCCACCATGTGGCCGGTGCAGCTCACGGCCGCGCTCATCGGAATCAGCCTGCTCGGCGCGCAGGCACCGCTCAGCACGTTCGCCGGCACCGACCCCGTCAACGGCTATGGCCTCGGACTCGCAGCTGCCGACATCTCCAATCTCATCGGCGCCTATCTCGTCTCGATGATCGTCGGAGCGATCCTCTTCCCGCTCGTGTCCTCCTGGGCGACACCGCGGGTCGCCCTCCTCGGCGGGGCCTTCCTCGTCGCCATCGGATACCTCCTGTTCCTGCCGTTCCACGACTCGGCCGTGCAGGTGGTCGCCAACATGGTCGTGGCGGGCCTCGGCTCGGGGGCCCTCGTCGGAGCGCTGCCCGCGGCAGCGGCCGCTGCCGCTCCGCGCGGGCAGACCGGCATCGCAGCGGCGCTCACGAACACCACGAAGACGATCGGCGGCTCGTTCGCCTCGGCGGTCTTCGGCGTCGTTCTGTTCGCCGGGGCGACGACGGTGACGGCGACCGCGTCGAGCCTGTTCGGCTACATGCTGGTGTGGACCATCTGCGGCGCCGGTGCCCTGGTCGCCGCCGTGCTGCTCTTCTTCGTTCCCCGCCTCGCCTTCGCCGACCCCGTGGTGTCCGACGACGGTGCGGCCGAATCAGGTCTGCCGGCAGATCAGGGCCGGTGATCCTGCGGCCGTGCCTGCAGGGCACCGCGATGCACCTTGTACGCGGCGGACTGCGCCACCGGCTTGATCACCACGAGATCCAGCGACACGTGCGGAGGCTGCTCGACCATCGAGACGATCACGCGGGCCACGTCGTCGGCGACCAGGGGGTCGGGAACGTTCGCGTACACGCTCTCGGCGCGCTCCTTGTCGCCGCCGAAGCGATTCAACGAGAACTCCTCGGTGTAGACCATGCCGGGCGCGATCTCGAGCACCCGGATCGGCTCTCCGCTGACCTCGAGCCTCAGCACCTCGAGCATGGCGTGGGTGCCGAACTTCGCCGCGTTGTATCCGCCGCCGCCCTCGTATGCGATGTGACCCGCGATCGACGAGACGGTCACGATGTCGGCGACGCCGCCGTCGACGGTCGACTCGCGCAGCAGGGGAAGCAGCGCTGAGATCACTCTCTTGACGGCCAGCACGTTGACCTCGAACATCCACGCCCAGTCGTCGACATCGCCGTTCTCGATGGAGTCGAGCCCGCGGGCTCCGCCGGCATTGTTCACGAGAGTCCCGACGCCTCCGGTCTCCGCGAGATACGCGGCGAGGGCGTCGACCTCGCTCTGCACGGTCAGGTCGGCCACGAAGAACCGGGCGCCGGTGCGGGCCGCGAGCGCCTCGAGTCGATCGCGTCGCCGGGCGACGCCCACGACGTCCCATCCGCCGGCACGCAATGCGGTGACCGTGGCCTCTCCGATGCCCGAGCTTGCACCCGTGACCACTGCGCGACGAATCATTCCCTGCATCTCCCAACCCCGGTAAGCACTGGGTGTCAACGCTAGTCCTTCCCAGACCACGGGCCCGACCGCAAGCGCCTCGGAGCGAATCCGCCCGAAGCTAGGCTGGGCGCCGTGACTTCTCTGCCTGTGCCCCGCCATCCAGACAGGGATGCCCCCGCCACCGGGTCGAAGGTGCGCCTGCCGCTCTGGGACAACGCCCGCTACCTGGCCATCACACTCGTGGTCATCGGTCACGCCATCCTGCGTCTCATCTCCGCCTCCGACACGTCGTACAGCGTGTACCTGGTCATCTACGCGTTCCACGTTCCCGTGTTCGTGCTCGTGAGCGGGTACTTCGCGAAGTCGAGCCCGCCCGGGGTCAAGCAGCTCAAGCGTCTGGTCACAGACCTGGTGCTGCCCTATGTCATCTTCGAGACGATCTGGACGCTGGTGCGCTGGGCCGTCGTCGGCAGCCTGAACCTCGACCTGGCCCAGCCGTCGTGGACGCTGTGGTTCATCCTGTCGCTGATCGCCTGGCGCGTGGCGCTGCCGTACCTCGCACAGGTGCGCTACCCGCTGCTGATCAGCGTCGTCATCTCGGTGTGGGCGGGCTACATCGGCGCCATCACCTCGGAGTTCGCCATCTCCCGCACCCTGGGTCTGCTGCCCTTCTTCGTGCTCGGATGGCGCCTGCGAAACAGCGACCTGACCCGTCGATGGCTGTCGTGGTCGCCGGCAACCGTCGCCGTGTGGCGCGCGGGCGCCGTGCTGGTGTTCGCCGCTGTCGCCGTGGTCGTCTTCACGGGAATCGACTTCTGGCGCGAGATCGGCATCCGACGATTCCTTCTGTTCGACGAGTCCTACCCGGCCATGGGGTACGACGAGTGGTGGGCCGGCGCGGTGAGGCTCGCCGTGATCGTGGTGGCCGTCATCCTGTCTTTCGCCTTTCTCGTGCTGGTACCTCGCCGCCGCACGGTCTTCACCGACCTGGGCCAGGCGACGCTGTACATCTATCTGCTCCACACCTTCGTTCTGTATCCGTTCCGCGAGTCGGGCATCCTCGAGGGAGACACTCCCCTCTGGTACCTGCCGGCCATGATCCTGTTCGCGATCGTCGTCACCTTCCTTCTCGCCTCGAGGCCGGTGCAGAAGATCTTCCGCCCCCTGGTCGAGCCGAAGCCGCGATGGCTGTTACGCCGTGTGTCCCCCTCCGTTGACGCCAAGGAACCCGGTTCCTAGGCTCGGCTGAAGGAGCGATCAGCTCTCGCATTCGCCCCAAGGAGGCAGGACTCATGAGCGACAACGACGCCGGCTGGAAATTCGAGACCAAGCAGATCCACTCGGGCGCGGCACCCGATCCGGTGACCAACGCCCGCGCGACACCCATCTACCAGACGACGTCGTACGTCTTCAACAACTCCGACCATGCGAAGAACCTCTTCGCCCTGGCCGAGTTCGGCAACATCTACACGCGCATCCAGAACCCCACGCAGAACGTCGTGGAGGAGCGGGTCGCCGCCCTCGAGGGCGGAACGGCGGCTCTGCTCGTGGCGTCCGGCCAGGCTGCGGAGACCTTCGCCGTGCTGAACATCGCCGAGGCGGGCGACCACATCGTGTCGAGCGCCTCGATCTACGGCGGCACCTACAACCTCTTCAAGTACACCCTCGCGAAGCTCGGAATCGAGACGACGTTCGTCGAGAACCAGGACGACGCAGAGGAATGGCGTCGCGCCGTGCGCCCGAACACCAAGCTCTTCTTCGCCGAGACCATCGGCAACCCGAAGATCAACATCCTCGACATACGCCTCGTGGCCGATGTGGCGCATGAGGCCGGCGTGCCGCTCATCGTCGACAACACGATCGCGACGCCCTACCTGATCCGCCCGTTCGAGCACGGCGCAGACATCATCGTGCACTCCGCCACGAAGTTCCTCGGCGGCCACGGCACGGTCATCGGCGGCGTCATCGTCGACGGGGGAACATTCGCCTGGAGCGAGCACCCCGACCGCTTCCCGGGCCTCACCTCCCCCGACCCGTCGTACCACGGGGTCAACTACTCCGAAGCGCTCGGCAACGGCATCGCGTACATCATCAAGGCGCGCGTGCAGCTGCTGCGCGACCTCGGATCGTCCATCGCGCCGGCCAGCGCGTGGCAGCTCATCCAGGGCATCGAGACGCTCAGCCTGCGCATCGAGCGACACGTGCAGAACGCCCAGGAGGTCGCCGAGTGGCTCGACGCCCACGACGACATCGCCACGGTCTACTACGCCGGCCTGCCGTCGAGCCCCTGGTACGCGGCAGCCAACCGGTACGCCCCCAAGGGCGTCGGCGCCGTGCTGTCGTTCGAGCTGAAGGGCGGGGTGGATGCCGGGCGCGCGCTGGTCGACAACCTCACGCTGTTCAGCCACCTCGCCAACATCGGCGACGTGCGCAGTCTCGTCATCCACCCCGCGTCGACGACGCACTCGCAGCTGACGCCCGAGCAGCAGCTCACGTCGGGCGTCACGCCCGGTCTCGTGCGCCTCTCGGTCGGGCTTGAGAACATCGACGACATCAAAGCCGACCTCCAGGCGGGCCTCACGGCTGCGCGCGAGGTCGCGCGGGCGAACGCCGCGGTCTAGTCCCCCGCTCCGATCCAACCGGCGACCCGGTCCGACGTAACATTCGGGCCGGGTCGTCTTCTGCACGCGAGAATGAGCTGATATGGACTGGCAGACACCCGAAGACACCGTCCCGAGCGGCTTCATCACCGACGCGCAGATCCGCTCCATCCTGGGCAAGCCCCCCGCATCCGGTGCCTGGCGCGACGGCGACCCCGTCGGATGCCGCCGGTTCGTGTCGATCGGATCGTTCGACTTCGAGATCGGAACGACCCTCCCCGACGTTCGCATCGCCTACGAGACCCTCGGAACCCTGTCGCCCGCCCGCGACAACGCGATCCTGGTTCTGCACGCGCTGACCGGCGACAGCCACCTCGTGGGCACCGCGTCGCCCGGGCATCCGACCGACGGCTGGTGGAGCGGCATCGTCGGTCCCGGACTCGCCATCGACACCGACCGGTGGTTCGTGGTGAGCCCGAACATGCTGGGCGGGTGCCAGGGCAGCACCGGTCCCGCATCCCTCGGCCCCGACGGAACGGAGTGGGGCGCCTCGTTCCCGTACACGACGGTCGCAGACCAGGTGCGGGCGCAGGTCGCGTTCTCGGATGCGATCGGCATCGACCGCTGGGCGGCCGTCGTCGGCGGATCGATGGGAGGCATGCACGCCATCGAATGGGGCGTCGAGCAGCCGCAGCGCATCGACCGGCTCGCCGTCATCGCCGCGCCGGCCAGGTCGAGCGCAGACCAGGTGGCGCTCAACTCCGTGCAGGTCGAGGCGATCCACATCGACCCCCGATTCTCGGGCGGGCAGTACTACGATGCGGCCGACGGCGAAGGGCCGCACCGCGGCCTGGCCCTCGCCCGGCGCATGGCCCTTCTGAACTACCGGAGCCCCTCGGAGCTGAACGACAGATTCGGGCGCAGCTGGCAGTCGGGCATCAGCCCTCTCGGGCGCGACGGCAGATTCGCCGTCGAGTCCTACCTCGATTTCCACGGCAACAAGTTCACCCGGCGCTTCGACGCGAACTCCTACGTGACGCTCGTGCAGGCCATGAACTCGCACGACGTCGGTCGGGGGCGGGGAGGCCTGTCGAGCGCACTCTCGAGAGTCACCATCCCCACCGTGGTGATCGGCATCGACAGCGACCGACTGTTCCCCATCGAGGATCAGTTCGAGATCGCCCTCCATGTGCCCGGCAACATCGACGGGACGGATGCGGTGGTCCTCTCCTCGCCGTTCGGGCACGACGGGTTCCTCATCGAGAGCGAGGCCGTCGGTCGACACCTCAGGCGCCTGCTGGATGCGTGACGCGCTCGGGCGGGCGACTCGCCCCGCGCAAAAAAAGCCGGGAGCGTCGCCTTGCCAACGACACTCCCGGCGGTTCCCCCCAAGCAGTGCACTCAGGCTACGCCCACGGAATGTGCAATACCAGATGTGCAGGTCCCCCACTTCAGGGCACAGAACGGCTAGCATGTCGAGCGTGATCGACCGTCGGCTCTCCGTTCTCGACCTGCCTCGCCCGTGCCGCTGAGCGCGGGCGGGCAACCGCGTTTCCTGGCTCGCACGGCCCGGCTCATCGGCCTCTCCTTCCTCTCGGCCTCGTTCCTCGCCCTGGCGCTCGACGTTCCCGCCACCCTCGACGTGCTCGCCGTGACCGTGCCTCTGTACGCGGCGATGGCCGCCGGATTCACGATCATCGGCAGAACCCGGTCCCTTGTCTGGTCGGCGTGCGTCCTCGTGCTGGGGGCGGCGACGATCCTTCTTCTGGGGCTCGACGCCCTGGGCGGCGGAACGGGCTCGACCTCGAGTGCCGCCATCCTCCTCGGATCGGGTGCGCTTCCCGCACTTCTGGTCTGCAACCTCGACGGCCCCGCTCGCATCGTCACCCTCTCGCTTGGCGCGGCGCTCGCCCTGGCGGCGACCATGGTCGCAACAGCGGATGCGATCACCCCGATTCGGAGCGTGCTCTCCTTCGCCATCGGATGGGCGGCCCTCGTGGGCGTGTCCTTCTGGTTGTCGGTGAGCATCTCCCGTGCTCTCGCCCGTATCGCACGGCTCGGACGCGCCCACCTCGCCGAGCGCCATGCGACGGAGACCGAGGCGCAACGCCGACAGGGAGCCCGGCTCCTGCACGACACCGTGCTCGCCACGCTCACGCTTCTCGCGCATTCCGGAGTCGGCGTCGGTCCTGACGCGCTGCGGGCGCAGGCATCCGAAGACGCGCGCCTCCTGAGGCAGCTGCGCCTCGGGGGCACGCCGATGCCGCAGTCCTCCGGGGCATATACGCTGGAGGCGACCGAGACGAGCGACCTGGGGCACACCCTCGAGTCCGTGAAACAGCGCTTCGATCGCATGGGACTCGCCGTGTCCTGGCACGGGGCCGGCCGCCTGCTGCTGCCCAGCGACGTGCTCGACGCGTTCCTGCTGTCGCTGGCCGAGTGCCTCGAGAATGTGCGGCGGCACTCCGGCGTCGCCGATGCGGAGGTCACGATCACGCAGGACGAGACGACCGTGCGGGCCATGGTGACCGACACCGGCGTCGGATTCGATCTCGATCAGGTCGACTCGGCGAGGCTCGGTCTCGCCGAGTCCGTCATCGCCCGCATCCACGATGTCGGGGGGCGCACACGACTCTTCTCCGCCCCGGGTTCGGGCACCACCGTCGTGCTGGAGGTGCCGAAGCTGTGAACGAGACGACAGCGCCCGGCGCGCCCCTGCCCGAGGAGGATCCGACTGTTCTGAGCCGCCTCGTGCGGGCCCGCCAGATCGGTCCACGCGCGGTCTCGGCTCTGAAAGACGATCTGGCGAAAGACTCCCGACTCGGGTACGGCTACCTCGGCATCGGTGCGATCGCGATCGGATCGTTCCTGTTCCTGCGCGGACTCGCGGCGTTCGTCGTCGACGCCGTCGGCGAGTCCCCTGCGGGTTCGACGCCCCTGCGCGTGATCGCCTGGGCGCTGCTCGCTATCGCCTTCGTCGGCTCGTCCCTGCTCGCCCGACGCCACCGCGGTCGCCGCCCGGCCCTCGTCTTCAGCTCGGCCATGGTGCTCCTCTCGCTCGCCCTGCTGATCGAGACGATCGCCGTCCTCGGCACCCCGCAGCCGATCCTCCACTCCTCCACGATCTACGGGGTCGGCGCGACTCTCCTCGCACTGGTCGGATCCCGCCCCGCGCGAGAACTCCTCCTGGCCGACGGCGCGTTCGCGGTCGTGATCGCGGCCATGGTGGCGTCGGGCGTCGCATCCGGGTCGTTCGAGCCCGGACCCTCGGTGCAGATGGCGGCGACAGCCCTCCTGCCCCCGCTGATCGGAGCGGTCGTCGTGCAGGGGTTCGGCACACTCGTGCAACTCGAGCTCGACCGCTCCGCAGTCGAGAGCACTCTGCTGGCGCCGAGATTCGCGTTCGGCATGCGCGCGTCCGACGAGCTGGCCCGACTCGACCTCGATGCGGAGCGGATCCTCGACGGAGTGGCCAGCGGCAGCATCCACCTCCCCCTCGACCCGAAGGTCGCGGCCGGCGCGTCGTCGATCGCCACCGAACTCCGCCTGCTGCTCGTGGCGGGACGGCACGACACCTGGCTGCATCACGCGATCGAGGAGTCCGAGGTTCTGGGTCCGGTGGTGACCCTCACCGACCCCGAGGGGCTCGCCGGATTCCTCGACGCCAGCGAACGTGAGGGACTGCTCTCCGCGGTCTGGCTCCTCGTCGCCGAGTCCGTTCGGGTGCAGCCCACGCTGCAGATCGTGATCGGTCCGCGGAACGTCGAGGCGGATGCGACTGCTGCCAGTAGGATTGGGTTCCCGGTCGCACTCACGGTCGACGGCGTCCCGCGGCGTCGCATCGATCCCGCCGTGTGGCCGGCGCTCGATCGCGTCGGTGATCATTCGGAGATGATCGCGGGGGGAAGCATGACGATCGTGACCTCAGTACGAACAGTGGCACAGCAGGCCGCCGGGTAGGCGGCCGGGAGGACAACCGTGACAGACTCCGCAGCACCGATCCGACTTGCGATCGTCGACGACCACCGAATGCTTCTCGGAGCGCTGACGGAATGGATCCGCAACGCGGCGGACGACATCGACATGGTGGCCGCCGTCACGACCTGGCCCGATCTGCTCACCCATCCCCAGTTTCCCGTCGACGTGGTGCTGCTCGATCTCGACCTCAAGGATTCGCTTCCGATCTCGGTCAAGCTCCGCACCCTCAAGACCACGGGGGTGAAGACCGTGCTCATGAGCACCTACTCCGAACCCGCGGTCATCAGGGAGGCCATCGCGGCCGGGGCACTGGGCTACCTCGTCAAGAGCGAGGAGGCGGGCATGATCGTCGAGGCGATCCGCGCGGCCCACGCCGGAAAGCCCTTCATCTCGAGCGAACTCGACCTCGCGCTCTCGGCCGACGAGGTCGGAGGCGCGCCCAAGCTGTCGGCTCAGGAGCGCCGTGTCATGGCCCTCTACGGTGGCGGCGAACCGGTGAAGCAGGTCGCCCAGGCCCTCGACATCTCCGAGGAGACCGCGAAGTCCTACCTCAAGCGAATCCGGGAGAAGTACCGGGTCGCCGGCATCGACGTCGGAACGAAGGTCGCGCTGCGCAAGAGGGCGATCCAGGACGGGCTGCTCGTGCAGGTCGACTACCACCGCACCTCGGAGACCGACCTCACGGAGTGATCTCGTCGAGCGCGGCTTCCAGCCGTTCCACCTTGGCCGTGAGTTCTCCGCTGTAGCCCGGGCGGATATCCGCCTTCAGTACGAGCGACACCCGGCTGCCGAACGCGGCCACGGCCTCCGTCGCCTGCTTGACGACGGCGAAGACCTCGTCCCAGTCGCCCTCGATGGTCGTGAACATCGAATCGGTCTGGTTCGGCAGGCCCGAGTCGCGAACGACCTTCACGGCGGCCGCGACGGCGTCGTGAACCGAACCGTCATCGTTGCCGGAACCGGAGGGAGCTACAGAGAAGGCGACGAGCATCAGGTGACCTGTCTTTCTGGTGAGGTGCGGAGTGGGATGAGGGGCTCGGAACCGCGACGCAGTCGCCACACCATCCGCACGGCCAGGCCGAACAGCACGACGAGCGCGACGTTGCGCGCGGTCAGCACCAGCAGCATCCCCGGCTGCAGGACCAGCAGCGCGTCGTACCCGAACGGATAGATGAGCTGGGTGACCGCGGCGATGCCGAGGGCGAGAATCGCCGGAGCACGGAATCGCTTCCCCTGCGTCGCGATGCCCAGCACGACCGGAGCGGCGATCCACAGGACGAATTGCGGGGATCCGACCTTGTTGAAGACGAGCAGGCCCACGACGATGGCGAGGCTGAGAGGCGCGAGCAGGTGCACGGCGCGCGCGCCGCTGCGGCTGACGACCGCCCCCAGCAGCAGGAGCGCCGCCGAGACCACGACGAGGAGCGGTGTCATCAGGGCACTGGCCTGGTCGACGCCCGATCCCACCACCTGGAACGTATTGATCTCAGGAATGTACTGCACTGCCGCAGCCGTCGGGTCGACGAAAGCGATCCACATCCAGACCGTGCTGATCGGTGCCTCGATCTGGAGCCCACGCGAGGACTGCTGCGAGATGAACCCGAGGCTGTTGGCCCCGCTGCCGAGGGCGAGCACGACGAGGCCGATGGCGACGGCCGTCGCGGCGAAGGCGAGCACCGCACGCCCGCGCCCGCGCACCGCCACGACGATCACCGCCACGAGAACCGCCGGCCACACCTTGATCCATGTGGCGACGGCGAGCAGGGCTCCCGCCACCACGGGGCGACGCTGGGCCACGAGCAGGGCGATGATCGAGATGGCCACGGTCGTCACATCGATGCGACCGAGTGCGACGGGCCCGAGAAGCAGAAGGAAGCCGATCCACCACCATGCGGCCACGATCCGCGGCGAGAAGAGCCGCGAGCTCGGACCCGTGCGGGAGAGGAGGAAGGCGAGGACGACGGCATCCGTGACCACGACGACGAGGAGCCATCCGATTCCGTAGAGCTGCGGCCCGAGCACCATCGCGGCGAGCATCGGCACGAGCGCGACGAGCGGGTACACCCAGGGGTGGGAGACGCCGACGATGTCGCCCGCAAGGGCGTTCTCCACCCAAGGCCTGTACTGCAGGGTCACGTCGCCCCAGGGCAGCGTGGGATGGGTGAGTCCTACGAAACCGAGCCACGCGTGCACGAGCAGGAAGGCCGACCACAGGACGACGGGTCGTCTCACCGTCGTCTCCAGCATCATGCGCACGACGCCCATACTAGGCCGACCGTTCTCCGCTGAGCCTGTCGTCGGCACACAGGCTGCTCTCCGGCGGCTCCCAGCAAGGGGTCACCTGTGCCTGCTTGGCTGGTGGCTCACCCACACACACCGGACGGACCATGAAGAGAATTGTGAGCATTGCGATCGGCGTCTCGGCGTCGGTGCTCGCGCTCGGCACCATGGCCGCCGTCGCCGGGCCGATCATCTACGGAAGCGCGGCCGCGAGTCCCGCGGCAGAGGTTCCGAGTGTGATGCCCACGGTGCGGGAAGTGTCGCCGCGGGTTGCCTTCGACGATATCGCCGAGCTCTCCGGCGCCTGGGACATCGCCGACGGCTCGAGCGCGGGGTACACGGTCGGCGCCGTCGTCAACGGCTCTCCGTTGACTGTATCCGGCACGACCGACCATGTGAGCGGGTCGGCGACCGTCGACGACAGCGTGCTCACCAGCGCCACCATCGTGGTCGAGGTGGCCAGCATCACGACCGACAATGCGACCCGCGACGCCTACTTCCGGGGTCCGGCGCTCGACGCGGCCGACTATCCGACCGCACTGTTCACGCTCTCGTCCCCGATCGCCCTCGACGGCGAGATGCTCGACGGCACGCCCGTGGTCGTCGCGGCTTCGGGCGAGCTGAGTCTGCACGGCGTGAGTCGCGCCGTCGACGTGGAGCTGACCGCGCGCATGGAGAATGGACGCCTCGTCGTCGCCGGCAGCGTTCCCGTCGTCTTCGACGACTACGGGATCTCCCCCATCGATCTCGGTTTCGTTCGGGTCGACGACTCGGGCTCGATCGACTTCACCCTCGCGGTCGCCCCGCGCTGATCGTCAGTCGGGCTGTTGTCCGAGCAGCTCGGCGATCGTCCTGCCGACGGCCTCCGCGATATCGAGAGCGACGATGGGCCCCCCTCCGGATGCGCGGGCGCCCGCAGTCTGGTGCAGGAATGCGGCGGTCGCGGCGACCCGAGACAGGATGCCCGGCCCTTCGTCGGGCAGGAACTCGGCGTTCGTGGCGAGGAGAGCCCCGAGGATTCCGCCGAGGACGTCGCCGGAGCCGGCGGTCGCGGCCCAGCTCGACGAGGCGGTCACGGTGATCGTCGGGGTCGACGGACCCGCGACAACGGTACGGGCGCCTTTCAGCAGCACGGTGACCCCGAATCGTTCCGCCGTCTCGACGGCCCAGTGAACCGGATGCTCCGCGATCGTCGTTCTGTCGACAGCGACACCGACGCGGGCCCAGACCGACGCCAGCTCGCCGGCGTGCGGCGTGATGATCGTGTCTGCACCGGCATCCTGCACGAGGTCGAGCGCGCCGGCATCGAGCACCACCGGCAGGCCCTCCCCCAGGGCGTCCCTCAGCGACGCGGTCTGCGCATCCGATCTCTGCTCGGCGTCCATTCCCGATCCGAGGAGCCAGGCCTGCACCCGGCCCGATGCCGTCACGACCTCCGGCCTGCGCTGCAGCACCAGACGTGTCGGAGTCTCGGGACCGAGGTAGCGGAGCATGCCGACCCCGGTGCGCGACGCGGCGTCGACACCGAGCACCGCAGCGCCGGGATAGGCGTCCGAGCCCGTTCGCATTCCGAGCACGCCGCGGCTGTACTTGTCGTCACTCGCTCGCGGCACGCGCAGATAGCGCCGGGCGTCTGCCGCCGTCCACTCGTGTGTCGGCCCGCGGCCCGCTGTCGCCTCGTCGGCGTTGTCCTCGCTCTGGTCGCTCACGTCTCCACGATAGATTGGTTGAGCCCCCTGCTTCTACGATCCGTGGAGTCTCCATGCCCATCAGCATTCCCGGCAAGGTCGTGGTCTTCGACTACGGCGAGGTCATCTCCTTCTCGCCGTCCGACAGCGACCGACAGGCGCTCCTGTCGATAGCCCGGGTGCCCGAGGAGTCGTTCTGGCCTCCCTACTGGCAGAATCGTGACGCCCTCGACGCGGGCACCATGAGCATCCGGCAGTACTGGCTCGAGATCGCGCGGCACGCGGGCGTCGACTTCAGCGAGTCGCGCATCCAGCAGCTGTGGATCGCCGACTATCGCAGCTGGCTCAGCGTCAACCCCGACACCTACGACGTGCTGCTCGCCCTTCGCGAGGGCGGCACCCGCATGGCCCTGCTCTCGAATGCCGGGTTCGATTTCGGCGGCTACTTCCGCCACGGCCCCATGGGATCGCTGTTCGAGCGGGTCTTCGTGAGCGCGGAGATGGGCAGGCTCAAGCCCGAGCAGGCCATCTACCAGGATGTGCTCGACGAACTGGGCATCGAGGCGGGCGACATGATCTTCATCGACAACAAGGCCGTGAACATCGACGGGGCCGCCGCCCTCGGCATCGACGGGCACGTCTTCACCACGGCCGACCTCCTGCGCTCCTACCTCGACGAGAAGGCCGAGCTCGCATCCGCATGACGACCAGAGAGACCACGATGACCGGCACCGCCCTCTTCACCCCCCTGACCATCCGCGGCGTGAGCCTGCGCAACCGCATCTGGGTCGCACCCATGTGCCAGTACTCGGCCGACGCCGAAGACGGCATGACCACCGACTGGCACCTCGTGCACCTCGGGTCGTTCGGGCAGGGCGGAGCGGGGCTCGTGATCACCGAGGCCACGGCTGTGAGCCCGGAGGGACGCATCTCGCCTCAAGACCTCGGGCTCTGGAACGATGAGCAGGCCGAGGGCTTCCGGCGCATCACAGACTTCCTGCACTCCCAGGGCGCCGCGGCGGGCATCCAGTTGGCACACGCGGGTCGAAAGGCCTCGACGTACCGCCCGTGGGCGAGCGAACGCGGCACGGTTCCGGTGGATGCCGGTGGCTGGCAGTCGGTGGGCCCGTCGCCCGTCGCATTCCCCGGCTACGCGGCCCCGGTCGAGCTCGATCTTGCCGGCATCGACGGGGTCGTCGACGACTTCGTCGCGTCGGCTCTCCGCGCCATCGATGCGGGCTTCGACGTGCTCGAGCTCCACGCGGCGCACGGGTACCTGCTCCACCAGTTCCTGTCTCCCCTCAGCAACGAGCGCACCGACGAATACGGGGGCAGCCTCGAGAACAGGGCACGGCTTCTCCTGCGCGTCGTCTCGGCGGTGCGGCAGGCCGTGGGCGACGACGTAGCCCTCCTCGTGAGGTTCTCGGCCACCGACTGGGCCGTCGACGGATGGGACGAGCAGCAGACCTCGGCTGTGGCAACCTGGGCCCGTGACGCCGGAGCCGACGTCTTCGACATCTCGAGCGGCGGCAACATCACCGGAGTGACGATCCCTGTCGGTCCGGGCTATCAGGTTCCGTTGGCCGAATTCGTGGCGAGCAACGGAGACGTTCCCGTGAGTGCCGTCGGTCTCATCACCACCCCGGCGCAGGCGGCCGCCATCGTCGACGAGGGTCGAGCCGACGCGGTCATGCTCGGGCGGGAGATGCTGCGTGATCCGCACTTCGCCCTGCGAGCGGCTCATGAGCTGGGCGTCGCCATCGACTACTGGCCGTCGCAGTACATCCGCGCGACCTGGCCCGAGTAGCGGCCGACACGCTCTTACCCGACTCATAGTCCGGTCGAACCGTCCGGACAGAGTCGGCGTGAACACTGTCTTTCATGACACTCTTCACCTCCCCTCCCCAGAACGTCGAGCCGTCGCCACACTCGCCGAGCGTCGAGTCGGCTCCTCCGCAGGTCGTCGAGCCGACACCCCCGCGCCGGCGCACCGGCCGCATCGTCGCGATCGTCGCCGGCGGCGTCGTGATCCTCGCCCTCGCGTTCGGCGGCGGCGTCGCCGTGGGTGCGAACCTGCCGGGCGATGCCGGTCCCGGCCAGATGCAGGACGGTCGGTTCCCCGACGGCTTCACGCCGGGTCAGGCGCCGCCCGACGGCGTCTTGCCGGGGCAAGGGGACGACTCGGGGACCAACGGCGACTCGGGCACGAGCGATGACGACGACACATCCGGCGACTCGACCGGCTCGACGACCTAGTTCTCAGATCCGCGTTCTCAGATCCGCCTGGTGGCGTCCTGCACCTCGCCGACGAGCTCCTCGATGATGTCTTCCAGGAAGAGCACGCCGGTCGTTCGGCCCGCCTCGGAGAACGTGCGCGCCAGATGCGCGTTCGTGCGCCGCATGCTGGCAAGAGCGTCTTCGAGCTCGGTGCCGTCGTACATCGACACCAGTTGTCGGATGCGCTTCGCGGGAACCGGGCGGTCTACCTCGTCCTCGTCGAGGTCGATCACGTCTTTGAGGTGCAGGTACCCGTCGGGGCGACCCTCCTCGTCGACCACGATGTAGCGCGAGAAGCCGTGCTTGGCGACCGCATGCTCGATCTCCGCAGGCGTCACATGATCCGACAGACTCACGAGCGATTCCAGCGGCACGGCGACGTCTTTCACCGTCTTCGACGTGAACTCGAAGGCCGCGTTGAGCGCGCCCGTGGTGTCGCTCAGCACACCCTCCCGCGTCGACTGCGACACGATCGTCGACACCTCGTCGAGCGTGAACGCGCTGGCCGCCTCGTCTTTGGGTTCGACCCCGAACAGCCGCAGAATCGAGTTCGCGGTGGCGTTGAGAGCGACGATGACGAACTTGAACACGCGCGCGAGCCAGACCAGCGGGGGCGCGAGCAGCAGAACGGCCCGATCCGGCAGCGAGAACGAGAGGTTCTTGGGAACCATCTCTCCGAACACGACGTGCAGGAACGACACGACGAGCAGCGCGATGACGAATGCGATCGTGCCGATGACCTCTTCGGGCAGTCCGGTGAGCTCCAGCGGGATCTCGAGCAGGTGATGGATGGCGGGCTCGGACACGTTGAGGATCAGCAGGGAGCACACCGTGATTCCCAGTTGGCACATGGCCAGCATGAGGGTCGCGTGCTCCATGGCCCAGAGGGCCGTCTTCGCGCTCGCCTTGCCCTGCTCGGCGAGGGGCTCGATCTGCGAGCGACGCGCGGAGATGACGGCGAACTCGGCGCCAACGAAGAACGCGTTGGCCAGGAGCAGCACAACGAGCCAGACGATACCCAGCCAATCAGCCACGATCGTTCACCTCCCGGGTGGAGTCGTCGGATGCCAACGCGTCGATAGGGGCGGCGGCCTCGTCTGTGGCGGTGGGAGTGAAGCGCACGCGATCGATGCGGCGGCCGTCGAGCCGCACGACGGCGAGTTGACCGGTGGGCAGCTCGACCGTGTCGCCCACGACCGGGAGTCGTCCCAGCTCGCTCATCATGAAACCGCCCACGGTCTCGTAGGGGCCGTCGTCGGGAACGCTGATGCCCGCCCTGTCGGCGAGTTCGTCTGGTCGGAGCATGCCGGGGAACGACACGGAGTTGAGCGTCTTGACGACGCCGGCCCTCGACCGGTCGTGCTCGTCGTCGAGTTCGCCCACGAGCTCCTCGACGAGGTCTTCGAGCGTGACGACGCCGGCCGTTCCGCCGTACTCGTCGACGACGATCGCCATCTGGTAACCGCGTCCGCGCAGTTCCCCCAGCAGGGAGTCGAGCTTCATGGTCTCGGGCACGCGGATCACGTTCGAGGCCAGGGCCGCCGCGGGCACGTCGCGTCGCCGCGATCGCGGAACGCTCACGGCCTGCTTCACGTGCACCACGCCGACGATGTCATCGATGTCGTCGTCGAGCACGGGAAAGCGGCTGTGTCCTGTCGTGCGGGTCAGGGTGATGACGTCTTCGGCGCTGTCGGTGCGTTTGACGCTCGCGATGCGCGGTCGCGGGGTCATGGCGTCGGATGCCGTGTGC
>Ga0247732_10000226_pt1 | contig 34295 bp, 91 predicted proteins | sample UWRJL163409C2_FD_180940 | JGI IMG/M metagenome (GOLD analysis project Ga0247732, IMG submission 180940) | Plant litter microbial communities from Arlington Agricultural Research Station in Wisconsin, United States - UWRJ-L163-409C-2 | ecosystem: Environmental > Terrestrial > Plant litter >...
ATACTTTTAACTTTTTATTAAGATAGTATGTCAAAAATATTTTGTATGAGAGCTGTCTAAAAGTAAGTAATTTTTTATTTTGATTCTGTTTTTGTATATTTGCTTCACATTTAAAACCAAAAGAAAATGCTTAGTTACGAAGACTTTTATTCTCGTATATGGAACCATTATATCAGTTATAGTGACGTTTCATTTCAATATAGAGAACAGAATATAGAATTTATTAAAGCTCTTACTTTTTCTTTATTTAGAAAGTACGAGAGTAAGAATGTTAGTGAATCTGTTTATGCTGAGAGTCTTAAACTGTTCTTTTATAATTTATTTCTTTTTAAGCCCGAAGTTTTTGATAATGGCGAAGAAAAAGATTTTAATGAAAATTAATTAATTTGTGTATTAGATTTTTATTTTGTATTTTTGCGTTAAAATTAAGTAGATCGTGAGAGGGCGTACTATAAGTGGGGGTTTTGAAGCCTAAAGAACTTCTTTAAAAATCATCACTAATTTCTACTGAATTAATTTGCATATATCAAAAATAATCATTACATTTACACCCTGAAATAAAAATACCGATTTATATTAGTTGTGATAACCTAATATATAAGTAAAGACATATAAAAAGAAGGAAGCCTTTTAAAACGTAAAACAGTTGTTATCACCAGCGGACTGTTAGTTTTAAGAGGCTTTCGCGTTTAATAACATGGAGCTGCGATATAATCGCTCATGTTGCGGAAAAGGGATTTAATTTCCTGGACTTAAGCTAAAAGGACAAGGAGGTGTTTTTACATTATTTCCGCCTGAAGGTTGATCATTCAGCCAAAATTTACTTTTATAAGGAGAGGGGGTTTGGGGGTGAGGATAAATAAAAAAATTCCTTGGTGAGGGAGGAACGACCGAAATCGCGTAAGCGTTCTTTACCACGTACTCTACTTCAAAAACTGATAAAAAATAATTCATTAGTTAAACGAGGTACGAAGCGAAGCGTAGAACCTTGGTTAACCTCCGCCCGAGCAGGGCATTACTTTGCGCATACTTACAGTTTGAAGTAGAGTACGTAGTAATAACTGTTTTTTGATTAGCTTTGTCTTTAGGTGTTCCGACAAACCACAGTAAAAGAAAGAACAGTTAATTATATTATGGCGGAAAAATAAAAATAATTACTTAAAAATTAGGTAAATTAAAAAATAATTTGTAAATTTGTTTAAAATTAAATACAAACAATGGAAAATATAACAATTACACTAACTAATCAAAATGATGGACTAAGGATTCAAGGTACATGTGAAAATTTAATTGATAGAGATGTTATAATTATGCTAGAAAAAGTTTTACACCAAATTAAGTATTATAACTTAATGGAGGGTTTAAATAAGACTAACGGGGGATATTTTGAAACACTAATTTAATACTATGGAATCAACAAAACAGAGTTGGGAAGACTACCTAAAAATACTTATTAAGTTTCAGTACACACCAGAACAGATAGAAGCTGTTAAATATGTGAGAGAAAGCTACGATCATTGCACTTTTGAAATGTTTTCAGGTCTAATAGAACAAGGTATTGTAAAAAGAACTAGAAAGCTTAAAAAGAAGAAAAGAAATATGTATGTTTCACCAGACGGCTTCTTCTATTATCTAGAACATTTTAATAAAAAGATGGAATATGCAGGACATTTTATACAAAACGAAGAATAATGAAAGAGAAAATAGAAGAATTAATATTACAACATGATTTCGCGCAAAAAGAAATTAAAAACATGTTAGAAGAACTATCTCAAATAGATGACACCAAACTATCACCAGTAGATTTAAACCAACTGGATTGCTCAAAAATAGCGTTAGAATCGGAGTTAGAAATCAGGTTACAAATAATTAATAGTTTAGAAGATTTAATTAAATAAAATTATGAGCGTAAAATATAAAAAAGACGGAATTGAAATTAATGGTGAGTTTTTATCTTTAGTAACAATCACCGAAAAGTGTAACGAAATTAAACTAAAAGAAGATAAATTAGTTATTCTTCAAATGTCTTGGGATTCAAGAGGAGGCTCTGTATTCGAACAAAGATCTTTACCTTTAGAAAACGCACTTAGAGTTAAATATATCCTTTTAGGAGAAACAGTTGATTTCGGTGAAATTTGGGGTAAACACTCAGAAGTGTATGATCAAATGGAAGAAAATGATTTTAAAATTATTGAGGATAAGAAAAAAGTAAAAGAGTTTCTTAGACAACACCCTAATGGAATTGATTATGATCATAGTTTTATTGAGAGATTTATTGAAAGATCCGAAGAAAATTTAGAATATGATGAAGACGAAGCTGATGTTGACCAAGAGACTATTGATGAATTAAAATCTTTATTGAGATAATTATGAAACACGTAAACGAGATTAAATTTGAAGGAGATAGTCCTTGGATAAAAGCAATGAATAAAGCTAATGAATATTATGTGAACTCTATGGATGAGAGACTAACAGAAGCAGAGAGAAATTTAAATCATGATTTATGGTTTGATACTAAATTTGATATTGAGATGGGAGTTTATGGAAATAATTCTTAAAGTATTATGGTAGTTAAAGATGTAGTAGAAATAACAAATGAAGATTTTAAAAATTCACTTGCATTCAATTTATTTGGAAAAGATTTTAATTCCGCCAAAAAAGAAAATGAGGAGTTTATAGATAATCTGTATAAAATGGCTGTAGCTAATTTAACAGACTTTACTCCTCATTATTTGACAAAAGCATATAACGATACTGTTTTTTCTGAGTTGTTATATACAGCTAAAATTGAAAATGCTTGCGCTATATTAAATAATTTAGGATCATTTGTCAGACGGGAATTATACATACTTAAATATATAGTAAGTCAGGTAGAAAATGATTACTTTAAAGTAGTACCATTAGGTTGTTTTGATGAAAGGAATCATAAAAAGTTATTTAAATTTTTAAGGGAGTATAAGTTTATAAATTATATCGAAGGTATTGATTATTATAGAATAGGTTGTAGTTTTAAATTAGATGGAAAGTAAAATAGTTATAAAACAGTTCTTGGACAAATCTTCAAATTTTTGGGTAGATTACAGCCACTATTTATTAAATAAAGATAATAAAATAGTATGGTGCGCAGGAGAATCCGATTCAGAAACTAAAAGAACAGTTTTAACAGACTACATAAAGAGAAACAAGAAACAGTTTAAACCTCGCGAAGAAAGCATATTAAATAAGGAAGAAAAGGTCTATACAACTCTTAATTTTGGAAAATACTCTGGAAAAAATCTCACAGAAATTAAAGATTTAGATCGTAAATATCTTCTCTGGCTTAAAAAAGAAACAAAAGATGATAAGTTAAGAGAAGAAATAATAAGTGCATTAAAATGAAAAAATTAGTCTGTAAAATAATAGGCCACAAATACAGTTATGATTCAAAGTCACAACCCACAAGATGTAAATGTAAGAGATGTGATAAAAAGTGGATGACAGTGAAGAATCCTAAATATGATTATACAAATATACTTAAAGAACCAATATTTATTTGGAAAGAAATATGAAAAACGAAATATTATATAAAATATTATTAAGTATTAATGATTTATTCTTCCCACCATCTGCTGTAAAACAAGCTGAAAGATATAAAAACAGATACGGTATTCCAGATAAAACTCTAGTATTTATAGGAAAAGGGTTTCATACAGATTTTTATAGTTTAAAAGGCCGAGATTTCTACCAGAAAATAAAAGAACTTGGTGAAACTCCTTTTATGCAAAAGCTACAAAAAGATATTAGAGAAAAAGGAAGTTTTACAATGCCTGGACATTATTAAATTCCGCGAAATAAAAAACTAAAAACAGTTGTGTATGTCAAATAAAAGTTGTAAATTTACATAATGAAAAGCTTCAAAACAAAAAGACTAGATTTTAATACTGACGACTACGATAAATTATCTATTTCAGAATTAAAAAGAACAGCAGACTACTGGTTAAGACAATATCTACTTAAAAGAGAAGGTAATTTAAACTACTTACATTGTCCACTCAAAAATAGAAGTTATCCAGTAAATTACATGGAGTGCGCACATTACATAGACAGAGCTGTAATGAATACAAGATATGATTTAACTAATGTTCATCTAGTCTCAAAACAATCTAATTCTTTTGATGCACAAATTCAAGTTGAAGGATATAAATCACTTCACCATAAAGACTTCGAGGAATATTTAGGTGAAGTTTTGGTAAAAGATTTGCGCGAAAGAAGTAAAATAATAAAAGTATTTCAAAGAGAAGACTATATAGAAGTAATAGAAAAATTTAAAGGTAATGAGTAAAGAAAAAATACATCCTTTTCTAAGATTAACAGAATTAGTCGAAGAGTATGATGAAAATAAAGAAAGTTATGATGTTCATAAATTACAATTACTCAGAGAAGAACTAAGTATAAATTTATTTTATATGAGTGATAGTGCTTCAGTAGCATTAAGTAATTATGATTTTGCAGAGCACGCCAGAAAGACAAAAACAGCAGAAAGAGAACAATATTATCATTCTCAATTAGGCTCTAATGGAAAAGCAATGACTGTAGCCGAAGCGGGAAATTTAGCTCGAATAGACTGTAAAGAAGAGGTAGAAAGATGTAAGGAGACATTAAGACAAAAGAAAAGAGTGGAAATAGTACTATCCTCTGTATCTCAAATCCTAAACTCTTTGAGTACTAGAATTTCAATAGTTCGTTAATGGGGAGTAAAAAATTAAAAACGAATGAACAATTTTTAATCGATTTGTACGAGCTGAATGATGCATACAGGGCAGGAAAATTTACAATGGTAGATGAATATAAGACAGCAATCACAAAATTAAAAGTAAATACTGAGTTTGGAATATGTCATATGACTCCTAATTCACTACTGGCAAACCATAACCCATGCACAACAAGGTCTGCAATAGATAAGAATTTATATATCCAAAACATCTTACTAAAACATAGTAAATCTTATAGAGAAGGGTTTTTCACAATAAAGGGGGAATTTAAAGGTTGGCATAAACCTTTATTGATAGAATCAATATATGGAGAACACATATTAACTTTAACTTCTCTTTATTCGGGTTCAAAACCAGGATTTGATTCTGCGGTGGATAAGAAAGCTTTTTGGTTAAATTATGCCAAAGATAGGAATGATAAATTTGAATTATATAACTATGATAAATTAGAAATAAAAGGTACTGATGATTATGTAACTATAAATTGTTTATTACACGGAGATTTCAAGATAAAAGGGTCTAATTTTACAACCAAAAATCAAGGATGTAGCAAATGTTTTGATGATACTAGAGCGGAAGTCTATAGGGATAATGGAGGTTGGCAGGCCAAGGATTGGATAAAGATGGCAGAAAAATCTAAGTATTTTGATTCCTATAAGATGTATATAATAAGATGTTGGAACGAAGAAGAGGAATTTTATAAAGTAGGCAGGACTTTCTTGACCGTTGCAAGAAGGTTTAAAGACAAAAAGGAAATGCCTTATAATTATGATATAATTCAAATTAGGGAATCGTATGATGGATTAAGAATATGTTGTTTAGAGAAAGCCTTCAAAAGAGAAAATAAAGAGAATAGATATAAACCAAAAAACTACTTCAAAGGTGGTCACACAGAATGCTTTACAAAAATAATAGATATAAATAATGGCAAAGAAATTAGTTAAAGAAGAAGACGAAAAAGCATTATCAGCAATTGATAAAATGTATGCAAAGTACAAAAAGACAGATCAAATATTTGAAGCTCCTAAATCACTAGAAGATATTGACACTTCTGTAGAAAGATTAAAAAATCCATTTTTATCGTTTGACCGATATTTAGGTGGTGCTCCAGCGTATGGTAAGATAACAACTTACTCAGCATTTGCCTCCTGTGGTAAAACATCTTTAGCTTTAGCTATTGCTGGGGCTAATAAAGATAAAGTAATTGGCTTTTGTGATAATGAATTCAATTGGTCAGATTCTTCCTACTTATGGATTGATAAATATTTTGGTATTGAAAAAGAAAGAATACACGTTTTACAACCAACTTACTTAGAGGAAGGGGCTGAAATGGTTGAAGATTTATGTACTGTTGCAGATATTGTAATTTTTGATGGATTTGACTCATTAGCTCCAAAAGGAGAGTATCAAGCTACAATGGAAGAACAACAGATGGGATTGCAAGCAAGAGCTTATAAAAAGTTTTTCCGTCGTTCTATGGGTAAAATATATAAATCAAAAGCTGCTCTTGTTGTCACAAATCATCTTTACGAAAATATCGGAAATGTTTTTGAGCCATTTAAAGAGCCAGGAGGAAGATCTATTCATGATTTTGCAAGTCAAAAATTGTACTTGACTAGGAGTAATGTTAAAGATAAAGAGAAAAATACTGTTGGTCAAGAAGTAAATGTAACAGTTAATAAAGATAAATTATCTGGTAACAGGGGCGCTAAATTCTCATTACCTTACGATAATAGATTAGGATTTGATATAGAAATGGATATTCTAAATAATGCTATTGACTTAGGTTTAGTTAAAGTTTCTGGAAGTTGGTATTCTTACGGAGATACAAAAATTGGTCAGGGTAAAGATTCAGCAAGAGATGTTTTGAGAGATAATCCAGAATTTAGTTTAGAATTAATCACTGAATGTAAAAAATTGTTTTAATATTTAAGTGGACAACAAAAATAAAAAAGCTATCAAAAGTGGAGAAGTTCTTACTATAAAACTAAAATACTTGTCAGTTAAGACTTTCTGACTGTTCACAAAATACAATCATAAAATGGAATATTTAGAATATTACAAAGATATGAAAGACACAGTAAAAGAAATACAGGAATTAGAAACTAAAGTTTACTATAATATGGGTAAACATTCACAATTAGTAATAGATTTATTTGAAGAGATTACAGAGGATATAGAGGAAGAAGATTTCAGTGTTGGAGCTACTTTATATAAATTAGAGAATATTCTTGAGATTTTTGATCCCGCGAAAAAAGATGATATAGAAATCTTAGAACAGCTAAAAGAAAAGTTAGAAAGATTAAATAAAGTAGGACTATGACACAAGTAATTTACATTCTAATAGACTCAGACAGAGAAACTATTTGCGCGTTCACTGATAAAAATACAGCAATTAAAGAAGCGGAAGAAACAGGTTGTGATTATACAACTATAAATTTATATTAATGAAATACTACGCAATAACAGAAACAGTTCCTATTCAAATACATATTGAGCCAAAAATTCACTCAGAAGAAGATATGTACAGAATTATGGATGAAATGAAAAGAGGAGTATATTTTGACACAGTAAATCCAGAACCACTTCTACCTCAATTTATGACAATTCCAATGTCTGAGGAGACTTATAAATTCATCAGTAATGTGTCCAATATTTATTCTACAAGTTTCGGTGAAAAAGAATATGAAATAAATAAAGTGAAATTTAAAATATTCACAGAAGAAGAGTATGAATTAAGATATGGTAAATTAAATGAAGATATACCAGAAGAATGTGAAGCAGACTCTGATTTTGAGGTAACAATTAAAAAATCACATATAGGGGAATTGTATAATTTTGCATATGAACAAGCTGTTAAAACAGGAACTATAAAGGAATTACACGAAATAGACTCTAAAATAAATGGCAACTAAAATAGAAATATGAAACACATAATAGATAGAATAATTACAAGAAGTCAAAGAGAAGGTAATTCAGAAAACGTAAAGGAATTGGGTAAGAAAGTATATGAAGATTTATTAGAAAAATATTATTGTAATAAACCTACAGTAAAAGATCTAGAATTATTATTCTATGATTTAAATTATGATATAGATAAAAATCTTGAAACGCATCTTAAAATACAGTCTACTTTTGAGTTACTTAATCATTTATAAAAGTAATTTATATGAGCAAATTTAAATGGTGGCGAAAATTTAAAGGAGGAGAATGGTTTTACAACAGATATATTTTTGACTTAGGTAGAGGAGTATTATATGTTTATGAAAGACAATTACCAAAATTTGGATGGAGTTATAATATAGAACAATACAACGAAAAATGGCCGTAAAAAAAGAAACAGTTAATTGGTTTTATAAAGGGAAAGAAATTAAGAATATTAAAGACTGCGAGCCAAATGCTCTAGGATTTATATATGAAATAACCAACTTAACTAAAAATAAGCGTTACATAGGTAGAAAGACAATAATGAAACCTAATTATACAAGTGGTATAAAGAAAGGACAATCTAAAGGAGTTTATCCATTTACCGATTATTGTGGTAGTTCTAAGTCTTTACTGGAAGACATTAAAAACGGTGATCAATATTCTAAAGAAATTATACGTTGGTGTTATTCAAAAGCAGAATTAACTTACTATGAAAGTCAGGCCATATATTGTTCGGACAGCCTTCTAAGTGAAGATTTTTACAATTTTTGGTGCAAGGCCACTGTGTATTCTAAACATTTAAATCCCGCGAAAAAAGAAAATAAATAATAAAAAATATGATAAACAAAGTAACATACAAAGAAGAACCAACATTATTCGATGATATCGTAGAGTTCTCTATTGAAGAGAATATGGATCATAGACGAGGTAGCAGTTTTTATAGAGACGAAATTATTGAATTTATAGAAGAAGATAGTAAGCATTTTCCTGATATCAAGGATTTTGGAAAATATGTAGGAACTTGGAAGACTAATAATGTTATTTGGAGTGAAGATGATGGTTTTGATACCGATTACACATCACTGATACGAGTTAAACAAAAAGAAGTAGTCAGTTATAAATGGGAGGAAGTAAATGAATAAACTAATAGAAAATTACAACAGTTCTGTAAAAGCTTTAGAAGAATACTTTGATTGCGAATATTTTGGGAATTATTTATTTAATGAAAACCCTAATGAGTATTGGACAACAGATGGCGGAACAATACAATGGGGAGAAAATAAAGAGGATTTAGATTATTCTTCCGAGTTTAAACAATTAATTTTCACTGAAGAGTTAACAGCAGTTTTAGTTAGATCTGATTTCGGCGGTGATGATTACTGGAATATATTTTATAATAAAAACGGAATAGAAGATAGAGAATAAATTTCCGAAAAAATATATAAAATAATTTGTTTATCTCAAACTAAATCACTACATTTACTTCACTAAATAATAAAATATGATAAATTCACCGAAGAAGGAAAACAAAGAAAAAAGAGTTCTTAAAACAGAGCCTAAGTTGAAGGTAGATTTAAACGAAGAGCAAAAAGAGTTTGTAAAATTATTTTATGAGTTTGATGTTTGTTTTCTTCACGGCGATTTTGGTTCAGGGAAATCTTTAGCGGCTGTTCATACAGCATTAACAGCGTTCAGAAAGAAACAATTCAATAATATCTGGATCACACGCCCCATGATCAAAAACTCTCTAGCTGCACTTCCTGGAACATTAGAGGAAAAAATGGCACCTTACACATTCCCAATCACTCAAAATATGGAAGTATGTCAAGGTAAAGAAACAACAGATAAAATGTTGAAAGAGGGATTAGTTAAAATCATGCCTATTGAGGTGGCAAAAGGTTGTACATTTATTGACAGTGTGGTTATTGTGGATGAATATGAAGATATGACTTATGCTGATTTTAGAACGATTTTGACGCGTTTAGGTAATGGTAGTAAAATGATTTTTTGTGGTTCTAAAGAACAGGTCGATAAACAAATAGGTAAAAACAGTTGTATTTATGAGGCTATGAAGTTAGAAAATTCTGGATTAGTAGGTTATAAAACACTAAAATCAAATCATAGAAACCCTATTCTAACACAAATTATAGATTATCTAGAAAAAGGTGAACAAAAAGTTGCGTAATTAAAAAATTAATTGTAAATTTACAGTACTTAATTTGCATACCGTAAGATCTGCTTTTAGGTCAATTTAAGTTCCCGCTTATTAGAGATTCTGTGAGAGAATGACACGCATAGCAGATAGCAAGCAATCGAAAGGTAACAGTTAGTGTTTACTGTTTTTAGGGGATTTTTAATTTTTTATCGCGCGAAAACAATAACAAACAAAAATAAATGGCAAAATACGAAATTAACGGTAAACAAGTAACGGAAGAGGAATTTAACAGGCAAGTTTTTAATGGAGTTGAAGATAATATAAAATATAAAGAACCATTTTTCTTGGATGAAGTAGTGGAAATACCATATTGGTTTAAAAGTTCCGCGAAAAAACTAGAAGAAAAACAGGAATTAGAAAAATTAAGAAACAATATATTGAATTTTAAATCGCACAATAGTATAGAAGATATAACAAAAATTATGTTGGCCGAAGATGAAAAAGAACTACTAGAACATTTAAAAAACACGTCACACACAGGAGGAACAGTTTTTGAAAAAGTTCAGGATTCAACTATACCAAATAAAAATATTGACCCTTTTTATGTTGTTGATATAAAAAATATTAAGTCTGTAGATATATCCCAAATTGGTTTTAATATTCAAGACTCACTCGAAGCTTATAAGGCTATTGTAGGACATAGTACAAGACATAAGGAGATTGAAGATCAAAAAGAAATAAATAAAGTATTTTCAGAAGTAACGGTGGGTAAAAAAGAAATAGAAGGAAAACTAGATTATTCAGAGATTAATTTTAATCTTCTAGATTTAATGGCCAAAAGATTTATGGATAATAAAGTAAAATATCCTAAAGGAAATACGCTTAAAGAAATAGATCAGAATGAAATTTTGTGGGCGGCTTTCAGACATATTAGAAAAATGATTAAACCTATCGAAGCAGACACTGAAACTTATAAGGATCATTTAGCCGCTGTAGCTACGAATATGAGTATTATATTAGACCAAATAGAAAGAAAATAGATGAAAAGAAAAAGACTATTCCTCACAGGATTTGGAGAAATTCTAAAAGAGTCCGCCGAAAAAAGATTAGAAAATCAAGAAAATGCTGTTCCAAGATGTGATGCAGGGCATACTAGAGAGTTTTATGAAGATTTAAATGTAGGTGAAGACAGAATACCACAAGAACTAAAAGACAGAGAAAAAGCATTTGAAGTAGAAGATGAAGATTTCGAAGAGATATATACTGAAATAATGGTTTATTTAGATGATATTAAACTAGCTGTTACAGATAGAGGACTTACAACTGTTTTTCTTAATGATGATTTAACCATAACAGTAACAGAAACGGTTGATGAAATTGACTCTTATATCGACTATTTAGAGATGACAAGGTTTGATCATATAAAAGCTGATTTTAATTATTTTATCCGCCGAATTAAGATAAAACTAGGAATAATAAAGATAAAAAATTTCGCGGAAAAAGAAATAAACACAGAAGAAAATTAGGATTTGTCAAATAGAATCACTATATTTGTATACAATAAATTAATAATTAAAACATATAAAAATGGAAATATTAGTAACTCATGAAATAGAGACAAGAAAAGGCGGGACAAAAATAGTTAGAAACTTCTTCTTCAATGAAGATAAAACTAATTATTTAGTGAAAGCTCAATCTTATTTTACGAAAGATGAGAAAAAACAGGCAAAGTTAAATTACAAGAATAAATTAAACAATTAAATAAAGTTAGGTAAAAATGGCAATTGAAAAAAACTATTTGCAATTAGAATTCGGAAGCGGTCAATTCTTTGACTATTCAAAAGATGAAAAAGAAGGTTATGTAAAACACACTTCTTCAAAAGGAAATATCTCATACAGAAAATACTCAAAAGATGGAGTATCTGGTGTATTAGAATCAGTTTCTATTTATGAAGGAAAATTTGGGAATCAAATCTCTTTAAATATTAAAGATGGAGATAATGTCTATTATGTTCCAGTGGATGTAGCCGATAAAAAAGGTAATGTTGACACATATGCGGAAAGTTTAATTAAAGTACTTCCAAAATTAAATAAAGGGGATAAAATCACAATTAGTGGTTATAATTTCACACCCGAAGGAGATAAGTATTCTAAAATTGGTATCTCTGTGAAAGTTAATGGTGAGAAGGTAAAAGGATTGACCAATGCTTACACAGATAAAGAGGGAAAATCTGTAGAAGGGGATATTCCTGGACTTACTTGGAAAAAAGATGCGCTAGGTAAAAATAAACCAACAGCTGTTACTTTAGAAGCTAAAAATGACTATCTTTTAGGAGCGTTAAAAGCAGAAACAGACCGACTAAAGTGGGTTCAAGGGGAGGCTACAACAACTACACAAGCACCAACAAAAGCTGAAGTTCCTAAAGCTACACCAACAGAAGCATTTGAACCCGCAACAAATGTGAAAGAGGATGACTATCAAGATTTACCATTTGCTTAAGTGATTGATAATGAAGAAGTTAAAACAAACAAGAATACATACTCCACCAGAAGTTTTAGGTAATTGTTTCCCAACTGTAATAGCTTGTTTTTTAGACTTAGATTCTCCTGAATATGTAATTCAAATTCAGGAGAAATTTAAAGAAGAATATTGGAATATTCAATTACAAACTTGGTTAAAAGAAAGAGGTTGGTTTTGGAGAACTATTCCAGGGCATTTATATGATGATTCATTTTATATGGTGATTGGAAAGACAAATAGAGGAGCAAATCATGTATGTATTTATAAAAATGGAAAGCTTTATCACGATCCTAACCCTTGTAATGAGGGATTATTAACCGAAGATATATTTGAAACTATAATAAGAATAAATTAAAAAGAATAATGAACGAAGAAAAAGAAGAATTAAATCAATCGTCAGAGCCTCTAAATCAGTACAACAGTGGCTTCCGAGCAGACGAAAAAATAGAAATAACTGGAGAAGAGTTTGCAATTGCCTCTGCATCTGTAGAAAGACTTTTCAATCAGAATGTTAAACAGGTTAGGCCTTTGAAATATCGCTATTGGCAAGGAGACGATATTGTATTGTCACCAAAACAAGAAGATATTGATTCTGGTAAAGTGACTAAAGTTTTTGATCCTGTAGGTTTTATGGCGGCCAATAATTTAATTGAAGCTTATGTTGGAGACCCTACAGCAATTGTAATGAAAGCATTAGAAAACAGATTCATTATTCATGATAGAGGAATTGATGCAGGTAAGGCAGTTCACATGGACATACTGATTGCTGAAATGGAAGAAGCTCAGAAATCAAAACTAGAAGTTGTACCGAATGAATAGAATAAAGAACGGAGTTCATCAATTTCAATCCGAGTATTTAAAGCAAGAAATAGTTAATACCAAGAAAAAGCTAGGAGTAGAATGCAAATTTCTAGCTTTTGAAACGGTTAAAGAAAAACTATTTTTCAAAGCTAAAATGGGCAAAGACAGAGTTAGAATACAGATTAATTGCAAATTAGAAGATATTGGAGTAAATGAATTCAATGATTTATTTCAAATACTAAACACCAAAAGTTATGACACAAATGAAATCGACGTATAATATGTTTCTAGAAAACGGTGACATTTATGAAATGAATCCTGATGCCACTGGAAATTACTTAGAAGACAAAAAATGGTTCATTGAACTCTACAATAATACAATTAAAAACGTTGAAGTAAATGGAGAAGAAGAATTATAGAATTTTTGGAGAACTTATTTTAGTTGAAAAAATAATGATTAAAGAAAATGTCATGGATAAAACAGGTGTTTTCAAAAATAGAGTTAAAGTGGTAGCCATTGGAGAAGGACTTACAAAAACACCAGTTAAAGTTGATGATGTTTTAGTTGTCGGTGGACTTATGGAAAGAGACGGAGAAGTATATATAGCAGAATCACAAATATTAAGGTGGGAATTATAAAAAAAAATAAACATGAAAGATTTAGAAAATAACGATCAAAGATTTATTGATTTAGAGTTAGATAATTTAAAATTAATTATTATAGTGACAGATAAAAACACTTCCTTAAAACAGGCGTCTGATATTTGTATAGAAAAACTAACAGAATATTCAAAAATATAAAAAATATGAAAGAAATTATTACATTAAGACAAATTTTAAATACTAGATTTCCTAAGGGATCTAGATTATTTAGTAAAAAGAATTCTAACTCAGTAAAAAGTGAACGAAATAATAAATAAGTATAGATGGCCAGCATTAGGTATAGTGCTGGTTCTGATTTTTTTCGGCGTAAAAAGTTGTGTAAATAATCAACAGAAGTTCCAGGCGGGCAAAAATGACGCTTTGAAAGATCAAGTAGAGAAATTAAAAGATGGTGTAAAAACTATTGATAAGACTCTGCAAATTTTAAGAGATTCTATTAAGGCCGAAGACATAAGAAAACAAAAACAAATTAATGAGTTTCAGCAAAAAGCTAAAGACAGTGAGAAAAAAGTTATAGCTTTACAGGAATCAAATAAAAAAAAGAAAGAATTAATTAGAAATAAAAATTTAGTTGAAGTGGCCGAAACACTAAATGAAAATTATAGTTCTAAAGACGCTACAGCCACAAATAATTCTGTTGATGTTAAACCTCCAATGACTTATCAAATTCTTGAAACTATTGCTGACGCTAATACGGCGCAAGACATCATAAAAGAAAAAGATGTACAGCTTTCTTCTAAAGACAGTGTTGTAAACTTAAAAGACGAGCAACTAAGAGATAAAGATATTAGTTTAAAAGCTACGGAGAAAAGTTTAGATTCATACAAAGAATTGAATGTTCTGCAAACAAATTTAAATAACGGGTTAGAAAAAGAAAACAGTAAATTAAAAACTAAAAGTTGGCTAGAAAAAGCTTTAATTCCTGTTAGTGTTGGAGTTGGGTTTTGGCTAGGAACAAAAATAGGTAATTAAATGATAGAACAAGTAAAACAGTTTGTAGTAGAACAATTGCATAATAATGAATTTTTCAAAGGTGGCGCTGCTATAGCTGTTTTATCAGCATTAGGTTTTTGGCTTAAATCTTTTTTTCCGTGGATTTGGGGGAGAATAAAAAGACAGTTTTCTTATACAATGAGAATTGAGTCTAAGACAGATATTTATTTTATATTCAATTGGTGGCTACAGAAAAACCATTCTGATAAATATAAAAAAGTTTTAATAACTGTTGAGTGCGAAAATAAGTATAAAGAAGATGAAGTCAAAGAATACAAACTAAAAGAAAATAATTTTGAATCCGCTTTTTATTTTTGGCAAAGTAGAACTCCAGTGTTTCTAGAATCAACCAGAGAAAAATTAGACGGAGCCCATTATGTGGACGGAGCGCATATTGATAGTTATACTTTAACAACTTATTTTAACAGGCAAACTTTAAAAAATCTTATAAGTGAAGTAGTTGCTGAGTATAATTCAACTTTAAAAGAAAAAACTACAAGTCATTTAATGCAATATCATAACTTTGACTCATGGAGAAAAGTTAATAATCTGGGCGGAAAAACATTTGAAAAAATATTTAATTCTGAGAAGAATGAGCTACTAGAAGACCTCCAACAGTTCTTTTCTTCAAAAGCTTTATATGCGCACAGAGGTACTACTTTTAAAAGAGGTTATTTATGTGAAGGGTCACCAGGAAATGGTAAGACAAGTACAATAATTGCTTTAGCTCAATACCTAAAAAAGGATGTATATTCTTTAAATTTAACTTCTCTTACTGATGGAACCCAATTAAGACTAGCGTTTCAAGGAGTAAAAGAAAACAGTTTTATTCTTGTTGAAGATGCTGATTGTATGGTGAATGGGCGAGAAAAAAGAATTAGAAAATTATAATGAAACTAACTCTGCTGCACAACTACAAGAGTTTTTTATAAAATCAAATACAATAGAGGAAGCAATCAATAAACTTATATAAATGCATTATTTTTTCAACGAAGGTATAAACGCAGAAACAGTTAATAATTTAATTGACAAGTTAGAAGGAAAAGAAGATATCACTCTTTATTTTAGTACAGAAGGAGGAAGTATAGATCCCATGAGGTGTCTAATAAGTTTTTTTAATTCTCTTGGAGATAATATTAAAATTGTTTTAACTGACGAACTTATGTCTGCGGGAACAATGTTACTCACAGACTATAAAGGACGACTGACACACGAGGGACTCGATTTCATTTTATTTCACAAATGGGATAGACTTGTGCATAATTTAAGAAAGTCTTCAATAGTAAGCGAAGAGATTTTAAATCAGCAAGATGAAGAAAACAATAAAAAATTCGCAAAAAAGCTTAGAAAGTTAGGATTAACAAAGAAGCAAGTTAAAAAATATAAAAAGGGGAAAGATGTTGTATTATTTAAAAAAGACTTACATTTAATAAATCTTTGATTTAAGACACTAAAATATATCAAGTTATACACAACTATCAAAAACAAATAATAATCAATTAAAACAATTAAAAATGACGTTAGAAAACATTCAATACAGATTACAAGAAATATTAAATCAATACTCAGAAAATAATAGTGAGCATTTTAATATAAATGAGACAATTCACAGAGAATTAAAAGACGATTCAAAAGGTATTGGATCAGAACCTTCTCCATCTGAAGGAATTCTTGCAAATATTAATATTCTGGTAAATAAAATAGAAAATCAAGTTCACTTTCAAAGATCTAATTTAAGAAGAAGTTCAGAACTAGTATATCAGCCCAGAGAACTTGAACAAGTCTCACCTTGCACTTCAAAATACTAAATACAGTCCCTCTTAATTGAGGGATTTTTTATTTTGAACAAAAATAAACATGTAAATATTTTGTCAATTCAAAAATAATTAGTAAATTTGTAAAATGATAGAAGGCATTGACGGAGAAACACATATAAATATCTACTCCAAAGGCAAAACAGAAATAGGGAGATGGCTTAGTAATTTTAGTTATTAGCCAATACAAACTGAGCATGGATGGTTTAATTCTATTGAAGGTTATTGGTATTGGCAGACAACTTTAAATGATCATCTAAGAGAGTGTCATGGATTCGCCGCTAAAAAACTTGGAAAAGAAAGTGAAAAATTGTTAGAGATCTCTCCAGAAGTATTCCAAGACAAAATTAAAAAAGCAATTGATTTAAAATTAAAGTTAAGACCTAAAGATATTGCTAATATTAATTTGCCGTTAGCTCATTACTATGATTACGGCGGCAAAAAAGTTGAAAAGCCAGAGTATAATTGGATCACAGAACATATAGAAACAAGAATTAAACAGTTAAAAGAATATTATGCAGGAAAATAATACGGAATACCTAAAAACATTACCATTAGCTTACGAAATTTATTTTAAACTGTTTGGTGAACCTAAATCTCACTCTGAGTGGGCGGAAAGATTTAATAAAGTGGGAGATATTAATAAGATAATAATGGATAATGAGGATAATTAAAAATACAGAAGTAGTAACAGAAGCAATACTAGTAGAACCAGGAACATATTATTTTGAAAGTGATCTAATTGTTTATAAAATGGAACTTGGAGAGAAAGACCAAGACAATTATTCAGATTATAAGTTGACTAAGATTCAGAATTTTGCAAATAGCTATGGCATTACAATTATAGAGGACAGTTCTGACGAAGCGCCTTACCAATTTAAACAGTTTATTTTGGGTGTTGCGGGCAAAAAAATTGAAAAAGAATTGTTTGAGGAAGAAAAAGTAGAAGCACTAAAAAGAATATCATGATAGAAAAATGGGAAATAGTAGAACATAGTTGGTCAGAAACATCAATATACAATCAAGACGGTAGACTAATATGTACAAAATCAATTGATGATGAAGATACAACTGAGGAAAACCAAGATGAAAGAGAAGAAGAGGTTTCTAGAGATTTTAATTTAATTGTTTTGGCTTCTCAAATGAAATATTGTTTAGATAAATTGTATAATCAAGGAAAATTTCATTCTGAAGACTTTAAGACAGTTGCTGATCTATTAGGTTTAGAAAATAATAAAGGCATTACAATTAATGACCTATATAAAGGAAATAAATAATATGATAGAAAGCAAACAAAGAAAAAACGGAATGTATTATTTTGTAGTAAAAGCACAAAATGGCCAAATAGTAGTTTACAGTGAAGACTATAGCTCAGAAGCTGGCAGAGATAATGCAATAGCTTCTCTTAAAAAGATTATGCAAGGAATTATTTTCGCAGAATTAAAAAACTAAAAACAATGTTTAACAATACAATAGTAGACAGAAGAACTACAATGCAAGAGGTAAATAATCACTCTGAAACAAATGTAGAAGCTTCAGGCGTAATGGCTCAGACAAATACAGAAACAAAATTTATTTCTTTAAATGTAAAAAGTGAAAGTTATAAAACTGTTTTCTCATCCAATCCTTATTACACTGAAAAAGTTCAGGATGATTATAAATATTATGATAATACTAGAGGGTATGAAGAGACAACTACTAAAGTTTTTGTAAAAGTAAAACAAGTTATGATGGTGGGTTCAATTTTCACTCTTGAAGTAGAAGAAGTATCTAAAGAAGAGAGTAAAGATACTTCGTGTGGATACGAGTATAAAAATAAATACTATAAAACACCGACAATTGTTTAATTTTTCGCGAAAAAAGAATAAAAAGCAAGTAAATGAGAAAAATAGAAAACTTAAACCTAATAATAAGCTGCTTACTATGTACTATATTTAAACAACAAATGTTTTACAATTATGATTTCAATTTAGTAAGAGCTAGTTTTAAAAGAAAAAGAAAATTTGCAATCGGGAATGGTACTAAAGATAATCCATTTCAAATAAAAAATTAAATATGGGTATGTATATGTTTGTTACAGAATGGGAAAGAGAGAGGTATAGTAAAATACAGGATAATGAAGAGCTTGATAAGGAATTTCAGGAGGCTAGGAAATATGATAATAGCTTATTAATACAAGAGCACATTGTATTTCACAAACATTTTTGGAGGTCTATGACTTTTGAAACTACTTATCAAATTTATCATGAAACACACCCTAATGAATCTCCATACCAAGCAAGGTATCAAATGTCAGGATCTGGTAAAAAAGAAACTGTTATTGCTTATCTACATGGAATTATTAATGGAGCTATTTCGGCAAAAAAGAAATAAAAATGAAACCACTAGAAGAAAGAATACAAGAACTTAAACAACAGTTTCAAATATCTGTAGAACCTCATAAATATACAGGAGGTCAACAATGTGGGATTATGCCTTCAACAGTAATAGGTAAACATGAAGATTTAGGAATTGAAATAAGAATTAAAGCGCATAGAAACAATCACAAGAATAGAGAACTGTTACAAACTGTTTTTGATTTAATATTTGATGAACTTGTAAAATGAAATTAAAAAACGGAAATTTAGAATCAGTAGCAACAGATGACTTTTACTATGATTTATTTATAGGCGGTTATTTTAAACCAGAAAAATTCTTGGATGAAGATTCGGCGAAAAAAGTTAAAGAAGCAATGAAAACTATAGAAAACTACGAACAATTACTAATAGATAACGACTTAATAGAAGAGATGTAAATGGAAGAATCTTTAGATATAAAGAAAATGATTAAAAGAAATATTGATATATTAAAAGATCAATTAAAAAATACATCAACCTCAGATGAACCTTTTTAAATTTTTGCGGAAAAAGAATTAAAACAAAGAGAACTGTTAGACTTAATAACTGAAATGAAACAAGCAATAGAATGGTATATGGATAATACAACAGTGATGAATCCAGCAAGAAGTTACCAGGAAACATTTCACGATTTAGGTATGAATTTAAGAATGAGAGCTGAAGATATTTTAGAATTATGAACTACAACATTTTTTACAAAGATAAAAACGACATTACAGTTTATGAAAGAACCTGTGGAACGGAAGAACGAGCAAAAGAAAGAGTAGAAGAACTTAAAGTATATTACCCAGACGCATTTTATATGATTGACAAATTCCCAGAAAAATATTTTTATTAGATGAAAAAAAGAAACATATAATAAAAATAAACAACAGTTCCTAAGCAACTACGAAAAAGTAAAAAGACAAATTTTTACCGTTAAACGTACCAATAGATTTATGTATGACAGGTATACACGGTAAACAACAATTCTTTATTTATTATTCACATGATATAGGTGTAAGAGGTACTAATGTAGTTTATGCTTGTAATGATTATAAAGTTTACGATACGTGGGATGGGAAAACAATGAGCAGAATATTTCCTCCCCAGAGAAAAAGGAATGTTTGATTTAGGGGATACCTTTAAAAGATTTGATCAGTATATTATTAATCGCGGGAAAAAGAAATGAAAACAGAAGAAATTTTAGAAAGAGTACTATACCTAATAAACCCAAATTTAGATAACACAGTTAATAAACTAAAAGGTAATGAGATTGATCACTTCATTGAACATTTAACACAAGACCTGGAGAAATCATTAAAACATTGGGAATTTAAAAGTAAGGTATAACAACACAAAAGAACAAATAATAAATGATTTATTAAGCTATATATATACCCGACCCTCTCTTTAATTAGAAGAGGGCTTTTGTTTATAAATATTATTTAGGGGGTTAATTAAAATTAATTAATTTGGTAGTATAGAATATTATTCCTATATTTGTGTAAATAAAATTTAAATATGAGAACAGTATTAAAGATTGAAGATCTAATCGGTACAAAATATAGCAGATTAACTATTTTAGGTGAGGGTGAAAAACACGTAGAACCAAATGGTAAAGGTCAAAGGACAATGGTTTGTAAATGTGATTGCGGTAAAACAACTAATAAGCAATTAAAGGATTTAAGAAAAGGTATTGCCAAATCTTGTGGTTGTATACATAAAGAAAAAATAATTAAGATAACTCCTGGAGATGTTTACAGTTATTGGACAGTAATAAAAGAAGTAGATCCATATATTACAGCAGATGGTTCCAAAATGAAGAAAGTTGAAGCTCAATGTATTTGTGGTAAAATCAAAAATGTTTTGTTAAATACTATTCGACAAGAAAATTCGAAATCTTGTGGATGCATGACAGATCACTCTGAAAAAATGGGTAAAAGATCAACCGTAGAATCGCCTATTCCAGATATAAGTATTGAGCAGTTACAGAAGAGAGTTAAAGGAGATTGGACAGTATTAGAGATAGTTTCGGCAGAAAGAAATGAAAAAACAGAAATAGTAAGAACTATAAAAATGCAATGTAAATGTGGATATGAAAAAGTATGTAAGACAGAAACTATGTCAGATTCTAGTAGGTGCTCGGAATGTGCAAATAAATTAAGATTAGAGAAATATAGCGATGAAGAAAGAATTATCAGAAATCGTTTAAGTTCAGTATATGGCAGTATGTCTAGTAGATGTAACAACCCAAATTCAAAAGACTATAAAAATTATGGTGGTAGAAGGATACAAATAGAAGAAAGTTTTAAACCTTTTCAAAAGTTTTATGATTGGGCTATAGATAATGGATATACAGTTGATTGTAAATTAGAAGTTGATAGAGAAAATAATGACGGGAATTACAGTGTATCGAATTGTAGGCTAGTATCAAAGAAAGAAAACAATCGAAACATGAGAAGAAACGTAATGAATTGGGAATTAGTAAATAAGATTAGAATAGGTGAATGGAAAGATTTTAATAACTGCGAGATAGCTAGGTTAATTGGTTGCAGTGATAGTAATGTTAGAAGTGTTCGTAATAATGAGATATGGGTTGAATAAATAACCCCGCCTCTAAAATATACCCCTCCCTCTGGATTTTGAAAAGTTTTCAATTTTTGGTGGGAGGTTTTATTTTTAAATCCATTTTATATTTTACAGACCTCTTTTTAACATGACCTTAACATATTGACGTATCAAATCCTGGTCTTTTTACCTAGCCGCCCATCATTCTATATCATTTCGATTTGATTTCCTTACAAGGCCTTAAAAACGGTTTCAGTTTTTCAAGTTTTTTCTTTGTGATTTTAGCCTTAGAACTATTCTTATATTTCTTTATTTAGGTTGTTTCTATAGAATATTTATTTTGCAACTTTCTTTGTCTGTCTTTATTCTATATAATAATATGTGTTTTTGATTTTGAATTTAATTGCGGTTTTTGTTTTTTGCGGAAATTACATAATATAGGAACGCACGCGCATGTTATACAACTTTAATAATTAATATCCAAATTTATTTTGCTTGTGAGTGAATTATTTTTTGCCGAGATTTGTACTATGAGAATGAGACATGAGTTTCACATCATAACAAAAACGTTCTTATACACTTTCTTTTTAATTATGCAAGTAAAATTTAATTTATTTTCGCATTGAGATTAAAAAGTTTTAATTACATTTGTATAAGAATAAGGATTACAAGTTATTTGACATATTGATAAGCGGTGATTGGAGTATCATATAAAGCTACTATTAATTTAGAAAGTGATTGCAGGGTACGAGATAGGCGACACGCTACATACATTACATTTATCCTATTCATTAGGACTTATATATTATTAGACTTGATTTAAAGTCTGTTCTTTCTTTTTTGTCGGCGAAATGCGGGAAAAGAAAACAAAGCCGTTTGATAGTTAATGACTAGCATCTTAAAGCGAGATTAAGAACGGCACTAAAACAAATATTCATTTAAAACTTACAGTTATGAAAAGTATCAAAATAATACTAGGGACTTCAAAAAATACTAATGAGCGTTATACATTAGTTAGCGGGAAAATGGGAAGTGCAAATACTCCTTTAAATCATGTAAATAGAATAGCAGAAATAACAAGCGGGAGTGGTTTAGTAGCGGTCAGTTACTTCTTAACTAAAGATTATATAGAGCAACCAATAAAAGACAAGGTTATTAAATTTTGTGAAGAAAATAATTTACTATACAATAACTAATTTTCGGCAAAAAAGAAATAAAAACAGTTAAAAATGAAACTATCTAATAACACAAAAGCAATCTTATTAATTATAGGGTTGCTTTTATTTTTTATTGCGGTTTTAAATACTGCTGAATATTTAATTAACTTATCATCAACATTTATTAATACTTTATAGCTATGAACTACAATCAATTATTAACAGTAGAACCAATAGAAACTTACGGAACTAGAGTAACAAAAGTAACTAAGAAAGATTACGGTTATAGAGTTCAGATGTTTAACAATTATATTACTTTGTATTATGTTAAGCTTATAATTAACGATAATAAAAGCGCAAAAGCTCATTACTTAGTTAAAAAGAATTATTGTGCAGACAATCGTTATACTATTTATTTCGATTGTGAGGGCAATTCAATTACTTTGAAGGAATATAAACTTTTAAACAAATAATCATGGAAGCTAAAATATATAAAATAATAAACTCAGAATATGAAAACATATAGTACAATATTGCAAGGTAGTGAGGCAACTGAGGACAACGCAATTGATTTTGCACAAGGTTTCGACTTCTCAGAAGATGAACAAACAGAGTTTTTCCCTGTTCATTTTAATTATATAGATACTGTTAATGGTATTGAAATATATTATGATTACGGGGCAGATTATTATTTTTTCGCGGAAAAAGAAGACTAAAACAAACAGTTATGAAACTATCAAACGAAAGACAAGGAATGTTGTTACTAATAGGTTTAATTATCTTTATAGTTGTAGCAATTCCAGTAACAGAGTATATATTAAATTATTTAACTTCTAAACTATAACATTATGTCATACATATCAACATCAAACGCAATTTGGTCGGTTGACTTTCACGGTCAATCTTCACACTTTATATTCAATAACGAACTTGAAACACTAGGTAAATTAATCGCTGAATATGGTAATTACGGAATAGTAAAGATTAAACAGTATGTTCCTCATAAAGGCACGTTTAAAACAATGTCAAAGAAAGAAGTACAAAGCTGGTTTGATTGGGATACATATACAATTGAGCAACTAAAGAAAATTAATTATATTAAATAATAGTGTTATGAATGATATAACTAAAGCATTACTAAAAGATTTACAAGCCGATTTAGATAAAATTAAAAGCTTAGAATCTAATATAGAGGTTATTTGGGAACTGGAAAAATTAAAGGGTTCTATTGACATAACCAAATCATTAATTTTAAATTCTATAAAATAATTTCGGCAATAAAAAAACTAAAAATAAATAAAATGAGAGCAAACGATATAAAAACAATAGATGTTAACTGCAAAGAATGGTTTGACAAGGTTAATGGTAACAGTTATTTTGCGGGCACAATAGTAATTAATTATGGTCGAAAAGACGAAAAAGAAATTAAAATACCGTTCCAATACGGTTATGGTGATCACTATAGAGATATAGCATATAAAATAATTAAGAAAGAATTAAATTGCTTTAAGAAAGTAGATAATTTAACTTCATATTGGCGTGCTTATGATCAATATAAAATTAAAGCCAGACATAACAAAAGAGAAAATTGTTTAAAAAGAGAACTAAAAGACTAACATTATGAAACTTAAAGAATACTTAGACAAATTAGATTTCGCGGAAAAAAAAATAAAAACAAAGAAATAACAGTTTTATCCGTTCAATCAACAAAATCCTTCAAACTAATAAAGAAAAACAGTACTAAACAATACTTTATAAAAAGAGTAAAAGACAGTAAGACTATATTAATAGGAGATAGAGACAAAAGCGAAGACTTTATTTTATATGGTTTGTTTGCGAATAGAGAGGATGTAAAACAATTATTTAATAGTTAGACAATGGAAAATAATATATTAATTGCTCGCTTTATGGACTATTCTTTTGAGGATGGAGATTTTAAAGTGCCTCATAGTAATAAAACAAGTAACTCAGATTTTAAAGAATGGTGTCCTACTTATTGGGATGAAAGTAAAGATAGTGGAGGTTATTTAGTAGCACCTTGCAACCTAATGTTTTATTCTGATTGGAACTGGTTAATAGAAGTTGTAGACAAATGTTCATTAAAGGCTGATGAGTTAAACGTTGATTCTTTATTTAGGGCGGAATTATGGATGTTTGTAACAAATGATATAACAGCAGTTTATAACAGTTGTATTGACTTTATTAAATGGTATAACGAAAATTCTGCGGAATAAAAAACTAAAACAATGGAAAAACTAATTAAAAAATGTCAAGCTTATTTGCGCAAAAAGAAAATAGAAACAGTTAAAAAAGACAACGAAATAAAAGTAAACAAAATAGTTACTTCAATATTCGACGAAAAAACACCTAAACAAGCAATACAACTGTTCAAAGAAATACAAACAGAAGTAAACAATAGACTAGACAAAGAACTTAAAACAAGTTTAGAAGCAGTTACAGAAATAGGAAAATTTAAAAACATAGAGCAATGAAAAATTTTAAAATAGGTGATATAATCACTAGAGTACAGAGAGCTGAGATTTATAACAAACAATATAATGAAAATTTAGGAGTAACAACTGACGTATTAAAATATACAGACGGCTCTTATATGGGTGAACCTGTAAAGTATAGAGGTATAGCAAACAACAGAGTATACTTTGAAAGTTTAAAAGGCTGTTTTAAAGGGAATGTACATAGCGTTGACTTAGAAAATTGGGCAGAAGGTTGGGCTTTATTTGAACTGCCTGAGGGCGTGGATATTGAAGAGTTAATATACTAATTTCCGCAAAAAAGAATTAAAAACAGAAAGAAAATGACTACACAACAAATAAAAGAACAGTTATGTATATACTACAAGACAAAGAAACAAACAGTCTTACAATAGTAGCAGAGAAACAAAAGCTATCTGAACTATTAGGAATACACAGAAACACTTTAAATAACAGATTGAAGCTAAATAAGGTAATTGAAAGCGATAAGTATCTGCTTATTTTACCATTTAAATACTATCCTGCAACTAAAAATAGCGGTAACACAGATAGTTATAGAGTTAAAAAGGCTAAATCTGAGGGAGATATAGAAGAAAATGAGTATTATTAAGCGTAGGTTCTGAACTTATGCACAATGATTCGCGCAAAAAAGAATTAAAAACAGTTTAATTATGTACAAACTAGACCTAAAAGAACTAATAGAAGATATAAACCTATCTATAGAAGCAATACAAAACAAAGACTATAAAGATGCAATAGCTTTACTAGAAGAAATCAGACAAGACCTTGCTATCATTGATGTTTGTCAAAGCTAAAAAGATATTTAGAGGTGTCTAAAGGAGAGGACAAACCCACCCACAAACATTTTATTACTCTAAAATACTAAAAATATGACCCATCGGTCAGGCTTCGAACTTATATAGGAGAATACTTAAATTTAAACCTTAACAATTTTTAACACAATTATGGTAGAGATAAAACAAATACAAGAACAGACTGTAAATCTATTACTAGATAATAAAATAGTAGGTAAAATAACATCAGGTTTACAATTAACGGATGTTTGCGTACAAATAAAAGAGCAAAAACTCACAGGATATTCTGTACAGGATAACGATAAAGTATTTATTATTGATGAAAATGGAAGGGTGTATCATGATAGAACCCTTTACCCAATGTTAGGAGAACTATTAAGAAAACTTATATAATTATGAAACCAGCAACTTTAATTGAAATTTTAGAATATAGAAACTCACCTTATGGCGGGTTCTTAGGAAATATTACTTTTTGTGATGATAGTTACAAAGACCGTGAGGGAATGAAAGACGCTTATAATGTACCTGCTGAGGTTAACATGTTCTGTGTAGTTCATTCAATAGATTTTATATTTGAATATGAAGAAAATTTAGAAGAGAAGTTAGATAACTTATTAGGTGAGTATTCAGAGAGTTATTTAATACCTTCACAATATCAGGGTTATATAGTTTGGAGTTTGGAAGATAATTAACTGTTCTTTTATCCTTTTTTAATTCTTTTTTGCGGCGATTTTGCCCTCACAAATAAAACTTACTAAAATGAAAACTAAAAGCAAACAACAGATATTATATTGGGGTGTTAAACCTCAGATACAAAACAGACCAAATAAACTTTCTAAAGGAATGGCTTTTACTAACGAAAGAAGAGCAAGAAGAAATAATAAATCTATATTTTATAGTGCGATAATTAGCAATAATAAGTGTTCTAAAGAATCGAGATCATTATCAGTTAGAGGTACATTAGATAAGTTAGCGAGTATTAACTCAGTTAGTAAGTATAACTTTAAAAGGTATAAGTCAGGATTACCCCAACAAAGAAAAGCTAAAAACAGTTTTGCTTATTTAAAAGAGCTTGTTTTTTCTTAATTCTTTCCCCTCCAAAAATATTAAACAAAACACAGAACAAACAATTTAAAGCTACTTTTAGCTGATTTAAGACACTAAAACAATAATTTAATACTGTTAGACGCTTCAGATTAAAAAGGCGTGACACAAATGAGAACAATAAGAACAAAGGTTTATACTTTTAATGAGTTAAACAAAGAAGAACAAGAAACTGCAATAGAAAAATTTAGAAATGATAATTATGAGCATATCAGTTTAGATATGTTTGAAGAGGATTGTTTAAACACTATTAAAGAAAAAGGATTTAAAGATGCTGATTTACTATATAGTTTAAGTTACTCACAAGGTGACGGATTAAGTTTTAATTCTAGTGGTTTAGAAAATTCTGTTTTAGTTTCTTTTTTCGCCGAAATTATGGGAGAAAACAAGGAAAAACAAATACAAGTATTAATAGATAATTTAGATTTCGCTATTAAAGTTACAGGGCGTTATGCTTTTTCAAGTGCAAGCGATATTGGTTTTGATTTAGAAGATTATAACCACTATAATACAGATAATTGTAATGAGGTTGTATCAAAAGTAAGAGAACGAATTGAAAACTACTATTTAGACTTATGTAAAGAACTGGAAAAAATAGGATATGCTGAAATTGAATATTTTAATAGTGACGAGTATATTAAAGAAACTCTTATTGCTAATGAATATGAGTTTTTATCTACAGGTAAAATGTTTTCTTAGTTTTTTATTCCCGCGAAAAATAATCCTAAAATAATACCATTATGGACACAAAATATTTAGTTACATTAGAATTTAGATTTACAAGCGTAAACAAAGATAAAACAGATAAGAACTACAATAATAAAACAATTACTATAGGCGTATTTGATTCTTTTGAAGATGCGTGTAAAGAAGGAAATAAAAACCTTGAAATAATGGAGAGCCGTTTTAGTCTTCATAAATTCCCGCAAGGACACTTTGCACCAAAAGAAAGATTTAGCAAGAATGGAGGTTGTTTTAACAGCAGAAAGAATTTAATTACTAATTTAGCTTATCTAAAAACACCGTTTGAGTTTTATTTTAAGATAACAGATTTAAATTATCAAAATATAGAAAGTTTTATAGATGATACATTAAGTTCTGTTAATGAATATAAAGAGTGGAGAGGTTAAAATCATTAAATCATATTATTATGAACCCAATTACAAGAAAACGTCAAGACCGTATATTTAATGATTGGCGAAATAAGGTTAAGATAAGATTACCTGATATAGTAACTAGATTTTATCAAATTGAAGGTTACATAGATTACAGCATTCATATTAATATGGGTAAAGTAATATCTTACATAAATAGTCCCTATTACACTGTTCTAAATGATAGGGGTGACCACTTAACAGATATTGAGATAATTTCCAGAGAGTGCATCTTACGAATTATAACAGAGGATTTATTTAAATTCGTTAATACTCACACTAAACATGAAACCAATAAATAAAAAGATAGGCAATTACGAGATTGTTAATTACTATCAGCACGACTTAAATACTAACAGATATATTATATTAGAGAATGGCTTTGATTGTATTGGTAATCATTTTTCTTTGAGAGAGGTTATTGCTGTTTTTAAAAGCCTGTTTTAATTTCTTTTTTCCGCGAAATAATCAACAGATAATCGGAAATAAACCGATTTAATATATAAAATCACACAAAAATGGAGCCTATTTGTAAAATATGTAATAAGAAACTATCAGTTTTAGCGGGTTACACATACCTTGTTTGCTTAGAATGTAGTGAAGTAACTGACTGTAATGGATGGATAAAAATGACTAAACAGTTACCCTTAATAGGGCAGAAGATTATATCATTCAGGGATTTAACTGAAAAAACAATAGAAGAAATAGAGATTGTAACAGATCAATTTTTAAAGTATTATGAAATGAATGATATAACGCATTGGAAATTATATAATTCAAATCCACCAATTAAATAAACTTAAAAAATGGAAACAATTAGAATACCTAAATCCTGTATCTTAGAATTAATTAAAAGAGATACAACTGCATTTTACGAACCAAATCTATATGAGGATATAACTGCTCATATAAGTAAAGGTTATACTTCTTATGACCACAATAACAAATTATATATGAATGAAAATGACTTAGCAACTTTATTATTTGATAGGGTTTATTTTAGTGATAGTCTTACTATTATTGTTGTTTAATCTTTTCGCGCGAAAATAAAAAACTAAAAACAAATGACACTAGAACCACAACACAGAGAAGCTTTAATAACTGAGTTAAACAAAGCAAAAGAAGAATATATTTTAGGTAAGGACTTAAATATGTTGAATGCAACAGAAGATTTTAGAAAATGGTCTGATATTAAATTGTTTCTTCTTTTAAAGAGAATAGAATTAATAGAAGAGAGTTTGATTAATAACGAGATTGATTTTTAATTTATTTCTGTTTTTTATTCTTTTTTCCCGAAAATTTATTATATTTACAACCAATTAAAAACATAACATCATGGACATTTTAGACACAAGAGACTTAATAGAAAAAAGAGATGAGTTAAAAGAAACTATATTTAACTCTTTTATAGAAACATTCCCACAATATGAAGACCAAACGGATTCTTTTGAAGATATTCTTTTAGATGAGGAAGAATTAGAATCATGGAAAGAAGAATTTGAGCACGAATTGGAAGAGATAGACGAAATAGATCAAATAGAAAATGATTTAGGAGATGAGTTTATACACGGGGTAACATTAATTAATAATGATGATTTTGAAGAGTATACAAAAGACTTACTGGAAGAATTAGATTACATACCAAAAGATTTTCCAAGTTGGATAGAGATTGATTGGGAAGCAACATCTAAAAATGTAGAGCAAGACTATACAGACGTAACATACAGAGGTGTTAACTATTTAGGAAGAGCTTAAGATATGAAAACATTCAATCTTACACCCGTAAACAACCGTAAATCATTCTACGGTAAATGTCAAGTAATAGAAGAGAACGGAATCGCGCAATTAAAAAGTTATGAAACAATTGTAGCCAAGTACGACACAACAAATAATAAAATGACTGTTTTTGGTTATTACAGTCCAACTACAGCGACACATATAAACGCATTCTTAGATTATTACGGTTTTAAAACCTGCACGAAAAAGGAATTAGAAAATTACAATAGTTAGTATTATGAAAACTACACATGATTTATTATCTGAATATTTAGATTATCTTAAACCCAATTAATCACAATTAAAATTAGATGACTACGAATTAAACGGAAGCGTTATAAAAATAACATACCATTATAATCCTTTATATGATTGGGATAATGACTATACTATCAATAACGAAAAAGAAGATTTTGAATTATTGGATTATATTACTTGGTTAAATCAAAAATAAAACATCATGAAACAAAATATTATATTATTTACAGCGGTATTTATCGCAATAGGTTCTCTTTGTTATTTTGCTTTTATTTCGGGCGAAAAACATAAACAAGACGAAATAGAATTAAGAGTAATTAATTCAAATCAGGAACACTATTCAAAAGAAGAGATTGAAATTTTGATCTTTAACGAACCACAAGCATGAAAGAAATAGACATAGATACCTTAATAGAGTATCTGCAAGAAGAGAAGAAAAACGGCGGGAAAACAATTAAATACAAAGGAACAGTTCTATGCCCTGAAAACTTTAATTCAATAGTAATAACAACAGAAAAACAAATGTAATGGAAAGATATTATTATATAACAGGATATTGGAAAGATACAAACGAAAACTTTGAAGACTATATTGTAAAAGATGGAGATTTTACAGAAGGTCAAGAATTAAATGATGACGATGTATTTTTCTACGGTTTATCTGAAGACGATATTTTAAATTGTATCGCTTTTGGATGGGGTACGGAATTAGAATTTATTATAACAGAATATAACGAGTATTAGTTATGAAAATAGAAGTTAGCAAAAAAGATTTATATGTATCAATTACAGTAGATCAAGGAGAAATAACAGGAAATTTAGAAGCTTATAATACAGGAAGATGTAAAGAATATTCATTTGAAGCAGATTGGTTTTCTTCTGATGAAGCCGAGGAGTTTTACAATGAAAACTATAATGAGATAGAAGAACAAATACAAGCTAAACTATGAAAGACCTATTTTACTCACCAACAGAAAAGAGATTATTTTGGATTGCGGGCTACACAGACAACAGTTATTGTGTTAAATCAATTGTCAGTATACTACAAAATAATACTAAATTCTTTTTAAAACAAGTAAATTTACCCGAAAAAACACAAGTAAACACTGATTACATAACTAAATCCAGAAGATATAAAAGCATGAGATATTTTTGGATAAATGAATTAGAGCCAGATAAAGTACCTAAAGAAGCATTTCTTTTAAATGAGGATTGGACTATGGGAAGTTGGATTGATAACTAATTTTCGGCAAAAAGAACTAAAAACAACAGAAAATGACCATAACTAAAACAAAAACCAACAGTATAACATATTATGAATGTCAACCAATAGACGGAATATGTTTATTTGCATTCAGTAAAAGAAGATTATTAATAGACTTATGTAAGGTTTACGGAATCAATTTGTTTAACCCTTTAAATTTGAATTAAGATGAATATAGACTTAAATATTTGCGAAGAAGGAGATATTTTAATATCTAAACACGGCTTAAAATTAAAATACGTTAAAAAACTAAATCCCGAAGTAGATTATTATGACCACGAAGTGCAATACCTAGATAAATCTTTAGGTAAAGGTACAAGAACTAATGACGGCTTTGTAATGAGAAACGAAAATAAAAGGTTAGAAACCGATCATGATATTATAGAAATAATCAAAATTAAATCTTAATAAAAATGGAAGATATAGTATTTGAAACAGACGATTCTCCTGCAATCATAGCAACAAAAACAGTTATGTTATTTGCAGGAAGTAACGAACTTAAACCAAAATTAAACAGACTTGGAATTACTTATACTAAAGTATATAAAGGACTTCTAACATTTTACTGTTTGAAGGGAACAGGTATAAATGGCACACTCAAAATTAGACTTTAAAAACCAGGAATTTATGAAAAAGAAAAGAGTATTAAATCTTTGTGCTGGTATAGGAGGAAACAGAAAACACTGGCAAAATTGTGAAGTTACGGCAATAGAATCTGATACAAAAATAGCGAATGTATATCAGAAGTTATTTCCAGAAGATACAGTAATAATAGCAGACGCATATCAATATCTAAAAGATAATTTTGATCAGTTTGATTTTATTTGGATTTCTCCACCATGCCAAAAACACAGTAGAATGATGAAAGCAACCAGACATAAAGTTGCTGATTATCCAGATTTCAAATTATATGAAGTTATTGTCTTTTTAACTCATTTCTTTAAAGGTAAGTTTGTAGTTGAAAATGTAGTTCCTTATTACAAACCTTTGATAGAACCTTCTAAAAGAATAGGGAGGCATTTATTCTGGACTAATTTTGATTTTGTTGCGGAAGATGTTAAACGCCCAAAAGGTTTTATTACAAAAGCTAATTTACAAGGCAAAAAGGAAATGATGGAATGGTTAGGTTTGCACTTTGAAGAGGTGATTTATTATAAAGGTAATCATTGTCCTGTGCAAATATTAAGAAACTGTGTTCATCCTGATTTAGGTTTAGAAATATACAACTCTTATTTAAATAGTGAAATATGATAGTATTCACAGATTACGGACAAAAAGAAATAAAACAGTTAAAAATATTTGAATATAAAAACCATAAGTTTGTAATAGCAGAACTACCTGTAAAATCATTACAAGGAAAAACATTAAGAAAGTGTGTACATGTTTCAACAGGCAAGCAACTACCTTTTACCTTCTGTAAGGAATCAACTGTTCAAAGTTATATAGATACTTCACTTTTAAAATTGGAAGGCTTAGAGAAGAGATTTGGTTTTAATCTTTTTTCCGCCGAATTGGAAAAACATAAAACAATTAATTTATGAAAACAGTAAACGGATTAAAATACAGTAGAGAGCAATTTGATGATTATACATTTTCCGCAAAAGTGCAATTAAAAACAGAAAATGATTATCATAACTCCTATGTTTATACGACAGACGATAACCAAGATAGCCTATTAAAATTTTTAGAATCGGTTGCCAGAGAAGATGTAAACTCAATAGAAATTTTAAATTGGAGTACAAAAGAACAAGATACTAAAACTAGAGAATTTATTGATCAATGGCTAAAAGATATTTAATATGAAAACACAACCTAAACATATAATTTGGTGGAATACTCTAGGAGATCGAAAAAGAGATGAATTAGCAATGGATTATTACGGTTCTGATTTGATTATGGATGATGAAATTGAGAAGATATATACAGAAGAGCATCGATATTTTATTGAATTTGATGGAAAAAGACGTTTTTTATGTTTATTTCCAGAGCCAGAAACAAATAAAAACAAGGACTTTAAAACGCTTGAAGAAGCTATGAATTATATGTTAGTTGATTGTTTAATAGCCGAGGTTACAATTAAAAATTAGAAATTATGATACGACTAAGAATAACACAGATATTTATGATGCTAGGAATGATAACTTTTATTATAACCGTTATTGTTGGATTAGCTTGGTTGTTTGATGCTACTCCTGTTAATTTAATAAAGGTTTGGAAATTTGTAGGGAGTTGCTTTGCTGTTTCTCTTTTGTTTCAAGCTTTATTCGGCGCACCAATCACATTTAAATAAATTATTATGACAAAGCAAGAAACAATAGACTATATAATTCCAACTCAGTCTTATGTAGGATCAGCTATAAGAAAACTAATAACTGATATTGAAGAAGATACTACAACTCGATTCTGTCCTGAATACTTTAAAAAGTCGGATGTGATACGTATATGCGCTCCTAAAAATAAGCCTAGGCCGTCTGTCATAATTAAAGTTACTTCGGAATATGTAATAAGTATTCCATTAACAACTAGCGAAAGTATCCATTGTTTAGCTGAATCTAAAAGTAGATTCTTCAAAGATGGATGTTTTACTAACTCGTATGAGATCACTCCAATAGAAATAGCAAGAGAATCGTTTCTCGGTGTGTATGATAACCCTAAACTATTAAATATGGCGATAAAAGAATTAAGAGAATTTATTAAGAAAAAT
>Ga0247732_10000227_pt1 | contig 34265 bp, 38 predicted proteins | sample UWRJL163409C2_FD_180940 | JGI IMG/M metagenome (GOLD analysis project Ga0247732, IMG submission 180940) | Plant litter microbial communities from Arlington Agricultural Research Station in Wisconsin, United States - UWRJ-L163-409C-2 | ecosystem: Environmental > Terrestrial > Plant litter >...
CCCGCGATCCGGCCGGGGCAGCAGCCGATCCCCACCGTCCGCGACTCGGCCAGTGAGGTTATCGCGGTCGAGCTGTACGTCGACTACTTCAGCCCGCTTGGTGCTGCGTTCGAAAAGGCGAACGGATCGCAGATCTCGTCGTGGCTAGAAACCGGGGCGGTCACCCTCGAGGTGCACCCGCTCGCGATTCTCGATCGCGTATCGCAGGGAACCAAGTACTCGACCCGCGCAGCAAACGCTGCCGCCTGTGTCGCCAACTTCTCGCCCGATCAGTTCTACGCCTTCCACACCACGTTGTTGGCGGCGCAGCCCGACGACAACAGCGCCGGACTCACCGACGCACAGCTCATTGCCCTGACAGTGAAGTCGAAGGTGGGCAGCGCGACCAAGATACGCGGATGCATCGAGAACCAGACCTTCGCCGCCTGGGCCGCCGACGCCCGAGATCGCGCTCTCACCGGACCGATTCCCAACAGCGATGTCAGTGCTATCTCAGAGACGCCGACGGTCATAGTCAACGGGCACCAGTACGTCGGCGCGCTGAACGACCCGGTTGCATTCGCAGACTTTATGGTCTCGGCCGCGGGTGAGAGCTTCAACGAGAGTGCGACGTCAACCGCCACGCCATCGGCGGTCGTTCCCGAGGGCTAGCCCCGTGTGCACCAATTCGCTGTGAAAAGCACTTAAGGCACGCGACGACGTATAACGTCGTGGTAGTACAGCACCAGCTGCGATATTTAGAGCCTGAATCCGACCGGCCCTCCGTATCCTCCGTTTCAAGAGGTAGGGGCCCCCTGTGGTCAAACGAGTTTTTGCAACCCTGTCCATAGCCGCAATTCTGGCAACCGTCTCAGCCGCCTCCGTGGCGTCAGCTGACACTGTCATCAGCGGCCCGATCAATCTGGGAACCGCAGCCAACTACGGCGCGCTCGCGGGCAGCGAGGTCACCAACTCCGGGCTTACGACCGTCAGCGGCCTGGTCGGGGTCTACCCCGGCAGCTCCATCACCGGCTTCCCGCCGGGGATCGCGCTGAGCCCGCCGCAGGCGGGAACCGCGACGGAGCTGGCGGCCCAGTCCGATCTCACCATCGCCTACGGCGTCGCTTCGAGCCTGACCCCTACGACGACCGGACTTGGCGACCTCGTTGGTCAGACGCTCGTTGCGGGTGTGTACCAAGGCGGGGTGCTCTCGTTGAGCGGCGACGTCACTCTGGACGGCGAGGGCAATACAGATGCCGTGTGGGTGTTCCAGGCCGATAGCGCGCTTAACATCGCCTCGAATTCGCGCGTGCTGCTCACAAACGGGGCCAACGCCTGCAACGTCTTCTGGAAAGTGGGATCGTCGGCGACCATCGACACAGCGGCCGACTTTGTCGGCACCGTGCTCGCCGATCAGGCAATTTTCGCACGAACCGGAGCCTCCATCGAAGGACGTCTGCTCGCCCGCATCGCGGAGGTGACGCTGCAAACAAACGACATCACCGTGCCAGCCGGATGCTCAAACGACGGTGTGGTCAGCTCATCTCCAGTGGTCACCAGCGGAAGCCCGACAGCGGCCCGACTCGGCCTGCCATACGACTTCACCGTGGCAGCATCGAGCGCCCCGGCGCCTACCTACTCAATCGACTCCGGTTCCCTCCCGGTCGGCCTGACACTCGATGCGGCCACCGGCCGCATCGCGGGCACGCCGACAACGCTGGGCTCGTCGTCGTTCGTGGTGCGTGTGTCCAACGGAGTAGCCCCAGACGCCCTCACCGCCCTTGCCATAACGGTCAGTCCCGCCGCGCTCGCCGCCACAGGTGTCGACGGCTCGATCGCCCTCGCTGGGATAGCCGCCGTTCTTCTGCTTGCCGGTGTGCTGCTGATGCGCAGGAGGCTGGTAACCCCCTGAACGGGGGCATATCACCGCCTGAGCGACTCCGCAAGACCGGGCGTCAATTCCCCAGAACTGGTTGAGTCTTTTTAGGCACCCGGCAGACCGGGAGCCGCAAGCAAAGACTTATTGGAGGTCGTTGTGGGAATCATTGGCTGGATCATTCTTGGACTCATCGCCGGCGCAATCGCGAAGGCGATCCTTCCGGGCCGCCAGGGTGGCGGCTGGATCATCACCCTGGTCCTCGGCATCGTCGGCGCACTGCTCGGTGGATTCATCGGAAGCGCCATCTTCGGCGTAGGCATCGACGGGTTCTTCGACCTGTCGACCTGGCTGCTCGCGATTGGTGGCTCGATCATCGTGCTGCTGATCTACGGCCTCGTCACCCGCGGTTCGCGCCGCTAAGCGCAGACACAGACAGCAGGGCGGCTCACTTCGGTGAGTCGCCCTTTGTCGTTGTCGGCTCGGGAATCACACGCATGCCACCAGAGCTGTTGGCAGTGTCGATGAGCAGATCGAGCCACTCGCGGTTGATCTCATGACGGCCGACGGTCAGACGAAACTGAACCTCGGTAGCCGCGTTGAGCCAGATGGTCGAGCGGGACCCGTCGGCGGCGTCCAGGTTGAGAGCGAAGCTTTCATTGCGACGCAGTTTTGCGAGTGTGACAAGTTCGACGTGAGCGAGCGTGCGATCGTCGAGATCGATGACCGTGGGGGTCGCACCGTACAGCAATTGGCCCATGGCGTCATCCTATTGGCAATGACAGATTGCTTTGAGTACACAGGTACTACCCTTGACAAACGCCCGAACTGAACCCAAAGGAGACGCTTCACGTGTCTATCGTGCACAGACTGACTGTTGATGGCCGCGACTACTTTCTGCCCGACCCGGTGACTGAGCTCAAGGGCAAGGTTCTCGAAGCGATCAAAGCGGGTGGCGGCTACGTGAACATCCCGCCGCTGCGCTCGGGACCGGGCATCGACATCCTCTTCTCGCCGGGCATGCCCGTGGTGTGGACGCAGATTGACGTCGGCGACGCCGCCGACGCGGTTGCTCCCGCCGCTGACGGCTACGAAGAGCTCTAAAAGGCGAAAGCAAGCAGCGGCTGTAGCTCGTCGTGAGCGATCGGCCGACTGAATAGAAACCCCTGCGCGCGATGGCAGCCGAGCTGCTTCACACGCTCGAGCTGTGCCTCGGTCTCGACGCCTTCGGCGACGATACGGATGCCGCGTCCGCGAACAACGCCGACGACGGCCGACATCAGCTCCTGTGTCGCGGCTGACTCGTCTTGCACGAGCGACTGGTCGATCTTGAGCTCTGTCGCAGGCAGGGACTGCAGCTGGGCGATGGACGAGTATCCGGTGCCAAAGTCGTCAATGGAGACGCCGAGTCCCATGTCTCGCAGACTGGCGAGCCGCTCGACCACGATGGGCAGGTCGGAAATCGGCAGTGATTCGGTGATCTCGATGGTCAGTGTCTGCGGCGGCAACCCGAGGTGCTCGAGGTTGTCGAGCAGATCGTCGAAGAACTCGGGTGCCGCGAGCTGAATCGGCGAGACATTGACAGAGACCTCAAGGGGCATGCCATCGCGATGCCATTCGGCCGCCGCACGACAGGTCTCGTCGAGCATGAACTTGCCGATCTCGAGAATGGCGCCATTCGCCTCAGCGACCGGAATGAAGTCGGCTGGGGAGACCAGACCGTGCTCCGGATGGAACCACCGACACAGAACCTCGACCGCGACGGTCTTGCGCGTCTCCAGGTCAACCTGTGGCTGGAAAAAGGGAACTATCTCTCCCCGGTCTACCGCACCATGAAGGTCGGAGGCGGGTGGAAACATCACCTGACTAGTTGACTAGCGATAGCAATTTCAGTCAACACGAGACAAATGCGCGATCACCCCCCTATACTCCCTCCATTGGTACCAGCGCCAGCCCCTCCGCCCTATGTTTGTGGGCGAATCGGTTCAATCGTTACTCTTCAGACAGGGATGGCAGGGTGACGTCCTCGCACGCGCACGAGGAGATCGCTTGAGCATGGCGGTAGAGGCGACGAACGTCCGTCGTCGCAACAACATCACGGAGCGCGGTAACCCCGCGGGACGGGTTCTGCTGCTCGCTCACGGTTTCGGTTGCAGCCAGGAGACCTGGCGGCTGGTGGTGCCGTTGCTGGAGGCGGACTACCGCATCCTGCTGTTCGATCACGTTGGCTCTGGCAGTTCGGACATCAGCGCTTACGACCGCGGAAAATACGACTCGCTGCACGGTTACGCTGACGATGTCGTCGAGATACTTGAGTCGCTCGACCTTACCGACGTGGTGTTCGTGGGCCACTCGGTCAGCGCAATGATCGGGGTGCTGGCCGCCAACCGAGAGAGCTCGCGCATCGGCGCTCTCGTGCTACTCGGCCCGTCGCCGCGCTATGTCGACACCGACGACTATGTCGGGGGCTTCGGCAAACCGGACATCGACAACCTCCTCGACAGCCTCGACGCCAACTACCTCGGCTGGTCAACAACGATGGCACCGATGATCATCGGCAACGCAGACCGCCCGGAGCTCGGCGACGAGCTCACCGACATGTTCTGCGCGACGAATCCGACGATTGCCCGGCACTTCGCGCACGTGACCTTTCTCAGCGATAACCGCGCGGATCTCGCCGCGGTGCGTGTGCCAACTCTCGTGCTGCAGGCCAAGGACGACATCATCGCGCCGATAGAGGTGGGGGAGTACGTTCACGCTCACGTGCTTGGGAGCGCGTATCAGGTCATAGACGCCTACGGGCACTGCGCGCAGTTGTCGGAGCCCGCCGAGGTCGCCAGCGCTATCCGGGCGTTCGTGCCATGACGATGATGACCCCAGAGGCGCCGTTCGAGGAGCTGTACCAGAACGCACCGTGTGGCTATGTCAGCGTCTCGCTGGACGGCGTCATCGTGCGCGCCAATCTGACGATTCTGCGCTGGCTCAACCGGGCCGAGCGCGAGTTCGTCGGCACCCGCTTCGTCACGTTGCTCGAGCCGGGCGCCCGCATGTTCTACGAGACCCGCCAGCAGCCGATGCTGCTGCTGCAGGGTGAGGTGCGCGAAGTCTCCATGCGCTTCCAGCGCCCCGGCGGCGAGGTGCTGCCGGTGCTCGTCAATGCCACAGTGGTCACATCCGAGGCCGGCGAGCCCACCGAGGTGCGCATGGCCATCTTTGACGTCACAGAACGCCATCAGTACGAGCGAGACCTCATCGAGGCCCGCCGGGCCGCGGAGATGTCTGCGGAGCGCGTGAGGGCCCTGCAGGACTCCACCACGGCCTTCGCGGCCGCTGCGGACGAGAACGAGGTTATCGAGGCGCTCGCGGCCAATGTGCGCGCTGCGGTCGCCGCCACCGCGGTTGCTGTGCTGCGCGAGCAAGATACGGGCGCGCTCGAGATCGTGGGAGGCGTGCATCCGCTCGACGACGTAGCACCGGGCACGCGGTGGTCGGCCTACGACACCGCACTCGCTGCAATGGAGCATCTCTCGATTGGCAGCATTACCGAGGCGGACCCCGAGACCGCGGCCGCGATGCGCATGGCGCGCGTCGAGTCGTTCACGGTGCTGCCGGTACAGAACGAGCAGGGGGTGCGCGGCCTCATCGTCTCGTTCTTCGGCCGCGAACGGGAGCTCAGCGAAGCCGCCGTCGACCTCAAACTCTCTATCACCAAACAAGCGATGCAGGCACTCAAGACGATGCGCCTGCAGCGCCAGCTCGAGCAGCTGGCGCTCTATGACGAACTCACCGGGCTTGCGAACCGCAAGCTGCTCGACGAGCAGCTCACGACGGCCATCGCCTCGTGCCTGCGCGACGGCACAGCGCTGGCCCTTATGTTTATCGACCTCGATGGTTTCAAGGCGGTCAACGACAACCTCGGGCATCGCGCCGGCGACACGGTGCTGCGGGAGGTGGCGGCGCGGCTGCGGGGGGTCGTGCGTCACAACGACCTGGCGGGCCGACTGGGGGGTGACGAGTTCGTGGTCATCTGCGAAAACGTCGATGAGGATTCGGCTCTGGCCGTCGCCTCTCGAATACTCGAGGCCGTGCGCGCGCCCTACCCAGAGATCCCCGGCAGCCTTCCAGTGTCGGCCAGCGTGGGGATCGTGTTGACGCTTCCGTCAGCGCACTCGGTGCCAACGAGCGACGAGCTGCTCACCCGGGCAGATGCTGCGATGTACCGATCCAAAAACGGCGGTCGTGACCGCGTGACTATCGAGCTGGTTTAAGGTCTAACTGTGGGAACTCTTACGTACGACTCCAAGCTGACGGCAACCTTCGATGACCGGGTGCTGGCGCACCTGCAGGTGGTCGTGTGGGGCAAGCTGCGTCGAGGCGAGCAGTTCGCCTTCACGTGGGTCGATCCCATGCGCAACGGCCTCGGCCGCACCTCCATCTGGGTGAGCCCGCACGTCTCTCTGACCTTTCAGTACTTTGGCGGCAAGATGCCGATGATCAACAGTGCATGGGTGGAGGCGCTGACCAAGTCGGCGAACTCGCCGGGCGGAATGCAGGTGGTTCCGGAGCCCAACGCTCCCAGCTAGCGGGGGCCTACTGCCAGCGCAGGATGACGCTGGCGGCGAGGGCGAGCGCGGTGACGCCGGTCATCGCAACGATGGCCTTCATCATGAGCACATCGCGCGTGCTCGTGGCTGGTACGCCAGTGAAGCCCTCCAGCGCGATCTGCGCCTCGCCCAGCTCGGCGTAAGTGCCAGCATCGCGACCCGTCGAGTCCGAGGCGATGTAGCGCCCTTCGATCCGCTCGACCATGCCGAGGTAGGTACCAGAGTCGGAGGCCACCCAGAGGCCCGATGCCGGGCTCTTCCACGTGGTGGTCGCCAGATCGTCTGCGTACGTCAGTTCCAGCGTCATTGTTGTCCCCTCCGCTGTGGAAGCCCCTTACCGAGAAAGTCCCGGTGATCACAAGCTACGTTCCTATTCGGAGCCGTGAGTGCCATTGACAGGACGTGAAACTGCGTGTAGCCGAATCCACCGGTAGGCGACACCCGCGAGTACCACCACCGCGCCCCCGATGATCGAGGGGAGGGGGAGGGTCGCCATGAGGATCATGCAGCCGATGCCGCCGACCACGAACAGTGCACGCGGATAGCGATCCCGGCCCTGACGCAGGGCGGCAAAGTTGGCGACGAAGTAGTAGAGCAGCACCCCGAATGACGAGAAGCCGATCGCACCGCGGAGGTCAACGGTCAGCACCAGCACCACCACGAGGGCGGCGAGCAGCAGCTCCGCTCGGTGTGGCGTGTGGAAGCGCGGGTGCACGGCGCTGAGGCCGCTGGGAAGATCCGACTCGCGCGCCATGGCCAGGCTCGTGCGACCGATGCCGGCGATCAGGGCGAGTAGGGCGCCGAGCGCGGCCAGCGCCGCGCCAATGGCGATGATGGGAACCAACTGCGGGTGTCCGCCCGCTTTTACGGCGTCGACAAGCGGCTCGGATGACGCGGCAAGTTCCGCAGGCCCGAGGGCGCTGAGCAGGCCAACGCCCACAATCGCGTAGACGACGACCGCGACGGCCAGCGCCGTCACGATCGCTCGCGGGATCGTCACCGACGGCCGCTGCACCTCCTCGCCCATGGTCGCAATGCGCGCGTAGCCCGCGAAGGCGAAGAACAGCAGCCCGGCCGACTGCAGCACACCGTAGGGGCCGTGGGGGAGGCTCCATTCGAGCGGTTGCGTGCTCGTGGTCGACGCGACCAGTCCGACCGCGAGCGCGGCGATGACGAGTACCACGAGGATGCGTGCGAGGAGCGCGGTGCGCGTCACCCCGAAAACGTTCACCATCGCGAGCGCGCAGACGGCGAGGGCGGCGAGCGGGCGCTCCCAGCCGTCGGGCGCGACGTATAGCGCGAAGGTCAGCGCCATCGCGGCGCAGCTCGCGGTCTTGCCGATGACGAAACTCCAGCCCGCGAGAAAGCCCCACCACGGGCCGAGCATCTCGCGGCCGTAGACGTAGGTGCCGCCGGAGGTGGGAAAGCGCGCGGCCAGCTGCGCGGAGGCGAGCGCGTTGCACACGGCGACGAGGGCCGCGATCGCCAGCCCGACGAGCAGCCAGCTGCCCGCCGCAGCTGCGGCGGGAGCGAACACCGCGAAGACACCCGCGCCGATCATCGAACCGAGGCCGATGAAGGTCGCCTGCGCGGTGCCGAGGCGGCGCTGGAGCTGCTGCATGCGAGGCAGCGTAGCGGCTACGGGTTAACGACCAGGGCGTCGCGGATCACGGCGAGATCCGCGTCGCTGAACGCAATGAGGGTGATGGTCTCGAGCGCGGTGGCTGGATGCTGGGTGAGCCACTGACGAATGGTCGCGACGGCGACTCGGGTCGCCTCCGCGATCGGATACCCGTAGACGCCGGTGGAGATCGCGGGAAAGCAGATCGACAGGTAGTCCGCCGCGAGGTCGAGGCTGTTGCGATAGCAGTCGGCGAGCAACTGCGCGGAGCGCTCCGGGCCGAGACCGGAGTAAACCGGGCCAACCGTGTGAACGATTTTCTGTGCGGTGGTGATGTGAAAGGCATCCGTCATCTTCGCCTCGCCGGTCTGCGCGCCGCCCAGCAACCGGCAGGCGTGCAGCAGCTCGGGGCCGGCCGCGCGGTGGATCGCGCCGTCAACCCCACCGCCACCGAGCAGGCTTGAGTTGGCGGCATTGACGATCACCTCGCTGGGGTAGCGCGTGATGTCACCCTGGACGGCGATGAGCGTGGTCATGGCCGCACTGTACTGCCCGACCTCGGGAACTTTCCAGCGGCATCCGCTGTTCTATACATCGAGAGCCGCAGCCAGCGGTTCGAACAAGGAGTGAATCGCATGACGACCACCGACTACCGCAAGGACCCCACCGCGATCGCGCAGCTGAGCAAGCGCCAGTTCGCGGTCACGCAGGAGGACGCCACCGAGCCTCCGTTCCGCAACGAGTTCTGGGACAACCACGACGACGGAATCTACGTCGACGTTGTCTCGGGCGAGCCCCTGTTCTCGTCAACTGACAAGTTTGAGAGCGGCTCAGGCTGGCCGAGCTTCACGCGGCCCATCGAGCCGGCGAACGTCGTTCGCAACAGCGACCGAACCCTCGGGATGCTCCGCACCGAGGTGCGGTCGACGAACGCTGACAGCCACCTTGGCCACCTCTTCGACGACGGACCCGTCGCCGATGGCGGCCTGCGCTACTGCATCAACTCGGCGGCACTGCGCTTCGTGCCGGTCGACGAGCTCGACACTCAGGGCTACGGTGACTACCGCAGCCTCTTCACCTCTAAGGAGTCCTAATGTCTGAGATCGCAATCCTCGCTGGTGGATGTTTCTGGGGAGCCCAGGAGCTGCTTCGCCGTCGCCCCGGAATCGTGTCGACCCGCGTCGGCTACTCCGGTGACGACAGCACGCCCAACGCCACCTACCGCAACCACGGCGACCATGCCGAGGCGGTTGAGATCGAGTTCGAGCCGAGTGAGATCTCGTACCGCGAGATCCTCGAGTTCTTCTTCCAGATCCACGACCCGTCGACCAAGAACCGTCAGGGCAACGATGTGGGCCGCAGCTACCGCTCGGCGATCTTCTACGAGAACGACGAGCAGAAGCAGGTCGCCCTCGACACCATCGCGGACGTCGACGCGTCAGGCCTCTGGCCCGGCCCGGTCGTCACCGAGGTCGAGCCGGCTGGTGAGTTCTGGCAGGCCGAAGAGGAACACCAGGACTACCTGGAGAAGCACCCCAACGGCTACACCTGCCACTACGTGCGGCCGGGGTGGGTGCTGCCTCGCCGCGAGGCGCAGTCCGCCTAGCTAGCGCCTAAAGGCCCGTCACTGTCGAGTGGCGGGCCTTTTGCGTGTCGCAACGTGACGGTTTCGGTGCAGGTCCGTCCGGTGAGCGCACTTTCGTGCCCCAAACGGATGCTCAGCACCTCGCGAAGGACCATTTGGGGCACAAAAGTGAGCGGCGGGTGGTTCAGAGAGAGAAGCTGCGATTGACAGTTAGAACTCAAACAGTTAGAGTTCTAACCATGAAGGAACCGGAGTTCACGACGCCGCTTGAGCTGCTGCGCTGGATCGGCTGGGCACAGATGAAAGCGGGGGAGGACTGGATTCGCGAACGCGAGCTCAGCCACCCGCAGAGCTTCGTTCTCGGCTACCTCGTGCAGAACCCCGGCGCGATCCAACGCGACATCGCCGCGGTCAGCCGAACGACGGCGGCCAGCGTCTCCAGCCTCCTGCAGGGGCTCGAGACCCGCGGCCTCATCGAACGACGGGCGGATGCTGACAACGAGCGCATCAAGCGCGTCTACGCCACACCCGCGGGCGCCCAGCTCATCGCCGGTTTCGACGAATCCATGAAGGCGACGGAGGAGACCATCCTCGCTCCGCTCTCCGCGACTGAGCGAGAGTCCCTGCGGGCTCTGCTCACGAAGGTCACCGCGCACCTGCCGCGCCCCACCCGCTAACCGCTTCACCTCCCCTCACGCGTCGCTCGTCGCCGCGCTCTTTGTCATGCCCTCTGGAGGCAATCATGAAGACCAATCACTGGTACCTCTCGTCCGCGCCGATTGTCAGCGCCCTGTTGCACTTCTGTGTGCCCATGGCCGCAGCCCTCATCGTCAGCGCCATCTACAACCTCATCAACGCCGGATTTATCGGCTCGCTGCACGACACCACGCTGCTGGCCGCCGTCACCCTCGGATTCCCGATCCTCGGACTCGTCATGGCGATCGGCAATGTGTTCGGTACCGGCGGCGGCGCGATGATCTCGCGCCTGCTCGGTGCGGCGGAACACGACCCGTCGCAGGCCGCGCAGATCAGGCACGTGTCATCCTTCGCCGTGTGGGGCTCGGTCATCAGCGGGGCAGTGGTGGGCGCGATTGCACTCGTTTTCTTGCAGCCGCTCGTTTCTCTTTTGGGGGCGGATGCCGCATCCGCTTCTGCCACATCGGCTTTCGTGGGAGTGATGCTGGCCTTCGTTCCCGTGCTCGCGACCGCCATGTGCCTCGAGCAGCTCGTGCGCGCCGAGGGTGCCGCTCGGCAGGTGATGATCGGGCTCATCGCCTCGACGGTGCTCAACCTCGTGTTCGACGTGCTGTTCATCCTCGTGCTCGGGTGGGGCGTCACGGGCGCAGCTCTGGCCATGGGACTCGCCAACCTGGGAGTCATTGCGTACTTCGCGACCTGGCTCGGTCGCAACAGCGAGCACATCCGTCTTGCACCGCGGTGGTTCACCCTCCGCCCCGCTGTGGTGAAGCCGGTGCTGAGCGTGGGGGTCAGCACACTGCTGCAGTCGGCCTTCCTCATCGTCACCGCCCTCGTGCTCAACAACCTCGCCGCGGCCTACGGTGATGGCCCGCTCGCGGCGATGGGGGTCGCGGTGCGCATTGCGCAGGTTCCGGAGTTTCTCATCATGGGCATCACCATCGGGGTGCTTCCGCTGCTCGCCTACAGCTTCGGCAAGGGGGACGCGGTGCGACTGCGCGCGTCGCTGAAAGCGTCGGCCATCGCGGTCGGTGGCATCGGACTTCTGTTCGCGGTGACCGTGTGGGTGCTGCGGGATCAGGTTGTCGGGGTCTTCATCTCTGACAAATCGGTGCTCGCTCTGGGCGTCGTCGTGCTGAGCGCCCAGCTCGTGGCGATGCTCGCCAACGGGTTCACCGGTCTCATCACCTCGCTGTTTCAGGCGACCGGGCGGGCGCTCGCGGCGACCGTGATGTCGCTGACGCAGGGCGTCCTGTTCATCCCGATCGTGCTGCTGGGCAACCTGTGGTTCGGCCTCGACGGCATCATCTGGGCGCTGACCGTCACCGAGGTGCTGGTGCTCGTCGCCGGTCTCGTGATGTGGGTGGCGTCGCGCGGTGCCATCGAGCGCGGGCTGGCGGAGGGGAGTGAGGAGCGCGCGCTCGCGATGGCTGTCGAATAACGATTCCCTTGTTCGTCGCAGGAGTAAAGGAAAGGATTGACCCATGCAGTACCTGATGAATGTGATTCACGACTCCCGCGACCTCGCCCCCGACGACGAGATGGCGGCGATCGATGAGTTCAACGACCGAATGCAGGCCGATGGGCAGTTCGTGTTCGCCGGTGGGCTGGCATTTCCGGATGCGACCACCGCAACCGTCTTCGACAATCGCGGCTCCGCGGGGCTCGTCACCGATGGTCCCTTCGTCGAGTCGAAGGAGTTCGTCGTGGGCTTCTGGGTCATCGATGTGCCCGACGACGCGACAGCGAAACGGCTCGCCGCCGAGGCGTCGAAGGCATGCAACCGCAAGGTTGAGCTTCGACCGTTTCTCACCGCGCCCTAATCGTGCATGCGTGCGCCCTTGACGACGCGGTCGACCGCGTTGCGAGGGCCGCGCAGTCCGATGCCGACGAGGTCGAGGCTCGCGCCGTTGACGGCGGCGACGGCCGCGCGGTTGGCGGCGTCGTGTCCGGTCGAGAACAGGTCGCGGGTGTAGATCGCGATCGTCATGCCGCGACCGATCGCACGGGACCGCGCCTCGGCGAGCACCTCGGCTGACGCGCTGAGCACGAGCACCGGCTGCCGCAGCATCGGCAGGTAGTCGGTTGCGTCGGCGTCCCGGTAGGGCTCGCCCACCAGGTCGGGCTCGCTCGTCGCAATGCCGCTCATGAGAAAGGCGGTCACGTTGAGCTGCTGCCACGGCAGCAGGTCGTCGCGCAGCACGATCGAGACCTTGGTGTCGAAGCGCACGGGTTCTAGGGAATCGTTCATGCATCCAGCCTTGTCGGTGCCCTCAGCCTCGTCTTGTACGTTTCTTGCATGAGCGAGTCGGTGCGCGCGTGGCAGCCAGACGTGCCACTGGTGCATGAGGTGCTGCACGCGCGATTCGAGCAGCACGCGTACCCGGCGCACACCCACGACGTCTGGACGGTGCTGCTCATCGACGACGGCGCCGTCGCGTACGAGCTCGACCGGGCCGCTCACCACGCCGTGCCGTCGACGGTCACCCTGCTGCCGCCGCACGTTGCGCACGACGGCCGCTCGGCCGTGAGCGGCACCTCGTTTCGCAAACGGGTGCTGTACCTCGATGAGTCGTGGCTTCCGTCCGCCCTGGTGGCTGCGGCTGTCGCCGATCCGCTCATCGACGACCCGCGGGCGCTCGCCGCCGTGACCGCCATCCACGCGGCGGTGCTCTCGCCGGCCGACCGCATGGCGGCAGAAGAGGGAGTGCTCGGTCTGCGCGCCCTCCTCAGGGAACGATGGGATGCGCCGGCCTCGACCGCGAAGGACGTTCCGCTCGCGCGTCGGCTGCGCTCACTACTCGACGACCGGCTAACCGAGGGCGTCACCATCGCGGAGGCCGCGAGTCTGTTCGGCGTGCACCCCGACCATCTCGTGCGGGTCTTCTCACAGGCCTACGGCATTGCTCCGCACCGCTACCTCACCGCTCGGCGGGTCGACCGCGCGCGGCACCTTCTCGTGCAGGGCGTGCCGGCGGCGCAGGCTGCTGCCGAGGCCGGATTTCACGACCAGGCGCACCTGGCGCGGCACTTTCGGCGCGTGCTCGGCACGACGCCGGGGGCGTTCGCGGCCTGAGGCGTCGGCTGAGCGGTCAGCCCACCCCTAAGCTCAACCGAGGGCTGCCCCACGCTCTGTCACCCCTGAGCCATCGGACCCGCCAGTGCGCCCCTCCACTCTTCGCCGCCTCGTCGCGCTCACCGCCGTCTGCGTCGCCACCCTGTCTGTCGGAGCGCTGCCCGCCACGGCTGACTCGGTTACCGGCTCGTCGATCGCCGTCGGCTACCGGCCCTGGGGTGTTGCCATAACTCCCGACGGCACCAAGCTCTACACGAACTCCGAGGAGCTGGGAGGCTCGATCTGTGTCGTGGACATCGCCACCGGAATCACAACTGCTCTGATCCAAGCGGGTAACGGCACCATCGACGTCGCCATCACCCCGGACGGCGCGAAGGCCTACGTCACCAACTCGCTGGACGACACGGTCACCGTCATCGACGTCGGCACCGACACGGCGCTGACTCCCATCCCCGTCGGCGACCGGCCCTGGGGCGTCGCGGTCACGCCCGACGGCACCCGGGCCTACGTGGCGAACAGCAGCAGCAACACGGTGTCGGTCATCAACGTGGCCAGCGGCACCGTGACCAGCACCATCGCGGTTGGTCTCACGCCCTACGGGGTGGCGTTCACACCGGACGGCACCAAGGCGTATGTCACGAACTTCAACGAGGCATCGGTGACCGTCATCGACGTCGCGACTGGCACGGTCGGTGCACCGATCGCCGTCGGTGCCTCGCCACACAGCGTGGATGTCTCGCCAGACGGAACGATCGCCTATGTGACCAACTATCTCGCCGCATCCGTTTCGGTTATTAATGTGGCAACGAACACGGTGACCGCGACCATCGCAATTCCCCAGGGCACGCGGCCGTCAGACGTACAGTTCACCCCCGACGGCACGAAGGCATACGTGGCCAACTACGTGGGCACGACAGTCTCGGTCATCAACACCGCAACCAACGCAGTCGCCCAGTCGATCACGGTGGGCCAGAAGCCGTGGGGTCTGGCCTTCACGCCGGACGGCACGCGCGCCTACGTCTCGAGCTACACGACATCGACGCTGACGGTGATCGCTGTCGATGTGCTGCCGGTGCTGGCTCTTCCGTCGGCGGTTCTCGCGGCGACCGTTGGGGCGCCCTTCTCATTCGCTTCGAGGATTGCGGGCACTCCGGTCACGACCTTCAGCATCACGGGTGGCTCACTGCCGAACGGTCTCGTGCTGGACGCCGCCACCGGTGTTCTCTCGGGCACCCCGATCTCCGCAGGGTCGTCGACCTTCACGATTTCGGCGAGCAACCCCGCGGGCACGACGTCGGCACAGTACACGGTCGCGGTGGCGGAGGCTCTTGTTGCTACCGCGGCTCTTGCCGCGACCGGCGTCTCGCCTGTGCCATTGGCAGTCGGCGCCGGCGCGACGATGCTTCTCGGCCTCGTGCTTCTTCGGCGTCGGGGCGCCGACGCGGCTGCCTGCGCGCGCAAAGATCAACCCAGCGACGCATAGACCTGCGGCGCCTCGGCTGACACCGTCAGAGTATGGCTCGAAAACTGACAACAGTCTTACTCGTCGTCGCGGTGATGGCGGGGCTGGCCGGCTGCTCACTGTTGTTCACTCCGCCGCCTGCTGGGCTGGTTGCAGCGGCGGAGAAATACGCCGAAGACGTACGCGCCCTGCCCGGTGTGAAGGCCGCGGAGGCCACCGTGCGTGAGGTGGATCCCAAAGATCGCCCCGGAGAATGGCGCGTCGACCTCGTGGTTGACGCCGACGCTGCCGATGGCTTGAGCACTGTGCCGGCCTCGATCGAGGCCGTCGATCCGCCGTCGGACGCAGAGCTCACGGTTACCGTGCGCTTTCCCCCGGGGGCGGGCCTAGCTCCCGTTGCGATCACCGACGCGGGTGCCGCCGACGTGGAGCGCGTGGCGGCGCTTCGCCAGCTGCCCTTCGTGGCCAGGGCGGGTTTCTACTACGGGCTCGACGTGCAACTTGTCGAGGGAACGCAGCTCGCCGAAGCGGTGGCGGGTGTGCGCGCTAGTCAGGTGGTCTCGTCCAGCGGCGTTCTTGTGAGCCTGAGCTACCCGATAGGCGAAGGTCTCATCGAAGTCTCCTCAACGGGACCATCCGACGCGATGATCGGCCTCATAGAAGATCTGGCTGACGACCCCAGTGTGGAACACATCAACGCGTGGGAGCCGTCTGTGCAGCGCGCGCTGGAGCGCCCCAGCATCATGGTGGACACGGATGACCCGTCGTCGGTCGTCACCGCGTTGACCGGCCTTGTCGAGCCGAGCGTTGAGGGGCGCCCGCGAACCGCCTTCCGCGTCGGCGGAGGCGACGAGAGCATCAGGGGCTTCGTCGGCCTTCCTCTTGGTTCAGCGGAACCTGACGACCTGCCTCTACCGCCCGCCCCGCCGCCGGTAGATCCGGCGGTGCTCGCCGGACAGCTGGGAGACGACGCGGTCGGCGTCGCAGAGTTTCTCGCCGCGACCGCCGCGAGCTCGGGCATACCGGGTACCCCCGAGGTGTTCACGACGTCGTGTGGTGGATCGGAGACGTCGTCGCAGGCCCAGGGGAACCTGCTTCTGCCGGTCTTCGAGTACGCCAACAGTGCCCAGCCCGCATACGACGCCATCGTGGCGGCATGGGAGGCGGACGGATACGAGCACACCGACCAGGCAACGGGCACCTCGATCTACACGACAAGCCAATCGCGGGCGGTGGTCGAGTTGACGATCCGTGGCACGAGTGAGGGAATTACGATCTCGGCGATGGGGGAGTGTCGGGGGTAGCTAGCTGTCTCGGCGTGCGACCCAGGCCCGTTTCGGCCACCCGCCGACGACAAACTGCCGACCCTGCCGATCGCGTCAGTAGCGGGCGACAGGATGGGCATATGACTCGCCGTGGCCTCATCCTCTTTTTGTCGCTCGGCGTCGCCTGGGGCATCCCCTACCTCTTCATCAAGATCGCGGTCGGCGAGCTCGAGCCGGCGATGGTCGTGCTGGCACGGTCCGGTCTCGCTGCGATCCTGCTGCTGCCGCTCGCCCTCTACCGACGCGAGGTGGTTCCCGTGCTGCGCCGGTGGAAGCCGATGCTCGCGTACACGCTCATCGAGATCGTTGTGCCCTGGTTCTTCCTCAGCTCGGCCGAGCAGCACCTGCCCAGCTCGACCGCCGGGCTGCTGCTCGCCGCGGTGCCGCTCGCAGGGGTCGTCGTGGCGTTCTTCCTCGGTCGCCCAGCCAAGCTGTCCGGGCTCAACTGGGTCGGAATTGCCCTCGGGATGCTGGGCGTCGCCGCCCTTGTTGGTCTCGATATCGGGGGATCCGACCTCTTCGCCGTCGGCCAGATGGCCTTCGTCGTCGTTGGCTATGCGCTCGGCCCGGCCATTCTGTCGAAGTGGGTCCCGGAGCTTCCGGGTGTCGGCGTCGTCGCGGTGTCGCTCGCCGGTGCGGCCCTCTTCTATGTGCCGGTCGTCTTCGTCACCGGAGCCTGGCCGAGCGAGTGGCCGTCGACGTCGGTCATTGTGTCGATCGTCGTGCTCGCCGTCATCTGCAGCGCGCTCGCCTTCCTTCTCATGGTCGCCCTCATCAGCGAGATTGGGCCTGTTCGGGCGACGACCATCACGTATGTGAACCCGGCGGTGGCAATTGTCGCGGGCGTGGTCGTGCTGCACGAGGGCATCTCGGTGTGGACGGTTGTCGGGTTTGTGCTGGTGCTGGCGGGGTCGTGGTTGGTCACTCGTAAGCGGAAGGATGCGGTGGCGGAGTCTGCGCCCGCGGGGCCGGAGGAGGCTTCCGCGGAGTTGGGGTAGCGGCGACAAGAAGATGCAGCGTCTAGGTTGAGACAGAAAAGCGGGGTGTCTCATGGCAAGGTGAGCCACATAGGGTGTAGCTAATGAATGGCGGCATGCGGCGGCACTAGCGATTCATGCGTGTGCTGCAGGTCGGGTGCTATCGCAACCTGGTGTCAGCTTCGACGAACGGCAGCACTTTGTGCCGCAGAAGCATGAAGATCTTTGATTGCTGTCGGGTTGTGATGTCCTCCTTGATCCGCTTGTTGAACATCTTCAGTAGGAACTCATAGTCGCGCTCGCCGTCACCGTTGTTCCATTGGTCGCCATCGAATACGTCCTCAAAGTAGAAGTACTCCAGCATGGCTCGAGAGAAGTATTCGGAAGTTAAAGTGATTGGTCGATTCTCGCGATGTGCTAGACGCAGCTTGTGCAGATCGATGAAAAGGTCGACCTTTCGGTCTAGGTCGGCACGCCCGAACTGATTCACACAAGTGCTACCGATGGGATAAAGAGTCGAGTTGTTCTTGCTGTTCTCGATAGTGAAGAGTTTGACGAGATTGTTCTGCCCGCAAACACAGACCCCATCTCCTGCAGGATTCTCTTCCAATAGGACGACGTCCCATTCGCGCACGGCAGTAGCCCAACCGTCAGAGACGGACGAAGCAATGACCGCTTCGGTGAGCGCTTCGAAACTCCCTGTAGTCATCTCGTCTCCTCGTGCGATGACTGTACCGAACACTCAACCCGCTGGCTACGACGACATTGGCTTGTTTTCGGGGCGCGACTGGCTCCTACGAAAAGCATCTGCTCATGCGGGCTCCGGCCCCAAATTGACACGTCAGTGTCAATTTCGGTGGGGCCCCCATGTCGGATTCGAACCGACGACCCCCGCGTTACGGAACGAAACGGGGCCTACTGACACCTAGCGGGAGGCCCCAGCTTCCGCGTATTTACGCGGATTGTGACTCATTGTGATCAGGCGAGTCTGACCACGTTCGCCTACGATTGTGGGCAAAATGTGGGCAAATCCTTCCCCACAGCCAGGGCGTTGGGTGTCTGATGTATCTAAACATCTCTGACGAATCTGCATCAGGACACCACTGACAGTTGATGTATCAGGACACCGGTGACACTTCTGCTTCACGACATCGGTGACAGTTTAGAGGGTGGCGCGTCGGCCGGGTCGTTTTCCGGAGCCGACGTATTTGGCTCCGGGTGCCGGCCAGGCGTGCTCGACGATGAGCGTGCCGCGTTCGTCGAAGACCTGGACGGTGTGCTCTGTCTCGACGATGTAGGCGATCGAGCCGGCCAGGGGGCGGCTGACCTGGAAGCGGATGGCGCGGAGGACGACGGTGCCGGTGTCGCGGATGCGGGTGAGCCGGATCCCGTCCGGTGTGAGCACGAGCGCCGTAGAGGGCGATCTGAGACGAGCAATCAGATGTACTCAATGAATGGGCCCGGGGCCCTCGTGTGCAATCTGGCATCCCGTGGGATCTACGTGGGGTCAATGTCGGCGGACGGCATTCGGCAAACGGGTGATACCTTTTCCGATGTGAGGCGGACTCAGTCGCGTGACCTAGCCGATGTCGATGCGCGGTTAGAGCTTCTACGTAGGTCGTACACCGAGGTGCTCGATGCGACCAAACACCAGGACGACAAAATTGGACGGTTGTTCACTGGCGTGTCCTTCCTAACAGCGGCTGCGATCGCCACTGCTAATCTCGGAAATCCCAGTTATCTATCGCAGCGGTACACCGAGTTTTCTACCCCGGTCGAACTGCCGCCTCTTGGAATCGTGACTCTCGCCGTCTACCTGGTGCTCGTCATCTTCTGCGTCATGCTGCTGATCAACAGTCTGGCGACGCCACTCCGTACACCGGGTCGAGGATCCCGCGGCACACCTTTTGAAGTGAGCTACGCGGGAGATCCAAAAATCGAAACCTCGCAGATCTATTTCGGCCAGATCGCCAAGTACTCCGAAGAAGAGTGGAGCCGCAAGTGGAAGGCGACGCCGCTAGACCTCAAGCGAGAGCTTGTGGGGTCCCTGATCAAAGAGAACCACAACCTCGCCGTACGTACTCAGGCCAAGTATGGGCGAACGTCTGAAGCGATCAGCGTCTTCAACCTCGCGCTTCTGTTTCTCAGTCTCACCGTCGTTCTCGGCGCGACTGCCGCGGCAGGCAACGGCAACTCGGTGATCGATTTCCCCGCACCAGCTCGATGGATCACGGCCTTGCTGTTCGGGTTTCATCTGTTGTTCCAACTGCAGGCGGATGTCAGATACTCGCGTCAGACGATGGACGAGTCGACGGGGCGCGATAACGACGTCAATGCCCGACTCCGATTTGGACTGGCAGTTGTCGGCGCGATATGGGTGACACTCCTCGTGCTGGCAGCGCAGTGGGCCGCGTTGGCAGCAGCGATCATGGTGGGCGTGGCGTGGTTGGCGGCTTCGTTGCTGTTGCTCCGAGGTGCCTATCGAGCAAAACGCTCCCGTGGGTCAGCTACCTTGCCCGCGAGTTGGGTCGCCGTGATGTTCGGCGCCGCGCTCAGCGTTGTCGTCGTCGCTGAGCGTAATGACGAGGTGTCCTTCGCCGCAGCATCGATTGTGAGTCTCGGTTGGGCGGTCCTTTCGTTTATTTCAGCCACTTGGCCTCTCCGACGGAATCGGCGCGATTACCTCAAGCGGGAGGAAGCTCGGGCCGCGCCATCCGACCCGGCACCCCTGCCGCGCGGATGACGTCGCCGATGTGCGACGTGATACCGACAGGACGCACGACGAAGATGCCGGCAGCCTCAGCTCGCGCTTGGTCCGTCAGGGCGCGCAGGACGGGCAATCCGTCTTCCGGATCGTAGTCGAGCCATCGCTCGGCTCGACCGGCGCTCAACGTCTGGCCCCCGATTCCCTTCAGGCTCCGGACATGCACTTGCAGAAGCCAGACTTGCCGTCCGTCGGTTGCCCATTCGATCTGCACATCACCTAGAGCCGCGCGCATCTTGTCGAGCAGCTCCTGCACGGAAGACACCACGTCTGGGGGAAGTGGCGAGGGACTTCCCCCGAGCATGAAGTGGTCGCCGTAACCGGCCTGCCCCTCGATGACATAGTCCCCACCTGTCGCAGTCGCGGCCGATCCAGAGAACTCCGCGATCACGCCGTCCTGGGCTAGGACCGAACCGATTTCTCGTTCAGGGTCCTCCACTTCGAGAAGTGTGAAGGGATCCTGCCACCCGCGAGTCGTGGTGAAGAGGCCAGGTCTCGGTTCTGTTGGACTCGTCCTCATCCATGTCTCCTGAGAGTCGGTGGAGACGCCGAAGCGGAATGGCGCGACTCGTCGAGCAACCGCAAGTGTCTGCGGCACCGGCAAGCCGAGCGCATCGGCCACAACGAGCCCATAAGTCTTGTCCCCGATCAATCGGCTAAAGTCGTTGGGCCAGGAGATCTCGGCGCTAAGCGGGCTCCCAGGTGCTTTTGACGATTCCCAGACGATCATCCGCTCGTTGCGACTACCGACTCGAAGTGGATGGACGCTGAACTCCAACCTGTCCGAGGGTGGGAACGACAGGTCGAATCCGTAGACAGTGCTCAGAACAGATTCCGCGACAGCCGCCGGGAGCCGTGCGACGGTACGATTGGGATCCTCGACCACTCTCGGCGTCGCATCCGGAGCGAATTCGACCAATCCCTGTTGCGCAACGCCGGACACGCCGCCGTCATGGATGTCGATTTGCTCGTTAAGGATCAGGTAGTAGCCCTCCGCGACTAGCGCCCGCGCCGCGCTAAGCACCTCGGATGCGCTTTCGATCCCATAGACGAACGGTGTGCTCTGTCTGCCGTCGATAGTGAACGTCCGGAGGTTGACCGGTCGCCCAGGTGACAGCAACTGTTCCGCAGCTAGACCTATTCGTCTGAGCCCAAGCCCAGAAGCGACTCGGAACGAGGAATGCCGCAGTTCGCCGTCTGGACCGAAACTCGCGAAGTTAGCGACGTTATGGTCCATCGCCAAGCTTGCAAGATTCTCATCCTTTAGCACCGCGACTCGGTTATCCCGAGACGGTCTGAGCCCGCACGGCGGATAGGACCGATTCGTGAGTCTCAACCGAACGGCCCGACTGTTCTAGCCTTGAGACAGCTTCATCAAGCAAACGCACGGCGTCTGGAATCGGCATGTTGTTCAGGTGATGATCGAGAATGCGCACACCTGAGAGCGCCGCTGTAGCAAACTCTGCGGCGCAACCTGTTGAGTACTGCCATCCCTCGTTGAAGACGACGACCTTCGCGTAGCGTTCAATGAGAGCGCACCACAGTCGGTGATAGTCGGACTGTTCATAGGCGGCTACATCGTGCAGTGAAGTCGGTTCGATAATCAATTGGTTCGGAAAGGCGGAGCGCGCACGCTCCGTGACGTCCTTTGCACCCGCGATGTTGGCTCGGATCACTTCCGCCTGCGATCTGTGCTGCGACGCGTCCGAAGCGAATTCGATCGATAGCGCGCCCGTGGTGATCGGCGTGCTCACGTAAACAAGTTGGCGGTCGATTACTCCTGCACATACGAAGGCTGACAAGATCAGCTCACCGGTCGGGTCGGTGTCTATGTCTTGGAACCGCTCGAGGCGGTGGACCACCGAGGATCTGATCACGTCGTCACACTCCGAAGCATGGTGCGATCGTACTAGCAACCACCCCCAATCGCCCGAATGACCCCCAATCGTCCGAATGAATGGTAAGTGGAGCGGTGACCCGGCCAAGCTCGCGGCCGCTGTCGTGCAGCTTTTCGACTCTGATTCCCTGCTACTAAGGTTCATCGCCAGCGCGGATGGCATGGAGGGCGTCGGAGTAGTCGATGAAGCCTCGAAGGGCCGCGTTTCGATTGCCGACGCGCACAGCGCGAGCGATGCGGTGCGCGGTGTTTACAACGTCGTCAGGCACGATCCCACCCCTCTCTTTCGTCATCACCACTATGCCGTTCGATAAGGGCAGAGTCCTCGTTCGGGTCCTCACCCGTCGCGAGAGGCCAAACGAGCGGTCGGGGTTGTGAGGAGCCCGGAATATCCTGATCAGCCGCCACCCCCTTGGTTGCGCCGGCTTCCCAACCTCACCCACCCAAAAAGTTGTGCACGTGGAGGTTGGGGAGTAAAGGGGTGGCGGCTGATCAGGAGAAGCCGCGAGGCGATTGAGATGCAAGGATTGGGGGGTGACGAGCACAGGCGGGTTGATGGGTGTGGGCTATGAAGGTGTGACCCTTGAGGACGTGCTCGAAGAGCTCGCCGGCCGAGGCGTGACGACGCTCGTGGACGTCCGCCTGAACCCGATCTCGCGCAAGAAGGGCTTCTCCAAAAAATCGTTGTCTGAGTTTCTGACAGCCAACGGTGTTCACTACATGCATGTTCCTGCTCTTGGAAATCCAAGAGACAACCGCGAGGCATATGCCGAAGTCGGAACGGACGAGGGCAACGCCGCGCGCGACCGCTACCGAAAACTCTTGAGCGAGTCGCCGGCCATCGAGGCGCTGCAAGAACTGGCAGCATTGGCTGAGTCCTCTAGCGTTGCAGTGTTTTGCTACGAGCATTCGGAGCTGCGTTGCCATCGGCATGAAGTGCTTCGCGCAGCGCGCGATCTCCTAGATGCCCTAGCGGAGCATTAGAGGTCGAACAGGGTTTGCTCGGAGGCTGTCTTCCGATCGGGATAGTAGATGCCCAGTACGGAGAAACTCTGCCTCTTTATGGCCGCCTCAAAGTTGCCCATGAAGAACGAAGTCAACTTCTTCGGGTTCCACATCATGGTGAGGAACCGCTTCGTAACCTCAGCCTTCAACACGTCGTCGTCGGGAGGCTGGCGCCTCTGAAGCTCGCTGAGTTCCCAATCGAGAATCTGGCCATCGTGTCCGGCGCAAGCGGCATGCTCACAGCGATAGCGGTATCGCACCTTGAATCGAGGCGCGACGAGTTTCGGGGGCGCGTGGGTCGTGCCAAATAGATCTTCGGTCTGAGACCGCAGGGCCTCGGCGATCTTTGCTTCTTCCTTGACCGTCCACCCGGGGTTCGGTTCGAACTCGAGCCCGTCGACGTCGGCAACTGACACCATGCCCAGAGATGGCGCGCTGTGAAAGTCCTTGGCTGCCCTCCGTAGATCACAGGTAGTCGTGCGCTGCAGGTCTCGCATGACAGGCTCCCGAGCTTTCCAGTCGTCGAGATGACCGACGATTTCGATCGAGTCGATCGTTGGGGAGTAGCTTTCCGGTCGCGTGTCCTGATCTCGTCGGCGAACCTCGAGAGTGACGATGTCGTACTTGCGAAACTTCTGCCCGGAGTCCAACCATCGAAATGGAATCGGGTAAAGGCGAATCCATTCCGGCTTCGGGGTATCCAGGCGGATTCCTGCGACGCAGACGGTGTCACCGTAGCTCGTCGAAGGTTGTGGTGCCGTCTTCACCGTGATCAGCACCCTTGCTGACTCTCCTTGCACGCGTAGCGCCATAGCGCTGACGATATCGGATGCTCGACCACAGCTCCTCGAAGGAAACCCTCGACACCTGCAGCGATCTGTTCGACGAGGACCTCGACATTGTCGCCGTAGCCCTTAGCGCCTCCGGGGCCGCACTTAGTTTGGGCAAAGTGTGCGCAAAACGACCCGCGAAGGGTCGTGCGGCAGCCGAGAGGCCGGGAAATCAGGCTGCTGACCAGGTATTTCAAAGAGCCCCCTGTCGGATTCGAACCGACGACCCCCGCTTTACAAGAGCGGTGCTCTGGCCAACTGAGCTAAGGGGGCGAAACCCCTCAATAATAGACGGGATGGATGCCGAGCCCCGAAAGCGCAGAACCCTCCCGCTCGCCGTACTCGGCGCAATCGCGTGCGGAGCGGGCGTGGCAACGCAGTCGCGCATCAACGGGCAGCTCGGGGTGGAGCTGCAGGACGGCTATCTGGGCGCCGTCATCTCTTTTGGCAGCGGCCTCGTCATCCTGTTTCTTCTGATGCTTGTGGTGAAGAGTGGCCGAACCGGGGCGAAACGCACGGTAGACGCGATTCGACAAAGAGAGATCCCGTGGTTCTACGCCGTGGGCGGTGCGGCCGGCGGGTTCTTCGTGCTGACGCAGGGCCTCGCGAGCGCAGCGCTCGGGGTCGCGCTGTTCTCGATCGGTGTCGTCTGCGGGCAGACGGTGAGCGGTGTGATCATCGACCGCATCGGGCTCGGGCACGTTGAGCCGCGGATGCTGACGACGCAGCGCCTTCTCGGCGCCGGCCTGGCGCTCGCGGCCGTGGCGGTGGCGGCGAGCTCGCAGTTCGCGGGGGAGTCCAACCCGTGGCTGTTTCTGCTGCCCTTCGCGGCTGGTCTCGGCATCGCCTGGCAGCAGGGCGTGAACGGGCAGATTCGACGGGTGTCGGGCTCGGTGCTCACTGCGACCTTCGGCAACTTCGTCGTCGGTACGGCGGTGCTGCTCATCGCGGCCATCATCCACACGCTCATCAACGGATGGCCCGCGGCCTTTCCGACGAACCCGGTGCTCTACATCGGCGGCTCGATCGGGGTGCTGTTCATCGGTCTCGGTGCGGCCGTGGTGGGCATCACGGGCGTGCTGCTGCTCACCCTCGGCACCATCAGCGGTCAGCTGCTGATGTCACTCGTGCTCGACCTCGTCGTGCCCGCGGAGGGGCATGAGATTCAGTGGACCACCTTCGCCGGCATCGCGCTCGCGCTCGCCGCCGTGGTGATCGTCGCTACAGCTCGGTCAAAAAGCGAGAGCCAATAGCCTTGTGCTTCTTCTCGGCCTTGATCTTCTCGATGCCGCCGACGTAGAGCCAGCCCAGCAGTTCTTCATCGGGGCTGAGCTCGTGCATGCGGTGCACGGCTTCGCTGCGCGTGTGGCCGCCGGTGCGCCAGAACACGCCCCAGCCGGCCTCGTCGAGCAGGAGCGAGAGCGTGTGGGCGACGCCTGAGGCAACAGCCTCCTGCTCCCAGCGCGGCACCTTGTGGCTCGGCTTGTAGCTGGCGACGACGGCGATGAGCAGGGATGCCCGCAGCGGCTTCTCGGCGAGCTTCGCGGCATCCTTGCCGGTTAGTCCACTCGCCTCGACGAAGGCCTGGCCGAGACGCTCCCGTGCCTCACCGCGCAGCTCGATGAGCCGCCACGGCTTGAGGTCGCCGTGGTCGGCGACGGTCGCTGCGGCCTCGACGAGGGGGAGAAGGGCAAGCCGGGATGGCGCTTCGGCGCTCACCGACGAGCGGGAACGTCGACGCAGCACCGCCTCGAGAGCGGTCACTCGGCAGCCTTGAAGTCGAGTGAGAGCGAGTTCATGCAATAGCGGTCGCCGGTGGGGGTGCCGAAGCCGTCGTCGAAGACGTGGCCGAGGTGTCCGCCGCAGTTCGCGCAGCGCACCTCGGTGCGGGTCATGCCGAGGGAGGTGTCTTCGATGAGCTCCACGGCATCCGGGTTGACGGACTCATAGAAGCTCGGCCAGCCGCAGTTCGAGTCGAACTTGGTGCCGCTCTTGAAGAGCTCGTTGCCGCAGGCGGCGCAGGTGTAGAAGCCCGCGCGGCTCTCGTCGAGCAGCTCGCCCGTCCACGCGCGCTCGGTGCCCGCCTTGCGCAGCACCGCATAGCGCTCTGGCCCGAGCTCGGCGAGCCACTCTTCTTCGGTCTTCTCGACGTTGTAACCCATGACCTCATTAAACTCGCAACTCGTGACTGAAAATTCCATCGTGCGCAAGACGTGGAGCGAACTCTCGCTCGACGAGCTCTACAGCTTTCTCAAACTGCGCACCGACGTCTTCTTCGTCGAGCAGCGAATCGACGAGGAAGAGCTCGACAACCGCGACCAGGAGCCAGAGACCCAGCACCTCTGGATCGCCGACAACGCGGGCACCGCGGCCTACCTTCGGATAATCACGGATGCCGCCCCCACCTACAAAGACGCCCGTCACCTTTTCGGCAGGGTCGTCGTCCGATCGGATCGCCGCGGTGAGGGCCTCGCCCAGTTGCTCATCGAGGAGGTCATGCGGCTGCACGCGGAGCACCCGATGCTGCTGCACGCCCAGCAGTACATCGCGCCGCTGTATGCGAGGTACGGCTTCGAGCCCTTCGGAGAGCCCTACGTCGAGGCGGGTCTGCCGCACGTGATGATGTACCGCGCCGCATCGAAGTAAGGTTTGCCTTACAAGTTTTTTGACAGAAGCCTGTGAGCGCTCTACGGTTGAGGTTAGGTTAGCCTTCGCTAACATTTTCCCCTTGGAGTACAGCACCCGTGAAGACCCGCGCCCTACTTGCCACCCTGCTCACCGCACTGCTTCTGGCGGGGGGTGTAGTAGCCCCCGCATCCGCAGCCACGGGCGACGTGACCGGCGCCACCCTCAGCTGGGGAATCAAACAATCGTTCCGCAACTACATCGCGGGTCCCATCGCCCACGGGGTGACCACCCTGTCGGGCAACGTCAGTGGCGCGTTTGCGTGGACGGGCGGAACGGGCACTGCCAACCAGGCGGCTTCCACCGGATCTGTGGGTTACAGCGGCAGCATCCGTTTTCAGGGGCACGAGAACTTCGGCGGTATTGGCGCCGGGGTCTACGCCCTCGATATGACGGTGTCTGACGTCAAGGTTGTGCAGACGAGCGCGACCGCCGCCAACGTTGTCGTCGACGTCGTGACGAACAGCATCGCGGACCCCGCCACCTTCACCACCTACAGCGACGTCGTCTTCGCCACGGCCGACCTCACCGGGCACTCGACCTCCACATCGACCACGGTCAGCGTCACCGACGCCCCGACGGTGCTCACCGCAGACGGCAGTGCCGCGTTCTCCGGCATGTACGCCGCGGGATCCGCCATCGACCCCCTCAGCTTCAGCTGGCCCGTCGAGCAGGCGCCGGTGCCGCCGACGCCCACCATCACCGTCTCCAAGTCGAGCGAGATCAGCGCAGCCGGAGAGATCATCACGGTCACCGGCTCGGGCTTCGCGCCGCAGGGCACCGCCACGAACGGCAAGCGCGCCCCGCTCAACGGCCAGTTCGGTGGCGTCTACGTCGGCTTCGGCAAGTTCGCAGAGGTATGGAAGCCGAGCGCGGCTGCCCCCACCTCTGCGCGCCCGGCCAGCTCGCTGGTGTGGGTGGTGAACCCCGAGAGTGTCGCGACAGTAACCAAGTCGCCGGGCGATGCGGTCGCTATCAACGCCGACGGTTCGTTCAGCGTGCAGCTTCTCGTGAAGCGCAACATCACCGACGCGACCACCGGCAACTACGGCATCTACACCTACCCGGGTTCGGGCTCGACCTATGCGGCGTTCGAGACCTACACGCCCATCGCTTTCTCGACCGCCCCGACCGTCTCTGTCTCGAAGACAGCGGGCGTTAGTCCCCTCGGCGAGACACTCACCGTCACGGGCTTCAACTTCGGCCCCGTCGGCACGGCAACCAACGGAACCCGGCCGCCGCTCGCCGGCACTTTCGGTGGGGCCTACGTTGCCTTCGGCAAGTTCCCCGACACCTGGAAGCCGAGCGCTGGCGTCCTAACGTCGCAGCGCAAGACCGGCTCGGTCGTCTGGGTAGTGAATCAGGCAGACGTCGCCACGGTGACAAAATCGCCGGGCGATGCGGTTGCCATCAACGCTGACGGCACTTTCACGGTGCAGCTGCCCGTCTCGCGCGGGTATGCGGGTGAGCCGGCGACAGGTAACTACGGTGTCTATACCTACCCCGGCTCGGGTTCCGCGTACGCAGCCTTCGAGACGTACACCCCGGTGGCGTTCACTGCCGCGACTGCGACAAGCACGACCCTGACCGCGTCGCCGTCAGCCGGGTTGGTGGCCGGGGCGTCCGTCACCCTGTCAGCGCAGGTGGCACCCGCCGCGGCCGGAACGGTCACGTTCCGCTCGGGCACCACGGTGCTCGGCAGCGCTGTCGTCAACGGCGCCGGGCTCGCCACCCTCGCAGTCAGCGGCCTCGGGGTCGGCGATCAGAGCTTCGCGGCCGAGTTCACCCCCACGGCGCCCCTGCTCTTTGCGGGATCGTCCGGCACCGTCACGGTCGCTGTGGCAGACAAGGTCGTCGGAGCGGGATCGCTCACCTGGGGCGTGAAGTCGAGCTTCCGTGACTACGTCACCGGCAGCATCGCTCAGGGATCCATCACCGCAACCGGCGTCGGCGTCAGCGCCGGCGCGTTCACCTTCGGGCAGAGTGCCGGTGGCAGCTTCAACGCCACGACTGGGCTGGGCAGCTCGCTGTACTCGGGCTCGGTGCGCTTCTACGGCCACGCGGGCAAGCTCGACGTGACTATGGCGAACCCGAGCGTGACGGTCACCAGCGCCACGACCGCGGTTCTCAGCGTCTCGGTCAACGGCGCAACGGTGCCGCTCGCGAACCTCAACCTCGCGGCAGCAACGAAGACCACCCCGAACAACACGGTGAGCTACAGCGGCGTGCCCGCCAGCCTGACCAGCCAGGGCGCAGCCGTCTTCTCGTACAGCGGCAGCGCCTTCTATTCAGCGGGCACGGCGCTCGACCCGGTGAGCTTCACCGTCGGGGCCGCCAGTGCTGGCGGGACGGGCGCGACCACCGTCGCGGCCTTCGCCACCAACGAGCCGGATGCCACCCCGCCTGCAACGGAGGGCATTACCGCGGGCTCCGAACCCGCGATCGAAGGACAGCAGTTCTCGGCGACCGCCAGCGGGTTTGCCGCCAACGAGTCGGGCATCCTCGTTGTCATCTACTCGGAGCCGCTCGTGCTCGACACGGTCACGGCAGATGCGAAGGGCGTCGTCAACTGGACCGGCACCCTGCCGACCGGCCTGACCGGTGAGCACACGCTCACCTTCCAGGGCTCCGTCGACCGCGGCCTTGTGCTCGACATCGCACCAGCCGCAGCAACCACGACGGCGGCTGACGGATGCGTCGTCGAGTCGGGCGACCTCACCTGGGGCTTCAAGGAGTCCTTCCGCAGCTACATCAGCGGGTCGATCGCCAACGGTGAGTGGAAGGTCGCCGACGGCGCCACCTACGAGACGCCGAACTTTGCATGGACCGGGGCGACCGGCGCGTACGACGCGGCGACCGCATCCGGTCTCGTCAGCTTCGTCGGGTCGGTCACCTTCACCGGTCACGGCGGCGTGCTGAACACGACGATCGCCAACCCGCAGATCCGTTTCGATAACGAGAGCACCGCGACCGTGCTGCTTGACGTGACGGGCACCACGCAGGAGGGCGCGGCGATCGACCAGCAAGACGTCGAGTTCGCGACCGTCGACCTGACGGGCGCGGTCACGAACGCCGATGGTGTCGTCACCATCACGGATGCGCCCGCCGAGCTGACCGCAAATGGCTCCGCCGCCTTCGGCACCTACGAGCCGGGCGAGGCCCTCGACCCGATCACGCTGAGCTTCACCACGGCGGACTGCGCTGCAGCTCCCGTGCAGGAGCCGGCTGCTGTCGACGTCGAGCCCGCCTCAAGCACGTCCGACCTGACCTGGCTGTGGATCGTGCTCGCGGTGCTGCTCGTGCTGGCGATCATCGCTGTGGTGGTCATCGTCGCGCGCCGCCGCACCGCCTAAACGAACGAACGAGCGAGCGGGCGGCCTCCTTCACGGAGGCCGCCCGCTCGGTCGTTAACGCGCGGGAGCGTAGATAGCGCGGGCGAGAGAATCGAACACGGCAGCGGTGCGCGGCCCGAAGCTGAGAATCTCACCATCGGCCATGTCGACGAAGCGCTTGTTCTCACCGGCGCGGGTGAGGGCGATGGCGGGCTTGGCCTCGAGCAACGCGTCGACACCGCCGACGCTGCTGAGGCCATCCGTCATGACGAGGATGAGGTCGGGGTTCGCCGTGATCAGTGCCTCGTCGGTCATCGGCTTCATGCCGTCCCAGCCGATCTCACCGGCAACGTCGATGCCGCCCAGGGACTCGATGAGGGCATCGGCCCCCGACTCTTCGCCGAACAGGTAGTAGATGCCGGCCGACCCGCGCAGGTAGAGAAAGATGATGCGCAGCTTGTCTTCGGGCGCGGATGGCGCGATAGCGGCGATCTCGGCCACCTTGGCCGTGATCTCGCCCTCCAGCCGCGTCGCCAGCAGCTCGCCGGCTTCCGTCGATCCGGTGGCAGCTGCCACCTGCCGTGCCAGCTCGCCCACGCCCTCCACGCTGGGATCCGTGTCGACGAACACCACCGCGATGCCGGCATCGCGCAGCTGCAGCAGCACGTCGATAGGACCGACGGTGCCGTCGGTGATGACGAGGTCGGGGCGCAGCGCGATAACAGCCTCGCTGTTGATGGTGTGACCTCCGCTTGTGATGACCGGCAGGCCCTCGGCTTCGGCGAAGGTGGTGCTGACGTCACGGCCGACCACGCGGTCGCCGAGGCCGAGACCGAAGAGGGTGGCGCCGATCGAGCCGCTGATGTCGAGGCCGATGATGGCATCCGCCGTCTTTACCGTCACCTCGGTATCGCCGTCGAGGTCGTGCGAGGTGACGGTCGTGGGCAAGACGGGGACGGCCGCGCCCGTCACCGGCTCGATGGATGCGGAGCCGAGTACCGCGGTCGATGCCCCGACATAGTCGCGCGGGGCGTCGAGCAGATCAAGCTCGGCCAGCGGACGCGCGTCGCTGACCGTTGGCACCGTCGGTGTGCTGGTGGTGGTCGCGGCGCAGGCCGAAAGCAGCAGAATGACGGCGACAGCGGGGATCAAGCGGGTGCGCATAGTAAGGCAATCCTAACTTGGGGCTTGCCGCGGTGTCGCCCGGCCTCGCGCCAGCCCCAACCGTAGGATTACGGGGTGTCGATCGCGGAACATGAGGTGCTGTCTGACCGCGACCGCGCCATGCTCGCCTTCGAGGCGAACTGGACCCGCCACAGCGCCAGCAAAGATGAAGCGATCCGCGATGCCTTCTCTATGTCGGCGGCCCGCTATTATCAGTTGCTGAATGCCGTGATCGATTCGCCCGCTGCTGTGCGTCACGATCCCATGCTCGTGCGACGTCTGCTGCGGGCTCGGGACGACCGAGCCGAGGCTCGAGCGAAGCGTGCGTTCACGAGTTCATCCCGAGCTGACCATCACGGCCGTGCCCGTCCAAGTGAATCGAACGAACACCATGGCTAAGTTCCCCACCGACCAGTTTGACGACCTCCCCAAGGACCTGGCGCGCGTCGGCGCGCACCGGGCGCCTCCGCGTCGTGGTCGCGGCCTCATCATCTTCGCCTGGGCAGCTCTCGCCACCGGCATCTTTGTGCTCGCAGGCCTGCTCGCCCTCAACGGCCTGCGGGGTCTGAGCTTTCTCGGTGAAGAGCCGGTTAGCAGCGGCTCCCCGAGCGCCGAGATCACTGCGGACCCGGTGCTCGACCCGGCGACGATCGACCCGGCCCGCGGCATCTCGATCACCATCCTCAACGGCACGAGCACGGTGGACCTCGAGAAGACCGCCGCGTCTGCGCTGGCTGGCTGGCCGGTCGGCGCGACGCTCGTCGCGAGCAACCGCGCAGAGCCCACGACGGTTGTCTACTACGGTGACCCCGCCAACGAAGATGTCGCCCGTGGCCTCGTGCTCGCCCTCGGCGTCGGTGAGGTGCGCGAGAGCACCGCGTACAACGCTCCGGTCACCGTGGTTGTTGGCGCCGACTACCTCGGGACGCCCGCTCCATAAGCCGCTCGCTCCCGTTGTGTTTCGCGCGTGTTTAATCGCGCGGATGCCCCTCCCCAGCGCGTTTTTGCTCCACTACGATCTGGAATGATCGCCCGTCAGGCTCGCTAGTGCCCCGCTTTTTGCGATGGCAGTTTCCCGGTCCCGATGCAATGGGTGGGCCGCACGAAACACAGCAAGGAGTTACACATGGCGAACGGAACCGTGAAGTGGTTCAACGCTGAAAAGGGCTACGGCTTCATCACCGTCGAGGGTGGAGGGCAAGACGTTTTCGTCCACTACTCCGCCATCGATATGGGTGGGTACAAGGTGCTCGAAGAGGGCCAGCAGGTGTCCTTCGAGATCGGGACCGGCAGCAAGGGGCCTCAGGCAGAGACTGTGCGCCTCGCGCAGTAGATTCACGGCTTGCCCGTGCCGACGCCGTCCACTGTCGTGGGCGGCGTTAGTCTGTGTGCCGTGAGGGCCCTCCATCTTTCTGCGCGTCGTGCGGCGATCGCGTCGCTGCTGACGCTGTCCGTGGTTCTGACCGCCTGTGCTTCCGAGTCCCTGCCCGCGCCGCTGCCGACGCCGTCAATCACCTATACCTCCACCTATGTCACGCCGGCTCCGACCGTCATCGCCCCCCTGACCGGTGAGGTGATTCCCGCGGGCACCGCGCTCAACCCGTCACTCGCCGCCAAGATCGACAACCACATCGCGGCGCGCCCGCAAGTGGGGCTCGAACGCACCGACATCGTCTTCGAGGAGCTCGTCGAGGGCGGTCTCACCCGCTACGTCGCTATCTGGCAGTCCGATGTTCCCGATGAGATCGGGCCGGTGCGTTCCATCAGACCCATGGACCCGGACATCGTCTCCGCCTTCGGGGGAATCATCGCCTACTCCGGTGGCCAGCAGCGTTTCGTCGCGCTCATGCAGGCGGCGCCCGTGTTCAACGCCATCCACGGCCAGAAGGCCACTGCCGATACCTTCTACCGCACGAAAGCCAAGGCGGCACCGCACAATGTGCTCGTCAGGGCGTCGGTCGTGGTCGGGCAGCACCCCGAGCTGCCCGCGCCGCAGCAGCAGTTCGCCTTCTCGCTCGACGCGGCCTCGTCGACGGCGGCGAAGGACGGCCAGCCGGCGAGCTCTGTCAACCTCGTGTTCTCGAACGCCTCCGCGCCCACCTGGGCCTGGGATGCGGCACGGGGACAGTACCTGCGCGCTCAGCTCGGTGTCGCCGACATGGACAGCGCCGGCGCGCAACTCGGTGCCACCAACGTCATCGCCATTCGTGTCGGCATCGATTCCAGCCTCGGGGTGCCCAAGACGCAGCTCGTCGGCAATGGCGAGGCATGGGTGTCGAGCGCAGGCAAGACGGTGCATGCATCGTGGTCCAAGGCGTCACCCACGAGCCCCATCGTGCTCACCGACGACCAAGGCGTCACTATTCGCCTCGCGCCCGGCAACAGCTGGATCGAGCTCGTGCCCAGTGCCGGCTCTGTGACGCTGATTCCGTAGTCCACAGTCTTTGCACTCGCCATAGGCGAGTGCTAGATTCGTCGTTGGCACTCGACCTGTTCGACTGCTAAAGAATTCGCTAGTTAGACGTCCGGGAGGGACGAGAAACAACCATGGCAAAGATCATTGCTTTCAACGAAGAGGCCCGTCGCGGCCTTGAGCGCGGCCTGAACATCCTCGCGGATGCGGTCAAGGTAACGCTCGGCCCGCGTGGCCGCAACGTCGTCCTCGAGAAGAAGTGGGGCGCCCCCACGATCACCAACGATGGTGTTTCCATCGCCAAGGAGATCGAGCTCGACGACCCGTACGAGAAGATCGGTGCAGAGCTCGTCAAGGAAGTTGCCAAGAAGACGGATGACGTCGCTGGCGACGGAACGACCACCTCGGTCGTTCTCGCCCAGGCGCTCGTTCGCGAAGGTCTGCGCAACGTCGCGGCCGGCGCCGACCCGATCAGCCTCAAGCGCGGAATCGAGAAGGCCGTCGAGGCCGTCATCGCCGCTCTCGTCGACGCTGCCAAGGACATCGAGACCAAGGAAGAGATCGCGGCAACCGCATCCATCTCTGCTGCTGACCCCGAGATCGGCGCGCTCATCGCTGAGGCGATCGACAAGGTCGGCAAGGAGGGTGTTGTCACCGTCGAGGAGTCGAACACCTTCGGCACCACGCTCGAGCTGACCGAGGGCATGCGCTTCGACAAGGGCTACCTGTCGCAGTACTTCGTCACCGACCCCGACCGCCAGGAGGCGATCTTCGAGGACCCCTACATCCTCATCGCCAACTCCAAGATCTCGAACATCAAGGACCTCCTGCCGATCGTCGACAAGGTGATTCAGTCGGGCAAGCAGCTGCTGATCATCGCGGAGGACGTGGATGGTGAGGCTCTCGCGACCCTCGTCGTCAACAAGATCCGTGGCATCTTCAAGTCCGTCGCCGTCAAGGCTCCGGGCTTCGGC
>Ga0247732_10000231_pt1 | contig 33830 bp, 29 predicted proteins | sample UWRJL163409C2_FD_180940 | JGI IMG/M metagenome (GOLD analysis project Ga0247732, IMG submission 180940) | Plant litter microbial communities from Arlington Agricultural Research Station in Wisconsin, United States - UWRJ-L163-409C-2 | ecosystem: Environmental > Terrestrial > Plant litter >...
GGAGCTGAGAACGAAGGCCTCGCGGCCGGCCACCGAGGCCAGATGGCGCCGAAGGACGGCCTCGGGTACCACCGCCGACGCGCGCATCGCCGCGGCGCCGAGGAGCGCGGGACGCGCGTTGACGATCCGGCCGAACAATCTGGACTCACGGGTCAACGTCATCGTCCGCGGGCGCCGCATCTCGGCGAACCGGGAGAACGCCCCCGGCAGATCGTCGCCCTCGTCCACACAGTGCGCCAGCGTGGCGGCGTCCTCCAACCCCTGACAGCCGCCCTGGCCGAGGTGGGGTCGCATCGGATGTGCGGCGTCGCCGATTAGGACGACGGGACCACGTGACCACTGGCGCGCCGGCTCGCGGTCGTAGAGGTCGCTGCGGAGAACGTCGGCCGGGTCGGTGGCCGCAAGGAGCGCGGGAACGGGGTCTGCCCAGCTGCCGTACCTGGACCGCAGGTGGGTGAGTTCGCCGACAGGGGAGACGCCGCCCTCGGGTTGACGCTCGGTGCCGAACCAATAGGTGTGGGTCGCGCCGAGCGGCACGTGCCCGAATTCGGTTCCGATGCCGACTGTCTCGCCGGCCAAGCTCGGGTCAAGCGCGTATTCGGCGATGCCGCGCCACGCGGTGTAGCCCGCGTATCGGCGGCGGAGGGTTCCGTTCAAATGGCGGGCCACCATGGAACCGACCCCGTCGGCACCGACCACCGCCGCGACCTCGCGGGTGCCGCCGTTCGACGTCGTCACCCTGACACCAGTGGCGGTCAGGGCGAGTTCGCTTGCCGCCACGCCTGTTTCGACGGTGCCCTCGGTGAGCGCGTCCGCCAGGATTCGGGTCAACACCGACCGCCGCACCACCACCAACGGCTCACCGAGTGCGGCGACGATCCGTTCGGGGGAGGGCCGTCGCAGCCACGTGCCGTCCGACCATCGCATGGCACCGGCGGACACCCGCCCACCCGACTCCCGGACGGCGTCGCCGAGGCCGATGCGGTCCAGGGCGGCCAAGGCGTTGGGCCAGATGCTGATCGCCGTTCCGGACGAGGCGTCGACGCGTTCCTCGAGGACGGTGACGTGGTGGCCTCGGCGCTGCAACGCGACGGCGGTCGCCAGCCCGGAGATGCCCGCGCCGATGACGAGGAAGCGTCGGCTCACGCCTCGACGCTAGCCCGGTGTCGGGAGGTCGAACACCAGCAGGGTGCTCGTCGCCGTCGCGACGACGGCGCCGGACGCGTCGGTGACGACGCCCTCGGTGAAGCCGACGCGTGCCCCGGCCTTCACGACGGTGCCGGTCGCGGTCAGCGTTCCGCTGGAGTTCCGAACACCCTTGAGATAGTTCACCTTGATCTCGATCGACGTGTAGCCCTTGCCCTGCGGCAGCGTGCTGTGCAACGCGCAGCCGGCCACCGAGTCCAGCAGGGTGCAGACCAATCCGCCGTGCACCGCGCCGATCGGGTTGTAGGCCGAGTCGTCGGGTTCGCAGGTAAAGACCACGCGGCCGGGCTCGACGGATTCCATCGCGAACGTCATCAGGCCCGAGATCGGTGGCGGCGGCAGCGTCCCGTCGACGATCGCGCGCAGGTAGTCGACGCCCGCCATGGACAGGCCCTTGGCCGTCGTGGGAGCGGGGTCGTGCCACGTGACGACCTTCGAGCGCTTCTCGCCCCATCCTTCGGCGTCGGTCACGTGGTCTCCTCGGGTCGGACGAAGCGGCGGTAGCGGTTGCAGCGCAGCGGGTCGTCGGGGGCCACGGCGTGCTCGGCGCCCCAGGTCAGCAGCGCGTCCAGTACGGGCAGCAGGCCGCGGCCCGACGCGGTGAGCCCGTACTCGTCGCGCCGGGGATGTTCCTGGTAGGTGGTCCGGTCGACGATGCCCGCAGCCTCCAGCGTCTTGAGCCGGGCGGCGATCCGGTCGCGAGGCGCGCCGGTGCCCGCCACGATGTCCCCGAATCGGCAACCGCCGAGCGCGATTTCGCGGACGACGAGCAACGCCCACTTCTCGCCGACGACGGTCATCGCGGCAGCGATCGGGCAGGGGCGGCCCGCGAGATCGGCGAGCGGCGTGGTCGACACGGTGTTAGCGTGCCAGGAGTGGGTTTGAAAATCAAACCAACGGGTCGTGACGATCGCCGTCGAACGTGCCGTGAATGGGTTGACCCGCGATCCCGTCCCGAATTGGGTTCCGCCGCCACCTGTCTCGGCGCGGCGGGTTGATCGGGCAGGCCGACTCGCTCCCATCGCGGTGATGCAAGATTTGTTTGCTGAAAATCGGTACACATTCTGCTGGTGCAGCAGAGAGGCTATGTCTACATGACGTAGGGGGTCGCCAGAAATTGGGTGGCAACGTTTGCGTGAAACAGTTAACTGAGGTTCTTGAATCAACTGGCGAAGAGGAGGTTTAGCAATTTTTCGCGTAACTGTGAACGGCGGAAGGGCGGGAGGTATGTTCCGCTGGCTAGGTAGATCGCTGAGGGGCAGTGCCTTTGTCAGTTTGGATTTTCCACCCGCTTCGACATAACCGGGGGTCAGAGATGTTGGTTCTGAAGTCGTCGTCTGCTCCATCTCGAACCAGCATTCCGGGGGAGGCGAAACTTCTTACGATCCCAAATGCGTTGCTCATCGGTCGAATTGGAGCCCTCGCGGTCGCATTGGGGATCGGTACCGCGATGGCGACCGCCGGTATTGCCCACGCCGAGGGCGCTGACGGCGGACCCTCGGCGTCGTCATCCAACGAGTCGTCGTCCACGTCCGGCGCAGGTCCCAAGCCGCAGTCGGCGGGTGCGTCGGACTCGGCCTCGTCTGCGCCTCGTTCGACGCCTACGGGTGCCGCGGGCACGGGTCGCGTAGATGCGGCCGACACGAACGCCTCCGTGGGCCATCACGACGCCGGGACCAACCAGCGTCCCGCCACGACCAGCCAGCGTCCCGCCACGACGGCGCGCTCGAATACGGCGGCAACGCGGGCCTCGAAGACACAGACGCCATCTGGCGAGTCGACTGGCGTCACGTCGACCTCGGTCGATGCTCGGACCACACCGAAGGCGTCCGAGGTCACCAGTGCAGTAAACGTTGAAACCGCATCGTCCGTTGCGCCGACGACGACGAGTTCCGCACCGGCCGGACAGGTCCCCGCGACTCCCGAGGGTACGTCGCTCTCGCTAACGCTCTTGGCGGCGACGCGTCGCGAGCCCCACACGGTAACTGGCAACGCGTCACCCTCGAAAAGCGCCATCGTCACCCAAGCTGCCCCCACCCAGCTGGCCGCGGCCGCGCCAGACCCGATCGTTGCCAAGGCGGCGACTACTACCACGGCCGCAGTCAGCGCCACGTCTACTGGAGCCGCGAACGTCGTCATCGAGGCCGAGTCCTTGGCGCTCACGCCATCCGGTGCCGGTGATAAGTACCAGGATTCCACTGCGTCCGGCAAGAGCGCTCTCCTGCTTGCCTCGAATTCGACTGTGTCGAGCACGGTTTCATTGCCTGCATCGACGAATATCGTGATCCGTGCTCGCGGCGACCAGTTCTTGGGCGCACCAAGCATGACCGTCTCCGTCGACGGAAAGGTGGTCTCGACGGCGCAGGTGTCGTCTACGACGTGGCTCGACTACAACGTGCCCGTGACCATTGCTGCCGGAGTTCACACCGTCAGCGTCGCGTTCACGAATGACCTCTACGTGTGGGGAGGATGGGACCGCAACCTGCGGCTGGACAACATCACCGTCGTCGCCAAGCAGGTCACGACTCCGCCGCCGACCACCACACCGCCGACGACGAGTTCACCGAGTTTCTTCCAAGGGGCCGACTGGTTGTGGAAGCCGATCTCGTCGAGTGCGGCAACGGCCGCCAACAGTGCGACCTGGGTGAGCTACCTCTCGGCCACCGGCGCGTCGCGGATAGCGGATCTCTACGACTACGGCGTGACGGTGATACCCGCGTCGGCGATTACCAGCAGCACCCCCCGATACGACGTCAAACTCACCCAGCCGTGGGGGAGCGATCCGTTCGGCACCTACACGGTGCCCATCCCGCTGGGTACCAAGGTCCCCCCGGGTTCCGACGGGCAAATCACGGTTCAGGATCCCTTGACGGGCAAGGTCTTCGGCATCTGGCAGGCCAAGTACGACAGCGCCACCAACACCTGGTCGGGCTCGTGGGGAGGAATGACCGACCTGAAGGGCAATGGCGTCGACGGCTCGGGATCGGCGACGGCAAGCAACATCTCGCGCTACGCCGGGGTCATCACCGCCGCCGAGTTCAGTGCTGCGGTCGCCGCGAATTCGGGGGTCAACCACGCGCTGGTCTTCGCTACCGACATCGCCGGGCCCGCATTCGTCGGCCCCGCCACCAAGTCCGACGGTGCCAACCTCGCCGGCGTGGCGGTGCCGATCCCGGAGGGGTACCGCATCCAGTTGGACCCGTCCATCAACGTCGATGCCATCCCGGGCATCACCGCAGGCGAGAAGGTCATTGCCAAGACGTTGCAGACCTACGGCGCCTACGTCGTCGACCAAGGTTCGGCGCGGATGGCGTTCGCATTCGAAACCGTCCCCGGCGCGACCAAAGCCAATCCGGGAGCGGTCTGGACGAATGCCGGGTTGTCGTGGGATTACTACGACATGGCGAAGATCCCGTGGTCGAAGTTGCGGGTATTGGCACCGGCCGCTGGCTGAGGCCCTTCGGCATCGGCGGCGCGCCCTGACACGGATGTGTGGTTTCCTCGAAGCAGACCGCCATGACGCCCGCCATCGAGTACACCAGCGTGCCCCCGTGGGCCGTCGCGCCCCGTCGCGCCCCAGCCGACGTGTCGGGCCGGTACTGGACGGTGGTCGCCTTCGCCGGCGGCGAGTCGATCGCCACCGAGTGGGTCGCGCAGATCCAGGGCCGTCATCCAGAGTCGGCCCCGCGCGTGCACCCGGTGTCCGACGATCATGCGGCAACATGCGCGCTCGACGCCGACGTGGCCACCGCGCGCGTCGGGTGGCGGCTGATGATGGCCGGTCCGGCCGACGCCTGCCTTCGGCTGAGGGCACACGCGCTCGGCATCGGGATCGGTGACGACGAGATCACCGTCGCCACCACCGACGTCGCCCGCCGAGACGTCCACTGCGCGCACTGCCGCACCGTGACCCGCCGGGAGGTGCCGCTCGGGGGCGTCGTCGCCTGCAGCGGCTGCGGCCGTCGGCTCGCGGTCCAGGCGCACGTGTCGCGGCGGATCGGCGCCCACCTCGGAGTGCTGACGTGACCGAACTGGAACTGGTCGTCGTCGCAGTCGACGACCGGATGCCGGACGTTCGCGCGGTGACCCTCGCGCGTGCCGACGGCGGCCCGCTGCCCCCGTACCCCGCGGGCAGCCACCTCGTCGTCGAATGCGGCCCCGCACTCAACGCGTACTCGCTCACCGGCGACGGCCTCGCCCCAACCAGCTATTCGATCTCAGTGCTGCTGTGTCCCAATGGCTCTGGTGGGTCAACGTGGCTGCATCGCGAACTACGCGTCGGTGACACGATCCTCGCCCGCGGACCCCGCAGCGCGTTCGCGCCCGTGCTGCAGGCCACCCGCCACCTCCTGGTCGCCGCGGGCATCGGGATCACCCCGATGGTGTCGCACCTGCGCAGCGCGCGACGGTGGGGGCGCGAGGTGGAACTGCTCTACGTCCACCGCCCGGGTCGCGGTGCCCACGTCGGCGACGTCGAGACGCTTGCCGACGACGCGGCGATCTTCACCGATCGCGAATCCTTCACCGCGGCGCTGACCCGCGCACTGACGAACCAGCCGCTCGGAACCCACCTCTACCTGTGCGGCCCGACGTCCTTCATGGACGACGTCACCGCACGGGCGGTCGACCTGGGCTGGCCCGCGAGCCGCGTGCACGTCGAGCACTTCGGCATCGATGCGTTCGACCCCGGGGAGCCGTTCGAGGTGCATCTGAGCAACACCGACGACGCCTTCACCGTCGAGTCTGGAGTTTCGCTGTTGACCGCCCTGCTGGCGCGCGGAGTCGACGTCCCAAACCTCTGCAGGCGGGGCGTGTGCGGCGAATGCCGCATCACGGTCGCGGCAGGCGAGATACTGCACAGGGACCTCTATCTGAACGAGCGAGAACGGGCCGCCGGGGAGTCGATGATGTGCTGCGTGTCGAGGGCGGCCGGGACGCGTCTGGAGCTGTCGCTGTGACCGACGTGGCCTCGAAGTCGTTGTCCGCCTTCCCCTTTCCCTTCACCGATGACAGCTATCGGTACAGCACCAACTTGGCGCCTGCGGGTACCGCGGTGACGACCGCGACCGGCGGGTGGGGTGACCGGATCATCGACGTGGACGATGACTACGAGGCCGAGCTCGCCGAGCGGGCGACGATCCTGGCCGACGACCCCGGTCGACACGCCGTCCTGCCTCACATGCGACCGGCGTGCTGGGACGCGATGCTGACCCTGATGCGGGAACTGGCCGCCAGCTACCCCGAGATCATGTCGCTGACCGGCGACGGCACCACGTGGTGCTGGCGCAACTCCCGACTCGGGGTGGTGCAAGACTTCGTCTTCGGTGACGACTCCACCCTTCCCGCCGAGCCGCTGGCCTACGTCGCCGCCCAGATCCAGGAGGACGTGGTCCTGCTCGACCAGCGGGACGGCGATCTGTTCGTCGACGCGGGCGTCGTGACGTTCGCGGCGGCCTGGTCGTTCGGCTTCGACGTCGGGATGGAGTTCCTCGAAGTCCACGGGCCCGTGCCGCGTCTGCGGGAGAGCGGCGTCGTCACCAGGGCACGTGAGTTCATCCTGCGCCTGCAACCGGGGGAGGCCTACCGGCGCACCAACTGGTCGATCGCGATGGGGCACCGCCTCGACCAGTCGTTGGAGCGCTACCCGGAGTGGGTCTCCGATCGGGACCTGGCCGCCACCGCCGACGACGACCAGTTCGGCAGGCTGGCCCACCTGCGCGTCGAGGTGCAACACCTCGTCAGGCTGCCGGAGTCCGATGCGGTCTGCTTCCTGATCCGCACCTACCTGCTGGCGCTCGGCGACCTCGCCACCGTCGAGTGCTGGCGACTTCGCACCGCGGCGGTGCTCGAGGAGCTGCCGGAGGACCTGGCCGATTACAAGGGTTTCGCCCCGCACCGCGACCGCATCGTCGCGTGGCTTCGTCGACACGGAGGACCATGACGTCACCCTTTTCCGACCTCGACGAGTTCCTGGCCTTGCCGAGGGTCGCCGGGTTGGCGGTGTCCGCGGACGGGTCACGCGCCGTCACAGGTGTCAGTGAGCTGAACGCGAAGCGCACCGAATACGTCACGGCCATATGGGAACTCGACGTCGCCGGCCAGAAGCCCGCCCGGCGCCTCACCCGCGGCGCCAAGGGGGAGTCGGCGCCGGTGTTCACGGCAGCCGGTGACCTCCTCTTCATCGCCACGCGCGACGTTCCAGGCGCCGACGGCACCGACGAGCCGACGGCGTCGCTGTGGCGGCTGCCCGCCGGCGGTGGGGAGGCCGTCGCCATCCTGGATCTGGCCGGCGGCGTCGAGGCGGTCCACGCCGCCCGCGCAGCCGACGTCACATTGGTCACCGCGGCACTGATGCCGTCGGCAGCCGACGTCGCCGACGACGAGCGGCTTCGGGCGCTGCGCAAGGACACCAAGGTGTCGGCGGTGCTGCATACCGGCTATCCCGTGCGGCACTGGGATCACGACATCGGCCCAGCCGAACCGCATCTCGTCGACGTGGCAGGCCGGCGAGACGTCACACCCCACCCCGGCGGTGGCCTGCGCGAGGCGGACGTCGACCTCAGCGCCGACGGCCGGTTCGCCGTGGTGTCGTGGGCGGTGCCCGGTCCCGGCGCCTCGATCCGCCACGAGCTGGTGCGGGTCGACGTCGAAACGGGGGAGCGGACGACGATCGCCGCGGACCCGGATGCCGATCTCGGCGCGCCGGTGATCTCGCCCGACGGCTCCGCGGTGGTGTTCGTCAGGGAGTCTCACTCGACACCCGACCTGGCGCCGCGAATCACGCTGTGTCACATGCGTTTCGATCAAACTTTCACCGCGGTTGCCGCCCACTGGGACCGGTGGCCGGCTTCCGTCGCGTGGGCAACCGACGGCTCCTCGCTGGTCGTCACCGCCGACGACGCAGGTCGTCGGCCGGTGTTCCTCGTCGACGCGGGTGACTCGTCGGTGACGCGCCTGACCAACGACGACTTCAGCTACACCGACGTGCGTCCCGCACCCGGCGGCGTGCTCTTTGCGCTGCGCAGCTCCTATGCCGCCGCGCCGCACCCGGTTCGGATCGACGGCGACGGCTCCGTGACGGTGTTGCCGTGCGTCGAGATGCCCACCACCCCGGGAGAATTGGTGGACGTGTCTGCCGTCGCGGACGACGGTACCGAGGTGCGGTCGTGGTTGGTGCTTCCCAGTCCCGACTCCGGGGCCGACGCGCTCGCACCGCTCGTGCTGTGGATTCACGGCGGCCCCCTTGGCAGTTGGAACACCTGGCACTGGCGCTGGAACCCCTGGCTGCTGGCCGCGCGGGGGTACGCCGTCCTGATGCCCGACCCGGCGCTGTCGACCGGATACGGGCAGGATTTCATCCAGCGCGGCTGGGGCGCATGGGGATTCGCGCCGTACACCGACCTGATGGCGGCTACCGACCAGGCGTTACGGCACCCGAGGGTCGACGCGACCCGCACGGCGGCGATGGGCGGGTCCTTCGGCGGGTACATGGCCAACTGGATCGCGGGTCACACCGACCGGTTCGACGCGATCGTCACCCACGCCAGCCTGTGGGCGCTCGACCAGTTCGGGCCCACCACCGACGGCGGCTACTGGTGGGCCCGCGAGATGACGGCCGAGATGGCCGAGCGGAACTCGCCGCATCACAGCGTCGGCGAGATCTCCACGCCGACGCTCGTCATCCACGGCGACAAGGACTATCGGGTGCCGATCGGCGAGGGCCTGAGACTCTGGTTCGAATTGCTGACCCGGTCGGGGCTGCCCGCCGCGGACGACGGCACCAGCCCGCACCGGTTCCTGTACTTCCCGACCGAGGGGCACTGGGTGCTCGCGCCGCAGCACACGAAGATCTGGTACCAGGTGATCCTGGCGTTTCTGGGTCGTCATCTGCGTGGTGAGGACGAGGAGCGTCCGGACACCCTCGGATGACGTCCCGGTAGCTTGGGGTCATGACCGAAGCACAGCGTGAATTCGACATCGTGCTCTACGGGGCGACCGGGTTCGTCGGCAAGTTGACGGCGCAGTACCTGGCGAAGGCGGGCGGTCCGGCGCGCATCGCGCTGGCGGGCCGATCGGTGGCCAAGCTCCGCGACGTCCGCGAATCCCTCGGCGACGCCGCCAGTGGGTGGGAACTGATCGAAGCCGAGGCTGGCCAGCCGTCCACCCTGAACGACATGGCCGCCCGCACCCGGGTGGTCGTCGCCACCGTCGGGCCGTACACCAAGTACGGGCTCCCCGTGGTCGCCGCGTGCGCGGCCGCGGGGACTGACTACGCCGACCTGACGGGCGAGACGATGTTCATCAGGGAGAGTGCCGACCTGTTCGGGAAGGAAGCCGCCGACAACGGTGCCCGCATCGTGCACTCGTGCGGATTCGACTCGATCCCTTCGGATCTCACGGTGTACGCGCTCTACAGGCGGGCGCTCGCCGACGGTGCCGGCCAGCTGGGGGAGACCAACTTCGTGTTGCGCGGCTTCGCGGGCGGCGTGTCGGGCGGGACCGCGGCGTCGATGATCGAGGTCATGCACACCTCGTCGACCGATCCCGAGGCGCGCCGCGCGATGAGCGATCCGTACACGCTGAGCACCGATCGCGCCGCCGAGCCCGAACTCGGCCACCAGTCCGACACCCCGTGGCGCCGCGGGCGCGACATCGCCCCCGAGCTCGACGGCATCTGGACGGGCGCGTTCGTGATGGGCGCGACGAACTCGCGCATCGTGCGGCGCAGCAATGCGTTGCTCGACTGGGCGTACGGCCGGTCGTTCCGGTACTCGGAGAACATGAGCGTGGGGTCGTCGGTGGTGGCGCCCGTCGCGGCGGCGCTTGGCACGGCCGCCAACGCCGCGGTGCTTGGTCTCGGCAGCCGGTACTTCGACAAGCTGCCCCGCAGCCTGGTCGAACGCGTCCTTCCGAAGCCGGGCACCGGGCCCAGCGAGCGGGCCCGCGAGAACGGGCACTACACGGTCGAGACCTACACCACGACCACCAGCGGGGCGCGCTACCGGGCGACCATGTCGCAGCAGGGCGACCCCGGGTACAAGGCGACGTCGGTGTTGTTGGGCGAGTGTGGGCTGGCGCTCGCGCTCGACCGCGACGCCCTCTCCGACCTGCGCGGCGTGCTCACGCCCGCCACCGCACTCGGCGACGCACTGCTGGCCCGACTTCCCGGCGCAGGGGTGACACTGAAGACCGAACGGCTGTAACGGCTCGTCGTCGGGGGCTTTTATGTCAGCTCGCCGGGAGTTCCTACACTGTCGAGGTGACCGTCAGCCCGAAATCCGCAGATAGCCCAGGGGTGCAAGCCCTACCCAAGTCGTGGGATCCGGCCGCGGTAGAGACCGAGCTGTACCAGGGCTGGGTCGACGCGGGCTACTTCACCGCCGATCCGTCGAGCGGAAAGCCGCCGTATTCGATCGTCCTGCCGCCGCCGAACGTGACCGGCAGCCTGCACATGGGCCACGCCCTCGACCACACGCTGATGGACGCGCTGACCCGGCGCAAGCGCATGCAGGGCTACGAGGTGCTGTGGCTGCCCGGCATGGATCACGCCGGCATCGCCACCCAGAGCGTGGTGGAGAAGCAGCTCGCCGTCGACGGCAAGACCAAGGAAGACTTCGGCCGCGAGCTGTTCGTCGACAAGGTGTGGGACTGGAAGCGCGAGTCCGGCGGCACGATCGGCGCACAGATGCGCCGCATCGGTGACGGCGTTGACTGGAGCCGCGACCGCTTCACCATGGACGAGGGCCTGTCCCGCGCCGTGCGCACCATCTTCAAGCGGCTCTACGACGCGAACCTGATCTATCAGGCCGAGCGGCTGGTCAACTGGTCACCGGTCCTGCAGACGGCGATCTCCGACCTCGAGGTCAAGTACTCCGACGTCGAGGGTGAGCTGGTCTCCTTCCGATACGGGTCGATGGACGACGCGCAGCCACATCTGGTGGTGGCCACCACGCGGATCGAGACGATGCTCGGTGACACCGCGATCGCCGTGCACCCCGACGACGACCGGTACCGGGCGCTGGTCGGCCAGAGTCTGCCCCACCCGTTCCTGGACACCCAGATCATCGTGGTCGCCGACGCGCACGTCGACCCCGAATTCGGCACTGGCGCAGTCAAGGTCACACCCGCCCACGATCCGAACGACTTCGAGATCGGCGTCCGGCACAACCTGCCGATGCCCTCGATCATGGACACGAAGGGCCGCATTGCCGGCACCGGAACCCGATTCGACGGGATGGACCGCTTCGACGCGCGCGTTGCCGTGCGGGAGGCCCTCGCTGCCGAGGGTCGCATCGTCGAGGAGAAGCGGCCCTATCTGCACAGCGTCGGACACTCCGAGCGCAGTGGCGAGCCCATCGAGCCGCGGCTGAGCCTGCAGTGGTGGGTGCGCGTCGAATCGCTGGCGAAGGCGGCGGGTGACGCAGTGCGCAACGGCGACACCGTGATTCACCCCGCCAGCCTGGAGCCCCGCTGGTTCGCGTGGGTGGACGACATGCACGACTGGTGCATCTCGCGTCAGCTGTGGTGGGGCCACCGAATCCCGGTCTGGCACGGCCCGAACGGCGAGAAGGTCTGCGTCGGACCGGACGAGACGCCACCCGAGGGCTGGGAGCAAGACCCCGACGTGCTGGACACGTGGTTCTCCTCGGCGCTGTGGCCGTTCTCCACGATGGGCTGGCCCGACCGCACCCCGGAGCTCGACAAGTTCTATCCGACAAGCGTTCTCGTCACCGGCTACGACATCATCTTCTTCTGGGTGGCCAGGATGATGATGTTCGGCACCTTCGTCGGCGACGACGACGCGATTACCGCCGGCGGCACCCGCGCCCCGCAGGTGCCGTTCGAGAACGTCTTCCTGCACGGTCTGATCCGCGACGAGTTCGGCCGCAAGATGAGCAAGTCCAAGGGCAACGGCATCGACCCGTTGGACTGGGTGGACACCTACGGCGCCGACGCGCTGCGGTTCACCCTGGCCCGCGGCGCCAATCCCGGTGGCGACATGTCGATCGGTGAGGACTACGCCCGCGCCTCGCGCAACTTCGCGACCAAGCTCTTCAACGCCACCAAGTTCGCGCTGATGAACGGGGCGTCCCTGGCTCCACTGCCCGGCGCGGACGAGCTGACCGACGCCGACCGCTGGATCCTCGGCAGGCTGGAAGAGGTTCGGGCCGAGGTGGATTCGGCGTTCGACCGCTACGAGTTCAGCCGGGCCTGCGAATCGCTCTACCACTTCGCGTGGGACGAGTTCTGTGACTGGTACCTCGAGCTGGCCAAGGTTCAGCTGGCCGAGCGGCCGGACGGTCCCACGAACGCCGTGCTGGCGACCGTGCTCGACAGTCTGCTCAAGCTGCTGCATCCCGTGATGCCGTTCGTCACCGAGACGCTGTGGAAGACGCTGACCGGCCAGGAGTCGCTGGTGATCGCGGACTGGCCGCAGCCGTCGGGGTACGCCCTCGACGCCGTGGCCGGTCGCCGCGTCGCGGACATGCAGAAGCTGGTCACGGAGGTCCGCAGGTTCCGCAGCGACCAGGGCCTCAACGATCGGCAGCGGGTGCCTGCGCGTCTGGTCGGCATCGCCGAGGCCGACGTGTCGACGCAGGTCGCGGCCGTCACCTCGCTGGCGTGGCTCACGGAGCCCGAGGACGGGTTCACGCCGTCGGCCGCGGTCGAAGTCCGGTTGTCCAACGGGATGGTGCTCGTCGAGTTGGACACCTCGGGCACCGTCGACGTGGCCGCCGAGCGCAAGCGGCTGGAGAAGGACCTCGCCGTCGCGCAGAAGGACTTGGCGCAGACCACCGCCAAGCTGGGCAACGAGGAGTTCCTGGCCAAGGCGCCCGACGCCGTCGTCGACAAGATCCGGACTCGGCAGCAGGTCGCCGGGGAAGAGGTCGAGCGGATCACCGCCCGGCTCGCCGGCCTGTCATGACCGAACCGACGGGCGAGCCGACACCCGAACCGACTCCTGAGCCGACACCCGACGAGATCGCCGCGCTGCTCCAGGTGGAGCACTTGCTCGACCAGCGCTGGCCCGAGACCAAGATCGAGCCGAGCACGGCGCGGATCTCGGCACTGATGGAACTGCTCGGCTCGCCTCAGCGGGCGTACCCGACGATCCACGTCGCCGGGACCAACGGCAAGACGTCGGTCACCAGAATCGTCGACTCGCTGCTGACGGCGTTGCATCGCCGGACCGGTCGTACGACCAGCCCGCACCTGCAGTCGGCCGTGGAGCGCATCTCCATCGACGGCAAGCCCATCACCCCGGCCCTCTACGTCGAGACCTACCGCGAACTGGAACCCTTCGTCGAACTCGTCGACCAGCAATCCGAGGCCACCGGCGGCCCCCGCATGAGCAAGTTCGAGGTCGTCACGGCGATGGCGTTCGCGGCGTTCGCCGACGCGCCGGTCGACGTTGCCGTCATCGAGGTCGGCCTCGGCGGCCGGTGGGACGCCACCAACGTCGTCGACGCGCCCGTGGTGATCATCACGCCCATCGGCTTGGACCACACCGACTACCTCGGGGACACGATCGCCGAGATCGCCGCCGAGAAGGCCGGCATCATCGTCAAGCGGTTGCCCGATCCCGTCGCCCCCGACGTCGACCTGAGCACCGTGGCGATCATCGCTGAGCAGGCCCCCGAGGCGATGGAAGTCGTTCTTGCAGAAGCAGTTCGGGCCGATGCCGCGGTCGCGCGGGAGGGGTCCGAATTCGCGGTGCTCCGCCGTCAGGTCGCCATCGGCGGACAGCTGCTCGAACTTCAGGGCCTGGGCGGGGTCTACCCCGAGGTGTTCCTGCCGCTGCACGGCGAGCACCAGGCGCACAACGCCCTTCTCGCGCTCGCCGCCGTCGAGGCGTTCTTCGGAGCCGGCGCGGACCGCCAGCTCGACGTCGACGCCGTCAGGGAAGGCTTCGCGAACGCGTCGAGCCCGGGTCGGTTGGAGCGCATGCGCAGCGCGCCAACGGTTTTCGTCGACGCGGCGCACAACCCGGCGGGCGCGGCGGCGTTGACGCAGGCGCTCGCCGACGAGTTCGACTTTCGTCACCTGGTCGGCGTCGTCTCGGTGATGGGCGACAAGGACGTCGACGGCATCCTGGCCGCCCTCGAACCCGCCTTCGACCAGATCGTGGTGACGCACAACGGGTCACCGCGTGCCCTGGACGTCGAGGGCCTCGCCATGCGCGCCGAGGAACACTTCGGCCAGGACCGCGTCGTCACCGCACAGACGTTGCCCGACGCCATCGAGACCGCGATCGCCCTTGCCGAGGACAGCGGAAACGAGGACTCGTTCTCCGGAAGCGGCATCGTCATCACCGGGTCGGTCGTGACCGCGGGTGCCGCCCGCACCCTCTTCGGGCGGGACCCGTCGTGAGCGAACCAGTGGACCAGAAACCAGTCGGACCCGACCCGTGGAAGAGCTTCCGCGGTGTCATGGCCGGCACGCTGATCCTCGAGGTCATCGTGGTTCTCCTTGCGCTGCCCGTGGTTTCGAACTCTCACGGCGGGCTGACGTGGGTCAGCGGCGGCTTCCTCCTCGGGGTCACCGGCATCCTGATCCTGCTGGCGGGCGTGCAGGGCAAGCCGTGGGCGCTCAAGGCCAATTTGGGCATGCAGGTGGTGCTGATCGGCGGGGTCGTCATCCACCCGGCGATCTGCTTCATCGGCGTCGTCTTCGCGGCGGTGTGGTTGCTGATCGCCTACCTGCGCGCCGAGGTCAAGCGTCGCCAGGACAGCGGCATGCTGCCCGGTCAGCAGTCTCCGCCCGCCGACGGGTAGGGTTCCTCGCCGTGACTGAGCGGACGCTGGTACTCGTTAAGCCCGATGGCGTGAAGCGCCTACTCGTTGGGGAAATTCTCGGCCGAATCGAGCGCAAGGGCTTGACCATTGCGGCCCTCGAACTGAAGAACGTCAGCGAGGATCTCGCCCGTGCGCACTACGCCGAGCACGAGGACAAGCCGTTCTTCGGTTCGCTGCTGGAGTTCATCACCTCGGGCCCGGTCGTCGCCGTGATCGCCGAAGGCCCCCGGGCCATTGCCGCCTTCCGTCAGCTTGCCGGCGGCACCGATCCGGTGGAGAAGGCCGCTCCCGGCACCATCCGCGGTGACCTGGCCCTCGTGACCCAGGACAACCTCGTCCACGGCTCGGATTCGCCCGAGTCCGCCGCCCGCGAGATCGAGTTGTGGTTCCCCGGCCGTTAGCTGCTAGCCGGGGCTAGATCGGCACCTCGTCGGAGCCACCGCCGCGATGTGGGATACTGGCCGAGGGTGACTGGCTTCATAACGGAGCTGGAATCCCGGATGAAGACTTGGACGAGCGCGACCACCTAGGACAGGTTCCGTGTGCGGCGCGAAGTCCAGCCATCATTCAGCCAGGCACTGAGGGTTCTCACGAACTGCTCGGAGCGAGACCATGACAAGCCCGGGAAGAGTTCCACGGGTCCATAGCGGAAGCCCTCGCGTGGCCGCGTCAGTACGACGCGCCCGGGGGCTTGAGGAGAGTACGTGGCTGACCGTGATTTTGCCGCCCCATTCGAGCTACCCGGAGAGACCCAGCGGGACGAGGACGCGCCGGCTCAGTTGAGCCTTGACGCCGCCGGCGTGTTCGTCGAGCCGGGTGCCCACCGCGCCGCGCCGTCGGCGCAGGCCTTGGAAGTCGAGCCCGAGCCGCCTCCGGTGCCGGAACCGTTGCCACCCAACACCGCACCGGCGGCCTACATGCCGCTGTTCGTCGCACCCCAGCCCGTCGCATTCGTCCCGCCCCGTGCAGTCGTGGTGCCCGACGACCTCGACGACGTGGATGAAGACGACGACGAGGAAGACGACGACGACTCGTCGGGCGACTCCGACGACGACCAGGACGATCGCCCCGCCAACAAACGGCGCCGACGTGGCCGCCGTGGTCGCGGCCGGGGACGCGGAGAACAAAGCGAAGACGGCGACGGCGATGGCGACGGTCAGGACGACGCCGTCGACCAGGCCGACTCCGAAGACGGTGCCGACGACGAGGGCTCCGACGACGACGGAGCCGACGACGAGGGTGGCGACGACGACAGCACCGGTGCCGACGGAGCCAACCGTCGCCGCAGGCGTCGCCGCCGCCGCAAGACCGGTGGTGGTGCCGGTGAATCCGACGGCGACGAGGCCACCTCGGCCGACGACCCGCCCAACACCGTCGTCCACGAGCGTCAGCCGCGGGCCGCGAAGGCGTCCAACAAGTCCTCCGGTGACGGAGAGATCCAGGGGATTGCGGGTTCGACGCGCCTGGAAGCCAAGCGTCAGCGCCGCCGTGACGGCCGCGACGCGGGCCGTCGTCGCCCCCCGATCCTCAGCGAAGCCGAGTTCCTGGCCCGTCGCGAAGCCGTCGAGCGGGTCATGGTCGTCCGCGACAAGGTTCGCAGCGAGCCACCGCACGAAGGCGGCCGCTACACCCAGATCGCGGTCATGGAGGACGGCGTCGTCGTCGAGCACTTCGTGACCTCCGCCGCTCAGGTGTCGCTGGTCGGCAACATCTACCTCGGCATCGTCCAGAACGTGCTGCCCTCCATGGAGGCGGCGTTCGTCGACATCGGCCGCGGTCGCAACGGCGTTCTCTACGCCGGCGAGGTCAACTGGGAGGCGGCCGGACTCGGCGGCGCCCAGCGCAAGATCGAGCAGGCGCTCAAGCCCGGCGACTACGTCGTCGTGCAGGTCAGCAAGGACCCGGTCGGGCACAAGGGCGCCCGGCTGACCACGCAGATTTCACTCGCCGGCCGCTACCTGGTCTACGTGCCCGGCGCCTCGTCGACCGGCATCAGCCGCAAGCTGCCCGACACCGAACGTCAGCGCTTGAAGGAAATCCTTCGCGAGGTCGTCCCGGCCGACGCGGGCGTGATCATCCGCACCGCCTCCGAGGGCGTCAAGGAAGAAGACATCCGCACCGACGTCAACCGCTTGCAGGAGCGGTGGGGTCAGGTCGAGGCCAAGGCCACCGAGCTCACCGGCAAGGCCGCAGGCGCTGCGATGGCGCTGTACGAAGAGCCGGACGTGTTGGTCAAGGTCATCCGCGACCTGTTCAACGAGGACTTCAGTAGCCTCGTCGTCTCCGGTGACGACGCCTGGAACACCATCAGCGACTACGTGACTTCGGTTGCGCCAGAACTTCTTCCGCGCATGACGAAGTACGAGCCCGCCGCGTCCGGTGGTCCTGACGTGTTCGCGGTGCACCGCATCGACGAGCAGCTGACCAAGGCGATGGACCGCAAGGTCTGGCTGCCGTCCGGCGGCACGCTGGTCATCGACCGCACCGAGGCCATGACCGTCGTCGACGTCAACACCGGCAAGTTCACCGGTTCGGGCGGCAACCTCGAACAGACCGTCACCCGCAACAACCTCGAAGCCGCCGAGGAGACCGTCCGGCAGCTCAGGTTGCGCGACATCGGCGGCATCATCGTCATCGACTTCATCGACATGGTGTTGGAGTCCAACCGCGATCTGGTGCTGCGTCGGCTTACCGAAGCGCTGGCGCGCGATCGCACCCGTCATCAGGTCTCCGAGGTGACGTCGCTCGGGCTAGTGCAGCTCACCCGCAAGAAGCTGGGCACCGGGCTCATCGAGGCCTTCTCGACGACCTGCTCGCACTGCGCCGGGCGCGGCATCATGCTGCACGGCGACCCGGTGGACTCCGGGTCGGGTGCCGCCCGCAACAGCGAGCCGGGGACCGGCCGCCGCAGCAAGCGCGGCAAGAAGGGTGGCCGGCCCGCAGAAGACGTCCAGGTCGCCAAGGTGCCCGTGCACGCCGCGGGGGAGCATCCGATGTTCCGCGCCATGGCAGCGGCCACCGGCGCTGATCATGGCGACGAGGAGGACGGCGACGTCTCCGAAGGCGCCGAGGACATCGTGGTCGAGGGGTCCGAGGACATCGCGGCGACCGAGCCGGTCGAGGAAGTGTTGGCCGACGAGTCCGACGATGACGATGACTCGGACGACGAGGACTCCGACGACGACCTCGAAGATGAGGACGACGACGACGAGGACGACGACGACATCGAAGTCATCGACGACGAGGATTCGGACGACGACGACTCGGATGACGACGAAGACGACGACCTCGAGGATGAGGACGACGACGATTCGGACGACGACTCTGATGACGAGGACGACGATGACGACTCCGACGACGAGCCCGTCGTCGCGGTCATCGGCCGGCCCCGACGTCGGCGGGCAGCCGCCCGCCCCGCAGGTCCGCCGGTTTCATGAGGCAGTACTGGTCGCCGACTGGGTCGCGGTTTGACCCTCTACCCGCTGGTCACGTACCCTTGCACAGTTGTCTGCAGGCTCGGTAGCCGAGCCGGTGACACGCGGGGCTCATGACCCCCGCACCAAAGACCCGCGCACGCAGCCCTCGGGTGGCGCGCGCCCGCAAGCGAAGATGAGGATGACGCAAACGATGGCGACCTACGCAATCGTCAAGACCGGCGGCAAGCAGTACAAGGTCGCGGTCGGTGACATAGTCAAGGTGGAGAAGCTGGAGATCGAGGCCGGCGAATCCGTCTCGCTTCCGGTGGCGCTCGTCGTCGATGGTGCGAACGTCACCACCGCCGCGAAGGACCTGGAGAAGGTTGCCGTCACCGCTGAGGTGCTCGAGCACACCAAGGGTCCGAAGATCCGCATTCACAAGTTCAAGAACAAGACCGGCTACCACAAGCGGCAGGGCCACCGGCAGAAGCTGACGGTCGTCAAAGTCACCGGCATCGCATAGGTAAGGGAGCGAACTAATGGCACACAAGAAGGGCGCTTCCAGCTCGCGCAACGGTCGCGACTCGAACTCACAGCGCCTCGGCGTCAAGCGGTTCGGTGGTCAGGTCGTCAAGGCGGGCGAGATCATCGTGCGTCAGCGCGGAACCCACTTCCACCCTGGCGTCAACGTCGGCCGTGGCGGCGACGACACCCTGTTCGCCACCGCCCCCGGCGCAGTCGAGTTCGGTGAGAAGCGCGGTCGCAAGACCGTGAACATCGTTCGCACCGTCCGCGCGGAGGCCTAACACCAAGTCGAGATCGACGTTTTGCGGCTCGGCTCTCGCACAAGCTCAGCAAAACGTAGATTTCGATTTGGAAAGGACCTGCCATGCCCCGTTTCGTCGACCGCGTGGTCATTCACGCGAAAGCCGGCAACGGCGGTAGAGGCTGCGCCTCGGTACATCGCGAGAAGTTCAAGCCCCTCGGTGGACCCGACGGCGGCAACGGCGGCAACGGTGGAAGCATCGTGTTCGTCGTCGACCCGCAGGTGCACACGCTGCTGGACTTCCACTTCCACCCTCACGTGGACGCCCCGTCCGGCAAGCAGGGCATGGGCAACAACCGTGACGGCGCGGCAGGCGAGGATCTAGAGCTCCGCGTCCCCGACGGCACCGTCGTGGTGGACGCGGACGGTCGGATGCTGGCCGACCTCACCGGTGAGGGCACCCGGTTCGAGGCCGCGGTCGGCGGCCGCGGCGGACTCGGCAACGCTGCGCTGTCGTCGAAGGCACGCCGGGCACCCGGCTTCGCGCTGCTCGGCGAAAAGGGCCAAGCCCGCGATCTCACCCTCGAACTGAAGACCGTGGCCGACGTCGGCCTGGTCGGCTTCCCGTCCGCGGGCAAGTCGTCGTTGGTATCCGTCATCTCGGCGGCCAAGCCGAAGATCGCCGACTATCCGTTCACCACGCTGGTGCCGAACCTCGGCGTCGTGTCGGCGGGCGAGAACACCTTCACCGTTGCCGACGTCCCAGGGCTCATCCCCGGCGCGTCCGACGGGCGCGGCCTGGGTCTGGACTTCCTGCGTCACATCGAACGGTGCGCGGTGCTGGTGCACGTCGTCGACTGCGCCACGATGGAACCCGGCCGCGATCCGGTGTCCGACATCGACGCCCTCGAAGCCGAACTGAAGGCCTACACCCCGACGCTGCAGGGCGACTCCTCCCTCGGCGACCTCGTCGACCGTCCGCGCGCGGTGGTACTGAACAAGATCGACGTTCCCGACGCGCGCGAGCTGGCCGACTTCCTCCGCGAGGAAGTGGCACAGCGCTACGGCTGGCCCGTCTTCGAGATCTCGACGGTGACCCGAGACGGGTTGCGTCCCTTGACGTTCGCGCTGTGGGACATGGTGGCGGCGTACCGCGCGGCGCAACCGGTGGTGGCGGCGCGCCGCCCCGTGATCCGTCCCATCCCTGTCAACGAGAGCGGTTTCACCGTCACCTCCGACGGCGAGGGCGGCTTCGTGGTGCGCGGCACGCGCCCCGAGCGCTGGATCGCCCAGACCGACTTCACCAACGACGAAGCCGTCGGCTACCTGGGCGACCGGCTGGCGCGACTCGGCGTCGAGGACGAGCTGCTCAAGCAGGGCGCAAGGTCCGGCTGCGCGGTTACCATCGGCGACGTCACCTTCGACTGGGAGCCGCAGACACCTGCCGGCGTCGAGGTCACCATGTCGGGCCGCGGCACGGACCTCAGGCTCGAGCAGGACGACCGGGTTCGCGCCGACGAGCGCAAGATCGCCCGCAAGCAGCGACGGGAAAGTCGCCAGTACGACGAGCAGTCGTGACCAGCGCGCACCGCGACGCGATACGCACGGCCCGCAGTGTCGTCGTCAAGATCGGCACCACGGCACTGACCACGTCGACCGGCATGTTCGACGCCAGCCGGCTGGCGTCGCTGGCCGACGCGATCCAGGCGCGGATGAAGGCCGGTTCGGACGTCGTCATCGTGTCGTCGGGTGCGATCGCCGCGGGCATCGAACCGTTGGGGCTGTCGCGGCGCCCGACCGACCTCGCCACCAAGCAGGCCGCGGCGAGCGTCGGGCAGGTGGCGCTGGTGAACGCCTGGAGCGCGGCGTTCGCCCGCTACGACCGCACCGTCGGGCAGGTATTGGTGAGCGCCCACGACATCTCGATGCGCGTGCAGCACACCAACGCCCAGCGCACGCTGGATCGGCTGCGCGCGTTGCACGCCGTGGCGATCGTCAACGAGAACGACACCGTGGCCACCAACGAGATCCGCTTCGGTGACAACGATCGGCTGTCCGCGCTGGTGGCCCATCTGGTCGGGGCCGACGCGCTGGTCCTGCTCTCCGACATCGACGGGCTGTACGACTCCGATCCCCGAAAGGGCAACGCGCGCTTCATCTCCGAGGTGACCGGTGCCGACGACCTCGACGGCGTCATCGCCGGCGGGGGCAGTCTGCTCGGGACCGGCGGCATGGCGTCGAAGCTCTCGTCGGCGTTGCTCGCAGCCGACGCCGGGGTGCCCGTCCTGTTGGCCGCAGCCGCCGATGCGGGCGCGGCCCTTTCGGAGGCGTCGGTGGGAACGGTCTTCGCGCCACGCCCAGAACGCATGTCGTCGCGGCGGTTCTGGGTCAGGTATGCCGCCGAGTCGACGGGCGCCCTGATGCTCGACGACGGCGCCGTCCGCGCGGTGGTCGGTCATCGGCGGTCGTTGTTGCCCGCGGGCATCACCGAGGTGTCCGGCCGGTTCCACGGTGGCGACGTCGTCGAGCTCCGCGCTCTGGACGGCACGGTGGTCGCGCGCGGCGTAGTCGCTTACGACGCAGCCGAATTGAGCACCATGGTCGGTCGGTCGACGTCCGATCTGCCTGCCGAGATGCGCCGTCCCGCCGTGCACGCCGACGACTTGGTTGCAGTCTAGGGCGCCTCGAGATACAGCGTGGCCCAGACGATTTGAGTCAGGGTGGCGGCCAGCTCGGCGTCATGCGACTGCGGTACGCCAGGCAGCGTCTGCTGACAGGTGCGCTCGGTCATCCACGTGAGTGAGCTCGCCGCCACCTCCGCGGTCAGTTCGGGTCGGATGAAGCCGTCGTCCTGGCCCTCCCTGATGACGACCGCGAGCCTGGCGGCGATCCCGCCCATGATGTCGCGATAGGTGGCCCCGACCACGGCGTCGTACCCGGCCATCTCGCTGAGCGCGATCAGGAGGGGCTGGTGTCGCCGGTAACTGGCGACCAAGCCGGTCATGGCGGCGAGGACGTCGGCGGAGTCGCGGCGACGGGACACGCCCCACCAGCGCTCGGCGGCGCCGGCCAAGTCGTCGAAGACCTGACCGGCCAACCGGCGCAGCAGATCGCCCTTGTCCTCGAAGTAGACGTAGAAGCTGGCGCGGGAGATGCCCGCCTCGGTGGCGAGCCGGTCGACGCTGAGCTCGGTGAAGCTGGCCCCGTCGGCCATCAGGCGCTCGGTCGCGTCGAGCAGCAGTCGCTCGATCTGTTCCCGGCGTTCCTGCCGATTGGCCTGTGGCTTCCTGGTCACCGACGCCATGAGGGAAGCCTAGACGGATCGACGGCACCTTGACTAGACACACTGTCCAGACTTATTGTCGGCCGCATGACTGTGTCGCCGCTCACATCGACTTCCATCCAGCCTGTGCGGCGCGATCGCCCGTACGACCCGATCGATCTGTCCTCCCGCGCGTTCTGGTCGACGACCGCAGCCACCCGTGAGACGTCGTTCGCCGAGCTGCGCGCGGCCAGACCGGTCAGCTGGCATCCACCGGTCGAGGACTCCCTGATGCCGGACCCCGAGGACCGCGGCTACTGGGCGGTCACCCGGCACGCCGACATCGTGACCATCAGCAAGGACAGCGAGACGTTCCTCTCCGGCAAGGGCGTGCTGTTCGAGAACGTACCCGAGGAACTGCTCGAGGCCTCGCAGTCGTTCCTGGCCATGGATGCGCCGCGGCACACCATGATTCGCAAGGTCGTGCACGCCGCGTTCACGCCGCGGCAGGTCCGCCGCATCGAGGACTCGATCAAGGCCAACGCCAAGGACATCGTGGGCGAGCTGCGCGCCGCGGGCACCGGCGCCGACTTCGTCGACCTCTGCGCCAAGGAGTTGCCGATCCGGACACTGTCGGACATGGTCGGCATCCCCGAATCCGAACGGCAGCAGGTGGCCGAGGCCGCCGACGCGCTGGTGTCGTGGGGCGACCCGGTGTACCTGGACGGGCGAAACCCGTTGGAGGTGTTGGTCGGAAGTCAGATGTATCTGCACCAGGTGGCCGGCGCCCTCGCCGCGGACCGGCGGGCGAACCCTGGCGACGACTTGATCAGTGCGCTCGTCACCGCCGAGGTCGACGGTGACCGACTCACCGATGCCGAGATCGCCGCCTTCTTCGTGCTGCTGGCGGTCGCGGGCAACGACACCACCCGCCAGACCGCCAGCCACGCCGTCAAGGCACTGACCGACTTCGACGACCAGCGCGCCTGGTTGGCAGCCGACTTCGACGACCGCATTCCCGGCGCGGTCGAGGAGTTCATCCGGTGGGCGACCCCGGTGATGACGTTCCGCCGCACGGCCGCCGTCGACTGCCAGGTCGGCGGCCAAGACGTCGCCGCCGGTGAGAAGGTCGTCATGTTCTACGCGTCGGGAAACTTCGACGACACCGTGTTCGACGCGCCCGAGCGCTTCGATCTCTCCCGTAAACCCAACCCGCACCTCGGCTTTGGCGGCGGGGGCCGCCATTTCTGCCTCGGTGCACACGTGGCGAGGGCCCAGCTGCGGGCGCTCTTCGGCGAACTGCTCACGCAGCTGCCGGACATCTCGGCGGGGGAGCCGTCCTACGTCGCGGGCAACTTCGTCCACGGCGTGCGGTCCCTGCCGGTCACCTTCTAGGGAGCGGGGATCGGGGCCAGCTCGTCGACGAGGAGGACCAGCAGCTCCGAGCAGCCTGCGTCGAGCTTCACCGTGGCGAACTCGTCACCACGGGTGGTGCCGCGGTTGATGATCGCGACCGGCTTGCCCGCCGCCGCGGCGTGCCTGACGAAGCGCAAGCCCGAGAACACCGTCAACGACGAGCCGGCGACGAGCAGGGCATCGGCGTCGTCGACCAACGAATACGCCTGCGCCACCCTGTCCTTCGGAACGCTCTCGCCGAAGTAGACGATGTCGGGCTTGAGCATCCCGCCGCAGCGTAAGCAGTCGACGTACCTGAACGAGGAGGTGTCCTCGATCATCGCGTCGGCGTCGGGGGCCACGGCGATGCCGCCGACCCGTTCGGCGCGTTCGGCGAAGCCGGGGTTGAGCGCTTCGAGTTCGTCGGCCAACTGCTCGCGCGTCATCGTCGACCCGCACCCGAGGCATACGACGTCGGCGTACGTGCCGTGCAGGTTGACCACGACCTCACTGCCCGCCTTGGTGTGCAACAGGTCCACGTTCTGGGTGATCACGCTGGTGACGATGCCGGCGCGCTCCAACGCGGCGAGCGCCCGGTGTCCGGCGTTGGGAAGGGTGGCGTGCATGTGCCGCCATCCGACGTGGTTGCGCGCCCAGTAGCGCTGCCGGAACGCGGGGTCCGAGGTGAACTGCCGGATCGTCATCGGGTTGCTCGGCGGTGAGTCCGGGCCGCGGTAGTCGGGGATGCCCGAGTCGGTCGACAGGCCGGCGCCCGTCAGGACTGCGAGGCGTCGACCTGCAAGCAGGCTGACCAGTTCGGGGGCGGTGGGGTCGTTCATCTCTGTCCAGGGTAGGCCGAGAACGACGTACCTGGGATGATCGGGTCGTGGACTTCTACTCCGCCTACCGACACGACTACGTGCGCGTCGCCGCCTGCACCCATCACACGACGTTGGCCGACCCGTCGGCCAACGTGGAATCGGTGCTGCGGCTGGCCCGCGAATGCCACGACGAGGGCGTCGGCTTGGCCGTCTTCCCCGAACTGACGCTGTCGGGGTACTCGATCGAGGACATCCTGCTGCAGGACACGCTGCTCGACGCCGTCGAGGCCGCGGTCGACGAGCTGGTGGTGGCATCGGCGGACCTGCTGCCCGTGCTGGTGGTCGGCGCGCCACTGCGCCACCGCAACCGCATCTACAACACCGCGGTCGTGGTTCACCGTGGGGCGGTGCTCGGCGTCGTACCGAAGTCCTACCTGCCGACCTATCGCGAGTTCTACGAACGCCGACAGATCGCGCCCGGCGACGACCAGGGCGGTGTCATCCGTCTCGGCGGTACCGAGGTTCCGTTCGGGCCGGACCTCTTGTTCACGGCCACCGACCTGCCGAGTTTCGTGCTGCACGTCGAGATTTGCGAGGACATGTGGGTGCCGGTGCCGCCCAGTGCCGTCGCCGCGCTGGCGGGCGCCACCGTGCTCGCCAACCTGTCGGGCAGTCCCATCACCATCGGCCGCGCCGACGACCGAAAGTTGATGGCGCGGTCCGCATCCTCGCGGTGTCTGGCGGCCTACGTCTACGCGGCGGCGGGTGAGGGTGAGTCGACAACCGACCTGGCCTGGGACGGCCAGACGATGATCTACGAGAACGGCGTGCTGCTCGCCGAGACCGAGCGGTTCCCGAAGGGCGAACGCAGGTCGGTCGCCGACGTGGACACCGGACTGCTGCGTGCCGAACGCCTGCGCATGGGGACCTTCGACGACAACCGGCGCCACCACGCCGACCGTGCCGACGCGTTCCGGCACGTCGAGTTCGTCCTCGACCCACCCGCAGGCGACATCGGCCTGCGGCGCGCGGTCGAGCGGTTCCCGTTCGTGCCGTCGGATCCCGAACGCCTGCAACAGGATTGCTACGAGGCCTACAGCATCCAGGTGTCCGGTCTCGAGCAACGCATGCGGGCGCTGAACTACCCCAAGATCGTCATCGGCGTCTCCGGCGGCCTCGATTCGACCCACGCACTGATCGTGGCTGCCCGCGCCATGGACAGGGAGCGCAGGCCGCGCAGCGACATCCTGGCGTTCACCCTGCCAGGCTTCGCCACCGGCGACCGCACCAAGGGCAACGCCATCGCGCTGTGCGCGGCCCTCGGAGTCACGTTCGCGGAGATCGACATTCGCGACACCGCGACGCGAATGCTGACCGAGATGGACCATCCCTTCTCCCGCGGCGAGAAGGTCTACGACGTCACGTTCGAGAACGTCCAGGCCGGGCTGCGCACCGACTACCTGTTCCGACTGGCCAACCAGCGCGGCGGGATCGTGCTTGGCACCGGCGACCTGTCCGAGCTCGCGCTCGGGTGGTCCACCTATGGCGTCGGTGATCAGATGTCGCACTACAACGTCAACGGTGGCGTGCCGAAGACGTTGATCCAGCACCTCATTCGCTGGGTCATCTCCTCGGGGCAGTTCGCCGACGACGTCAACACCGTGCTGCAATCAGTCGTCGAGACCGAGATCACCCCCGAGTTGGTGCCCGCAGGCGAAGACGAGGAGATTCAGAGCAGCGAGGCCAAGGTGGGACCCTATGTCCTGCAGGACTTCTCACTGTTTCAGGTGCTGCGATACGGGTTCAGTCCGTCGAAGGTCGCCTTCCTGGCCTGGCATGCTTGGCACGATGCCGAAGCGGGTCGATGGCCGACCGGTTACCCCATGGACAAGCGACCCGAGTACTCGTTGACCGAAATTCGGCGCTGGCTGCAGGTGTTCGTCCAGCGCTATTACTCGTTCAGTCAGTTCAAGCGCTCGGCGCTGCCGAACGGGCCCAAGGTGTCGGCGGGCGGGGCGCTGTCGCCGCGCGGTGACTGGCGCGCGCCATCCGACATGTCGGCTCGGATCTGGCTCGAGGAGATCGAGCGCGAGGTGCCGGAGGCCTGACGCTCCGGCGGTGTGAAAAGCTCTCCGCTGTGGAGGAACCCAGCAACGGCGCCGCGCGGGTCAGTGCGGACGCGGGTGTACCGCTTCACCGGCAGCTCTACCTGGTGCTTCACGATCAGATCGGCCGCGGAGCACTGGCTTCGGGCGAGGCCCTCCCGACCGAGCAGTCCCTGTGCGACCTCTTCGGCGTCTCCCGGATCACCGTGCGACGTGCGCTGGCCGACCTCTCGGACGCGGGTCTGGTCGACCGGCGCCACGGCGTCGGTTCGTTCGTCACACTGCGTACGTCCCAGGACCATCCGCACCTCGACAACGAGCGCGAGGTCGAATCGGAGACCGAAGTCGACGTGATCAAGTGTGGCGTGCGTGCCTTGCCGCCCGCGGTGTCGGCGCGCCTGGGTTCCCGCGACGACGCCCTCTACGTGCTTCGCGTTCGGCGCGAACGCACGACGGGCGAACCGTTGATCGTCACCGAGGCGTGGCTTCCCAAGGATCTCGGCGACGTGGTCACCGAGTCGTCGTTGACCCGGGCGCCGCTGCACCGGCTCATCGCCGACGCAGGTGTGACGCTGCAGCGCCTGGAGCACGAGATGACCGCCGAAATCGCCTGCCCCCGAACCGCGTCATTGCTCGGCACTGCCATCGGATCGCCCTTGATCCGAACGAACCGCGTTGCGTTCGTCGACGACATTCCGCATCACGTGCTGTCGAACGCCATGTCGCCTAGCAGAAGCCGGGTCGTGGTGAATCAGAGAGCCATGGACACCGACGCCGGTGTCACCATGTTCGTCGCCCACGACGTGCTCGGGCCGACGGGCTGAGTCACCCGGCGAGTACGTCGTCGACGGCTTCGGCGGACGGTGCGCAATCGCCGGCGCCGGCCGTCAGGGTCGCCAACGCTCCGGCTGCACATGCTCGACGGATGGCGACCTCGGGGCCCCGATGCCATTCGGCCGCAAGGACTCCGGCGAAGACGTCACCGGCCCCGCTGGTGTCCACCGGTTCGACCGGGGGTGCAGGCACGTCGAACTCGACGCCGTCGCCCCGGTAGGTCGCACCGGCCGCGCCACGCGTGACGACGAGATGTGCGACCGGCCAAAGCCACTCGTCGGCCTCTACCTCGTTGACCACGACGACGTCGACCACGTCGGACAGCGCGGCGAGTCCGGTGGGGTCCGCTCCCGCAGGAGACGCGTTGACGACCACCGTGGCGCCCGCCTCGCGTCCCACCCTGGCGGCGGCGATCGCCACGTCGAGGGGAATCTCCAACTGCATCAGCACGACCTCTGCGGCGGCCACCGCCTGTCTGGCGCGGGCGGTGGCCATCGACAGGTGGGCGTTGGCGCCGGGCGCCACGACGATCGTGTTCTCGGCGCCGGCGTCCACGACGATGGCCGCGGCCCCGCTCGGGCCCGGCACGGTCACCGTGCCGTCTAGGCCGACGTCGTTGCCGAGCAGATGGGCGCGCAGGTGCGCTGCGGCGGCGTCGTCGCCGAGCGCGGCGACGAGTTGGACGGTGGCACCCGTGCGGGCCGCCGCGACGGCCTGATTGCCGCCCTTGCCGCCGGGCGCCGCCGACAACGACGACGCCAGCACGGTCTCGCCCGGCTGGGGGAGGGCACCCACGGTGAAGGACTGGTCGAGATTGACGCTCCCGACCACGCATACTCTCGCCACGCGCCTACCGTAACCCCGAAGGGGCCATTCGCGGCATACCTCGATAAGCTGCACTAATGAGCGTTGAGGCTCCCCCCACGACTAGTCTGCGCGACCAGATTCACGACGCCGCCCGGCGGGCGCGCGTCGCCGCGCGCACCCTTGCGACGTTGAACACGGAGACGAAGAACCGGGCGTTGCACGCCGCCGCCGACTCGGTGTTGGCGCGGGTGCACGAGGTGCTGGCCGCGAACGCCGCCGACCTCGACACCGCAAGGGCCGCAGGCACTCCCGAGTCGATGCTGGACCGTTTGGCGCTGAGCCCCCAGCGCGTCGAGGGCATCGCGTCCGGTCTCCGGCAGGTCGCAGGCCTGCCCGACCCGGTCGGTGAGGTGCTCCGCGGCAGCACCCTGGCCAACGGCCTGCAGATCCGTCAGCAACGCGTGCCGCTCGGGGTCGTCGGCATGGTTTACGAGGGCAGGCCCAACGTCACGGTCGACGCCTTCGGGCTCACGCTGAAGTCGGGCAACGCGGCGCTGCTGCGCGGCAGCTCGTCGGCGGCGCAGTCCAACGCGGCGCTGGTCTCGGCGCTGCGGATGGCCCTGCTCGGCGAGGGATTGCCCGAAGACGCCGTGCAGCTGCTGCCCAGTGCCGACCGCGCCAGTGTCACGCACCTGATCCAGGCCCGCGGACTGGTCGACGTCGTCATCCCACGCGGTGGAGCGGGGCTGATCGACGCGGTGGTTCGTGACGCGACCGTGCCGACGATCGAGACCGGTGTCGGCAATTGCCACGTCTTCGTGCACGAGGCTGCCGACCTCGACGTCGCCGAGCGAATCGTGTTGAACTCCAAGACTCGTCGCACCAGCGTCTGCAACGCCGCGGAGACCTTGCTCGTCGACTCCGCGATCGCGGACACCGCGCTGCCCAGGCTGGTGAGCGCGCTGGAGGACGCAGGCGTCACGGTCCACCTCGATCCCACCGAGGAGGAACTGCGCGCCGAATTCCTCTCGATGGACATCGCCGTCGCCGTCGTTGACGGAGTCGACGCCGCGGTCGACCACGTCAACGAGTACGGCACGGGACACACCGAGGCCATCGTGACCACGAATCTGGCTGCGGCGCAACGCTTCACCGAACGGGTCGACGCCGCAGCGGTGATGGTCAACGCGTCGACGGCCTTCACCGACGGCGAGCAGTTCGGGTTCGGTGCCGAAATCGGCATCTCCACCCAGAAGTTGCACGCCAGAGGTCCGATGGGGCTGTCGGAGTTGACCTCGACCAAGTGGATCGTGTGGGGCTCGCCCAATGGCCACACCCGGCCTTCCTAGCTAGGAGTAACCACCACGTGAGTGTTCCCGCCCCGCTGTTCGCCGACATCGACGACGTCGCCAACCGGCTCGCTGAAACCGGCTACCTGCCAGACACCGCGACGGCGACGGCGGTCTTCCTCGCCGACCGGCTCGGCAAGCCGCTGCTGGTCGAGGGCCCGGCCGGCGTCGGCAAGACCGAGCTCGCCAAGGCCGTTGCCCAGTGCACCGGGTCCGGGCTGGTGCGGTTGCAGTGCTACGAAGGCGTCGACGAGGCACGTGCGCTCTACGAGTGGAACCACGCCAAGCAGATCCTTCGCATCCAGGCGGGTTCGAGTGACTGGGACCAGACCAAGATGGACGTCTTCAGCGAGGAATTCCTGCTGTCGCGGCCACTGCTGACGGCAATCCGCCGCACCGATCCGACGGTGCTGCTGATCGACGAGACCGACAAGGCCGACATCGAGATCGAGGGCCTGCTGCTCGAGGTGCTGTCCGACTTCGCGGTCACCGTGCCGGAATTGGGCACCATCACCGCGACCCGCAAGCCGTTCGTCCTGCTGACCTCCAACGCCACCCGGGAACTGTCCGAGGCGCTCAAGCGGCGATGCCTGTTCCTGCACATCGACTTTCCCTCGCCCGACCTGGAGCGGCGGATCCTGTTGTCACGGGTGCCCGAGCTTCCCGAGAAGATCGCCGAGGAATTGGTCCGCATCATCGGCGTGCTGCGCGACATGCAGCTCAAGAAGGTGCCGTCGGTCGCGGAGACCATCGACTGGGGCCGGACGGTCCTGGCCCTCGGCATGGACACGATCGACGACGAGATGATCGCCGCCACCCTCGGGGTGGTGCTCAAGCACCAGTCCGACCAGGTGAAGGCCAGCGGGGAGCTCAGGCTCAACTGATGGCAGTCCGTCGCACCAGCCCGCCGCAACCCCTTGCGCCGCATGGATTCCCAGGACACCTGGTGGAGTTCGTCGAAGCTCTGCGCGGCGTCGGCATCGCGGTCGGGCCGTCGGAGACGGTGGACGCGGGCCAGGTGATGACGGTGCTCGGACTCGGTGACCGCGAAGTGCTGCGCGAAGGGCTGGCGTGTGCGGTGCTGCGGCGCCCGGACCACCGCAGCACCTACGACGCGATGTTCGACCTGTGGTTCCCCGCCGCGCTCGGCGCGCGCACCGTCGTCGACGACGACGAAGCCGACGAGTCCGAACCACGGGACGCGACCCCGAGCCAGGACGCCGAGGCGCTGCGGGCCGCGCTGGTCGAGATGCTGGCAGGCAACGAAGACATGGCAACGGTCGACGACCGGCTGGCCGCGATGGTCGCCCAGATCGTCGAGGCGTTCGGCAAGTACAGCTCCAGCCGAGGGCCGTCGTACTCGTCGTATCAGGCGCTCAAGGCTATGGCTCTCGACGAGCTGGAGGGCAGGCTCCTCGCCGGGCTGTTGGCCCCCTACGGCGATGCGCCAACCCCGACCCAGGAGCAGATCGCGAAGGCGATGGCCGCCAAGCGCATCGCGCAGCTGCGTCACATGGTCGAGGCAGAGACCAAGCGTCGGACCGCCGAGCAACTGGGGCGCCAACACGTCCAGACCTACGGCATTCCGCAACTCGCCGAGAACGTGGAGTTCCTCAGGGCCTCCGGTGAGCAACTGCGCGAGATGCGCCGCGTGGTGTCGCCGCTGGCGAGGACGCTGGCCTCGCGGCTGGCCGCCCGCCGCCGACGGTCTAGGGCCGGACAGATCGACCTGCGCAAGACGCTGCGCAAGTCGATGTCCACCGGTGGGGTTCCGATCGAGGTCGTGCTGAAGAAGCCGCGCCCCGCACGCCCGGAACTCGTCGTGCTGTGCGACGTCTCCGGCTCGGTGGCCGGTTTCAGCCACTTCACGCTGCTCCTGGTCAACGCGCTGCGGCAGCAGTTCAGTAGGGTTCGCGTCTTTGCCTTTATAGACACCACCGACGAGGTCACCGAGATGTTCGGTCCCGACTCCGACCTGGCCGTCGCCGTTCAGCGCATCACCAGGGAGGCCGGGGTGTACACCCGCGACGGTCACTCCGACTACGGGCACGCGTTCGTGTCGTTCCTCGACAAGTACCCAAGCGTGCTGTCCCCACGGAGCTCGCTATTGGTTCTCGGTGACGGGCGCAACAACTACCGCAATCCGGAAGTCGCCCTGCTGACCCACATGGTGGCCGCGAGCCGGCACGCCCACTGGCTCAACCCCGAGCCCAAGCACCTGTGGGGCAGCGGCGATTCCGCGGTGCCGCGGTATGAGGGCGTCATCCCGATGCACGAGTGCCGGTCGGCCAAGCAGCTCGCCGCGGTGATCGATCAGCTGCTACCCGTCTAAATCTTCGCCGAACGTGGACTCTTGTCACGGTGTTCGGTCCGGCGGCGTGGCAAAAGTCCACGTTCGGCGCGAAGGATGGCGTCGTCGATCGCTCCCGTAAGCTGCCTATTCGTGACTCGACGCAGGCTGGGGGTGATGGGCGGGACGTTCGATCCCATCCATCACGGTCACCTCGTCGCGGCCAGTGAGGTGGCCGACCTGTTCGACCTCGACGAGGTCGTCTTCGTCCCCACCGGTCAGCCCTGGCAGAAGCGGGACCGCACGGTCACCGCCGCCGAGGACCGCTACCTGATGACGGTCATCGCCACCGCGGCAAACCCGCGCTTCTCGGTGAGCCGGGTCGACATCGACCGCGGCGGGGCGACCTACACCAAGGACACGCTCCGCGACCTCGCGGCGCTCAACCCGGACGCCGACCTGTACTTCATCACCGGGGCCGACGCCCTCGGCTCGATCCTGTCGTGGCAGAACTGGGAGGACCTGTTCTCCCTGGCGCGCTTCGTCGGTGTCAGCCGCCCCGGTTACGAGCTCGACGGCGAGCACATCGCGGCGGCGATGAAGGAACTGCCCGCCGATTCCCTCAAACTCGTCGAAGTCCCGGCCTTGGCGATCTCGTCGAGTGACTGCCGAAGGCGAGCAGAACTCGGCAGACCCATCTGGTACCTGGTACCCGACGGCGTCGTCCAGTACGTCACCAAGCGCGGTCTCTATCCCGCGACAGCTCACGCGACAAAGGAACACCACGCATGACCGCCAATGCAGAAGCCATCCACATGGCCACCATCGCCGCCCAGGCGGCGTCGGCCAAGCTCGCCGACGACATCGTCGTCATCGACGTCTCCGACCAGCTCGTCATCACAGACTGCTTCGTCGTCGCCTCGGCGTCCAATGACCGGCAGGTGAACGCGATCGTCGACGAGGTCGAGGAGAAGATGCGGCGGGCCGGGTACAAGCCTGCCCGGCGGGAAGGCACTCGCGAGGGTCGCTGGGTGCTGCTCGACTACATCGACATCGTGGCCCACATCCAGCATCAGGACGAGCGCAACTTCTACGCCCTCGACAGGCTGTGGCGGGATTGCCCGGTGATCCCCGTGGAACTGGACGCCGTGCCGGACGCACCGGAGGACGCCGAGGGGGACACCCAGTGAGGGTTCGGCGGCTGGTGCTGCTACGCCACGGCCAGACGGAGTACAACGCAGGCAACCGCATGCAGGGGCAACTCGACACCGACCTCACCGCCCTCGGTCGCGAACAGGCCGCCGCGGCCGCCGAGGTGTTGGCCAAGCGCGAGCCGTTGGCGATCGTGTCCTCGGATCTGCGCCGCGCGCTGGACACAGCGACGGCACTCGCCGAACTCAGCGGACTGCCGGTGTCGGTCGACACCAGGCTCCGCGAGACGCACCTGGGTGATTGGCAGGGGCTGACCCACCTCGACGTCGACGACGTCGCGCCGGGGGCTCGCCTCGCGTGGCGCGACGACGCCAGGTGGGCACCGCACGGCGGCGAGAGCAGGGTCGACGTTGCCGAGCGCAGCATGCCGGTGGTCGACGAACTCATCACCGGGCTCGGCGACTGGGGCTCCGCAGGTGCGGGGGGTGCCTCCGACCGGCCGGTAGTCCTGGTGGCCCACGGCGGGCTGATCGCCGCGCTGACGGCCGCGCTGCTGGACCTGCCGGTGGACAACTGGCCGGTGCTCGGCGGCATGGGCAATGCGAGTTGGGTGCAGCTGTCCGGACATTCC
>Ga0247732_10000233_pt1 | contig 33547 bp, 16 predicted proteins | sample UWRJL163409C2_FD_180940 | JGI IMG/M metagenome (GOLD analysis project Ga0247732, IMG submission 180940) | Plant litter microbial communities from Arlington Agricultural Research Station in Wisconsin, United States - UWRJ-L163-409C-2 | ecosystem: Environmental > Terrestrial > Plant litter >...
TACCCCATGTTCCTTTCGTACAAGGTTAATCCTTATTATATTCTAACTCCCTCTAGAAGATAGAAACCATACTGTCTCACGACGTATTTAACCCAGCTCATGTAACTTTTTAATCGACGAACAGTCGCACCCTACATAGTTTCTGCATCCGTGAGGATAAGTTAAGCCGACATCGAGGTGCCAAACCGCGCACTCATTTTGTACACTCTTGCGCAAATTAGCCTGTTCAACTTGTTATCATATTAATTTATTTCCATTTTTCACAAAATGGTTCAGACTATTTCTTCATTTAATTTTTTTTTTATATTTATAGTATGAAAAAAATATTTTTTTTATTTACCACTAATTCAACCTTTTACTGCAAAAGCACCAACACGACGTTTAGATGTAAATATTGAATATTGTGTATTAGGTTTAACATAACCCCTCATATTTACAGAAGATAATCCTTTATAAGATGAATCAATATTTTTTAATCCTCCTTTTAATTTTACTTTAAATAAAGCTCTATCAGCTCTATTTCGTATAGTTAATCTACCTTTAACTTCTAATCTTATACCACCTAAATTTTTATAATTTATAGAATTAAATATAATATCATATACTTTAGCATAATTTTTATTTAAATAAAAATCAAAATCACTATTACCACTACTAGAAAGAATATTATAATATATATTATTCAATAATTCAGATAAATTATTATCTGTCAAAATGGAATTTAAATTTAAAGATTTAAACTTATTTTCTAATAAGTTGGAATCTATATTTTTTATAGTAGGATTTTTTTCAATTATTCTATTTATTTTAGGTAAAGCTGCCCTATTTAAAATAATGCTCATCATTCTTAAAATATTAACTTTTCTAGTTTTTAATTTTTGTGTTAAAATTTTAGTAAATATATCACTATTAAATATTATAGATTTCATATTTACAATATTAAATTCTACTTTTTTTTTATAAAATTTCATAATAAAATTATTTAACTTAAATAAAAGTTTTTCTTCAAATTTATATTTATTAAGATTTAATCTTAATTTATATTTTCTAAGAACTTTTATATTTTTATATAAAGAAATTAAGTCGGAATGAACATAAGTACATAAATACTTATATATTTCGCTGTTAATATACTCTTTTGTTATAAAAGGTATAGATTTTATTATATTTAAATATTTTTTATAAAAAGAATTTTTAACCAATAATATTCTTTTTAATATAGATATCTTCTCTCTATTATATACATATACAGTTAAAATAGCTTTATTATTAGTATGCTTTATTTCTGCTTTACTTACATATATTTTATTAATAGATAGATATCTAGACCTACGTGGTCTATATTTACTAAAAATAAACTTGTTATTAAAATATAATTTAAAATAATTTTTGATTAAAAAATTAACATTTAAATCATAAACAGGTAGATTTTTTAACTTATTAGGGTTAAAAGCATAAAAACTATTTTTTCATTCTTTTGAAACAGGAGGTAAATATTTTGTTTTTCCTACATAAGAAAAATAATCTTTTACATTTAAAGTTAAAAAATTTTTTTTATTCTTTAAATATTTAGTAAAAAGAATTAAATTTTTGTTCATATTACTCATATTAGTTTTATTTTTTATTTTATATTTTTATATAAAAAAAAAAAAAAAGTTGGGTATTAACAAAGGATTATTGTTAGCATTACTCACCTTATAGTCGTTGAACGATTTTATCTTTTTTTTTGCTAAGATAAATTTCGCTTCAAATTTACTTTAATAATTAAAGTAATTTTTGAAATTAACCCAATATATTATCAATAATTTTTATTAAATATTGAAGGACAAACATCCCTAGCGTAGCTTTTCCAATAATCCAAGATCTTTCCTTTTTGCATCTTGTGATCCTATGCCCCGCTTACGCAACTGTAAGATTTGTTGTTAATCAAACAGTAAGGCAAGATTAAGCCATTAAGCTTGAGAAGTAACAAACATTATTATTATTATAATTAATTTAATAATAATTACAAAAAATTTTAGAATAAATATTCATAATCTTTTTTATTATTACATCTAATTTCTCCATAAATAAAATCTTACCTAATTTCCTGTATATTATATGTAAAAAAAAATACATATAACACTTTTTATACTTCACCCAAGTAGTATAATATATATATTTTATTATACTCTATCGATTGCGTAAACAAGATAAAATATAGAATTTCTATACCTAAATTACAAACCTAATTCTTTACTTCTTAGACACTCCCATCTACTCTTTGTGGGGTCTGTGCCCCGCATAAACTGTCTCCTAGCAATTGTCTCTTAAATAAAAATAAAGATCTAATAATATGATAGACTATTAAAGGGGTTTCATTTATATCTTATCAATTACCTTTTACACTAAAAATTTCCGGGATCATATTATATAATTAGTAACAGTAAAGCTGCATAGGGTCTTCTCGTCTAACTAGAGGTAAACTGTATCTGCACAGTTATTCCAATTTCACTGAGTCAATCATAGAGACAGCTGTTGTATCGTTACGTCATTCATGCAAGACCGCATTTAACGGCCAAGGCGTTTTGCTACCTTAGGACCCTCACGCTAAGGCCGCCATTAACCGGGGGTTCCTTTAAGACCAAACCTTTGATAGTTTAGTTAATTCGTTAACCAGCCGGGATCGGGCAGAGATCACACTCAATACTTAGATTTATCATCTTTTCGCAAAGTGCTTTGTTTTAATTAAACAGTCGTACAACAATATTTCATGCTTCTTCATTTTTACTCGTATTAATCGAGATTTATGAGCCCTCCTTATCCCTAAGTTACGGTAGTTAGTTTGCCGAGTTCCTTTATGATTGTTATCTCATTTACGCCTTCGTATTCTCTACTAGCTTACTTGTTTCAGACTCTAGGCACGGTTTTTTTATAAAATTAATACTTAATTTTAATAAATCCAATAGAATTCTTTTTTTATGAGTAAAATTTACATTATCTCTAATTAATACTTAATTTAGTATAAAAGCGTTGTATATATTTCTATATACTACTAATATATAATTATGTATTATAAAATTTAACATCATAAATACTCAAAAACTTATTTAAGTTTTCCAGCACATTTTGCACTTTTAAATATTGTCCTTAAATTATCAGAAGATATTCTCATCGTAATAACCTTAAGATTATTAACTTAGAGGCCGTTACTTAACATGTCCATAAGCTTTAGGCGAGAGGTTTAAAAACCTTCTTTTTTGTTACTCATGTCACCATTCTCACTTGAATTATTATATACTTTTTTTTTGAAAAGTCAAATTTCATTCAACGTTCTACTACCCCATAATATAACATTAAATAATAATTAATATTTTATATGGACAAGGTTTCGGTATATTATTTAGATCCGTTAAATCTTAGATGCTTTTAAGTTTTAACAAGTGACTCTATTACGAGATCTTTAAATTATGGCTGCTTCCAAGCCTATCTTCTTGTCGACTTATATAAAAACTTTCTTTATTTCACTTAATAATAATTTTGGAACCTTAACTCTTGTTCTGGGCTGTTTCCCTTTTGACATACAACCTTATCATTCTATGTCTGATAATTCAAGATTCATCTTTGCCATTCCGAGTCTACATACTCACCAATAAAATCTTCACGATTCCCTGATGTATACAAAATAAAATGTATTTTAAATAAAAAATATACATCTTGCCTGAGATTAAGTTCTGTACCTACTAAGATGTTACTCAAATTGCCTACTATTATAGGTTTCGCAGAAAACCAGCTATCCTAGTCAGTTTTGTCTTTCACTTGCTTACCATAGTTCTTCGGATATCTTTGCTACGATAACCCGTTCGGACCTTTATAGTCCTGACTATAGTAAGATCACTAGGCTTCGGGTCTAACTCTAGACACTGTTCATTATTTTAACGACTGGTTTAACTGTGCAAATTTTTTTTATTTTTCTTTATATATATTTATATATATATATAAATTTATATATATATTTTCCTTAAATATTAAGATTCGGTACAAGAATAAAACTACACCTCAGCGCGTTTAACATTGAGATGCAGGGATTAACCTTGTGATTATTTTGAAAGGACTAAATATCTATTAATTATCATTAGTCGTTAATTAATGACGTGAATCTAAACACTTAGAAGGTAAAGGCCTTTCAAGGGTTTTAACCCTACCTAGGGTTTTCTAAATTCACTTGAATATAGGACCCTTTTCCTTAAATATATTAAGATATATATATATTCTTAAAATATATATATATATAATTATAAATATAAATACTAAAAAAAAACTTTTTAGCTCGCATCTAATGTTAACTTGGTGACCCATTATGCAAAAGGTACGCTCTTGCATTTTTTTGCTTGAGCTGCTTATAAAATTACTATTTCAAAAACATTCCCTCACGGTACTTTTTCTCTATAGCTTATGTATTATATTTAGCCTTTGAGGAAGGTTCCCCATAATGTTCCAACAGTTTTAAAACCATTTTAATTATTTTATATAGGCTACTCTATTTTCGTTCTCACTAATAATAGAATCTCGTTTGATTTTTTTTCCTGAAGTTAATAAGATATTTCAATTTACTTCGTTTATTAAATAATTTCTCTAAGAGTTTATATGTTAATCATAATTCATACTCTTTAATACATAGCAAGATATCCATAATAATCTCTTTATATACTTATATATATAAAAATATATATAAATTTAAATCTATATCTATTATATTACTAATATATTTTTAGTTAATAGCTTTAAACTAATCGTATCGGATTACTGTGACTCGAACACAGAAATACTCCAACCCAAATGAAGCGTCGTAACCAATCTGACTCTAATCCGTTATAAACACAAAAATTACATTTAATTAAATTATAGATTATAAATATAATTAAATTAGTATTAATTTTTTAAGTTAAAGATATTTTTCCTTTTAAATGAAATATTATTTGAAAAACTAATAAAACAGAAAATATAGGATTCGAACCCATGATGATTATTAACCATAACTAGTCTCAAGCTAGCCACCTTAAACCACTCGGTCAATTTTCTTTAATTCTTTCAAGACTTGAACTTGAATATCATTCTTATCAAAAATGCACTTTACCTATTAAGTTAAAAAATCTTATTAAGAAATAGGAGATTCGAACTCATAACCTTCCGTGTGTAAAACGGTCGCTCTACCATTGAGCTAATTTCTTTTAAATTTAGTTTTTTTGTTTTATAGTTATAACTATTGCTCCTACCATTGCCAATAATAAAATAAAACTTGCTATTATTAATCATATATTGTAGTTAGTATACATTATATTACCTATACTTGTAATATGATTGTTTTCAGCTAAATTACCATCTCATATTTTACTAGTTACGAGTAAAATATTATTATCTTTATTAGTATTAAATATATCACTAAAATTATTTTGTAGTTGTGGTTTATTTAAAAAAATATTATATATATTATAATTTAATCTATTATTAAAATTACTTAAAATTGCTATATCATAGGGTAATAATTGAAATAAAGAATAACTAATTGATATTCCAATTATTATTGTTAAAGGTATACTATTATTAGTATTACTTTGAAGTTCACTTATTCTAATATTTATCAACATTAAAATAAATAAAAATAATATAGACACAGCTCCTATATATACTATTAAATAAGATAAACCTATAAAATTTAATCCTAGTATAATTAAATAAGAAGAAATACTAGCAAATAATCCTATTAAATATAAAACAGATATAATCGGATTTTTATTTACAATAACAGCTATAGCACAAAAGATTGCAAATATAGCCATTATATCTAATGTACTAGATACATAACCATTTGTAAATGTTTCATTTATTAAAAATAAATTATTATTCATTATTAGAATATAAATATTATACCTTAATATAAAGGAAATCGATCTATATTAATTCATTTAATAAAAAAATTTTTTTTTATCAAATCATTATTAAGTAATATATATTATTTTATTAATAATTATTACATATAATTTATTTCGGAATTGAGGTGAATCGAACACCCAAGTGAATAACACAATGTTTAGCAAACATCTCGCCCTACCGGTGACAACAATTCCTTAAAATTTATATCAAAATTTTATTTATAGCAAGAAGTGTTATTTAACCCATTTAAATATTATATCCTTTATTAAATAGCAACTAACCAAATCTTGACATAAAATATATCGAACTAAGCCGGATTCGAACCAGCATCTCCTTCCGTGACAAGGAAGTCCTTTACCAATTAAGTTATTAATTCTTTTTTATGTAATTTAAAATATAAATAAAAAACATAAAAACTTAATTATTTGGAACATGCATTTGAATAAAAAATAAAAAAAAATAATTACTTTAAATAATATTACTTATTCAGTAATTTTAATTAAGATTGAATTAGGCTGGATTAAATCACAAATAAGTAAAATAAGGTACTTTATCTATTAAGCCACTCTAACCTTTAAAATTTAGTTTTTTTACGCCCAATGAGATTCGAACTCATATTAGCCGGTTGGAAATCGGCCGCTCTACCCTTAAACTATGAGCGTTTTTCTAAATAAATGTTTGAGATTTGCAGGATTTGAACCTACATCTACGAAATTAAAAGCCTCTTGTACTAACCATTATACTAAAATCCCTATTTAATTAATAATATAATTATATATTTACTTTTTACTATTATAAATTATATATTAATATAATAATAAGTAATATATAAATATAAATATATTTATATATTAACAAGAGTACTTAGATTCGAACTAAGATTAAAAAGGTTGAAGCTTTTTGCTTTACCATTAAACTATACTCTTTTAAAATAAAATTATATAAATTAATATATAATGTTTTATTACTAGAATTTATTATATTATGATCCTCAATAATATATAGATACATATAAAAATAATCAAACTACATCTACAAAATGTCAATATAATATACCTCCTTCAAAACCTAAATGATGATTATCAGTTAAGTGATAAGCAAATATTCTTCATAATGCTACCCCTAAGAAAATAGTACCAATTATAACATGTAATCCATGAAAACCTGTAGAAAAAAAAAAACATGTACCAAAAGCACCGTCACTTATAGTAAAAGAAGATACACTATATTCAATTCCCTGAAAACCAGTAAATATTATTGCTAATAAGATAGTAGCAATAGATCCATATAAAGCTCCTTTTCTTTCTCCATGAATTAAAGAATGATGAGCATAAGTTACTGTAGCTCCACTAGATAAAAGTATTACTGTATTAAGTAGAGGTAATTCAAAAGGATTTATAGGTTCTATACCTATAGGAGGTCATTGAGCACCTAATTCTACAGTAGGTGTTAATGCACTATGAAAAAAAGCTCAAAATATAGCTAAAAAAAATAATGCTTCAGATACTATAAAAAGGATTATACCTAAATTTAATCCTTTTTGTACAGCTAAAGTATGATCTCCTAAAAAAGTACCTTCAGAAATTATATCTCTAAATCAAAAAGACATAGATGAAATAACTAAAATTAAAGAAATATAAAATATATAATAACTATTATCAAAGTTATGCATAGATAATGCAGCACTTGTTGTTAAATTTAATAAACATATACTTGTATATAAAGGTCAAGGAGAAGGGGATACTAAATGAAAAGGATGATCTTGAAAATTACTTCTAGTTAAATTAGTCATTTATTTTTTTTATTTTTATAATTAATTTAATTGTCATCTATTTTTCTTAATAGAAAAATATGGTGCAATCATATTATAGCTTCTAAAATGAATCGAACATTTATCATAATATTAACAGTATTATGCTCTACCGTTGAGCTATAGAAACGTATTACTTTTTCAATAAAAAAAATTAGATTAAGCCGGCATATAACCAGCATCTCACTTTTTTACTTAAATGTGTAATTACTCTCATAGATTTAGTAATTTATACTATACAATTAAATTAAGAAGAAAATTAACATTAAAACTAACACTAACACTAACACTAACACAATTAAATAAGAATGCACTTTGCCTATTAAGCTAGTATAATCTTAAAAATTTAGTTTTTTTATAAAATATATACTATAATTTTTACCTAAAACACTAATAGTAATCTTATTTATTAATAATATTAAATAAACTTTTAAGTTTATTAGGAGAGAAAGGAATTGAACCTTCGATGACTATTTAGTCATTAAGTTTACAGCTTAACCCGTCATACCAACAAACGGGACTCTCCTTTGATATATAAATAAATCAATTAGATTTATTTATATATCATTTTATAATTGTTTTACTTTGATTCTTCCCGTGCAACTTCCACTACACGAACTGTATTTCGACTTAACACTAATCAGAATCATGCATACGAAGAATCCCATTAAAATATCTAAAACTATCTATTCACTTATTTTTTTAACAGAAAGGCAAACTTATTGCATAAATTCCTTTCAGCATGCGACGAGTGATTAGTACCAATCTGAAGTTATATTCACCGTGTCATGGTGATTCACGATTACTAGCAATTTCTTATTCATGTAACCGAATTTCAGGCTACAATCCTCTTCCTTTTTTATCCTATTTTAGAAGATTAGCTAAAACTTACATTTTGGCATCTCTTTGTTTAGGAACATGTAGCACGTCTACAGCCCACAATATTAAGGCCATGATGACTTGTCTTGATCCCTTTTATTCTACTCAGTATAACAAGTAAAATCTGCCTTATGATAATTTTTATAAATAAAGCTAGGGTTTTTGTCAATTTTATGGTCTTAACCACAGTTTCACAACATTAACTGAAGACAGCCGTGCAACACTTGTATTAACTATTAAATAGTAAATTTTACATATTTTGGTTAATATTCAAATTGTGGTAAGGTTTTTCGTGGATCATCGAATTAAATGACATACTGCACTGCTGGTGTCAAAAACGGCCTAGTGATTTCAGTTCCTGCGTTGCCACATTACTCTTGAGGTGAAATGCTTACATTTTCATTTATAGACTAAAAAATCAAAGATTCCTAACCTATGGCATTCATAATTCTCTGCAAAGACTACTGGGGTTACTAATCCTGTTCGTGTGCTGTGCCTTCGTCCTTCGATGTCAGTTTTTACATAAAAGATAGCCTACGCCTTTACAAGTCCCCTAGGTATCAACGAATATAATCTCTACACTCTAAAGTACGACCTTCCTATATAAAACTCTAGAAAATTGTCCCTATAATTATTATTAGAATTAATTTACCATCTGAGTACCCTTTAAACCTATTTATGATGATTAACGCTAGTCTCTTACGTATTGCCGCGACTGCTGGCACGTAATTAGTCAAGACAATATATACAAATTGTCATTATCAAAAATGTAGACAGAACTTCATTCGATAAATCGATTTACCTTAGAGGGCTATTAGTAAAAGTAAATAATATCTATTTAATACAACTTTATTATACATAGTATACATTACATTTAATTTCACTGTACATAGTACAGTGCAGTATAGTATACAATATAATACATTCTAATAGTACATTATTCTATAATATATATGGGGTTAACAACTATATATATCCTCTATCTATAGTACACAAAGTGCTATTTTGAATGGAAATAAGTTATAATAAAAATCCATTACACTACTAATATCATAAGGGGTTCTTCCAAGTTACCGGTTCAGCCTTTAGGCCATTGACCAATATTCCCCACTGCTGTACTCACTTGTATTGGGATTTTTTCATCCCCAATGTGATCGATCAACCTTTTCAGTTTCGACTAAGGTGAATTGTGAGCTTGTTAAGCCATTACCTTAACAACTACCTATCCCTTGAATTTATCTGATCCTCTTAAAGCGTAGGGCCCTACACCCTACTTTTTGTTCTTGGCGGGATGTTCTTATTGTAGTATTTAACTTCACTTTAAGGTAGGCCAAAAAATCGTATACTCACCTGTACACCACTTTTAAAACCATGAATTAGCTCCAAATTTAACGCTAATTAAAAATCTTACTAACCTCGTTAGTCGTTATTTTTTTTAAAAAAAAAATTTAACCGTCTAAATTTTAAAATAAAAATTAAACTTAGACTAAAGTCTAAATAAAAAATTAAACTTAGACTAAAGTCTAGACTAAAGTCTTTAACGTACGATTAGCATGTGTCAAGTACTTGGACAACGTTCAATCAGAGCCATCACCAAACTCAATTATTTGTAATGAAGATAGTATTTGATTTAAAAATACCTCATACTATGTTAAATAGAAGGGATCTTAACATAGCAATGATATGATTAATGAGAACCAAGCCCCCAATGTCACATCATTCAATACACTATTAATTAATTTTTAATTTTATATTTCATATTTTATATTTTATATTTTATATTTTATACCTAGGATTTAAATTAAGCTATTTATTGTCATATAACTATATATTATATATTTTACTCTAATAAAGGTTTTTTTGGCTTAAATTTTCACATTAATAAGTCTATTATATAATATTTAATTATTTATTACTTAAATTATTTTTTCTCTAAAAAACCAGATATTTTTATCTAAAAAAAACTATAACTTTCCTATTTTTAATCACTAAATAAAAAAAAAATTTTATTTTTACTATTTTCCATAATATATTTAGAAAATTATTTTTAAGATTCATTATTTATATATTCTTATAGCTATTTATATCATTTAGGCTAGTCTTTTATATTTTAGAACTATTTTATCATTAACTACAAAGTAAACTTTAAATATAATATAATAAATTTACAACAGAATAATGTAATCCATCTAAAATAAAAGAAGGATATATACCAAAAATTACTGTAAATAAAACTAAAGTAAACAATAAAAAGAATTCTCTTTTAGTTATATCACTTAAATTATAAAGAAAAAATTTACTGAAAGAACCTCCAAAAGATATTCTATTATACATATATATTGTATATGCTGCAGATAATATAATAGAAGTACTAGATAATAAACCTAATAAAGGTAATCTTTCAAATATCCCGTAAAGAGACATAAATTCACCTATGAAATTTAAAGTTAAAGGTACACCACAATTACCTAAAGATAATATAAAAAATAATATAGCAAATAAAGGCATTATTTGAGCTATTCCTTTATAAAAATGTATTAATCTAGTTCCAGATCTATCATATAAAACTCCTCCTGCACATATAAATAAACCACTTGAAACAAATCCATGAGCTAAACCTAAAAGTATACCTCCTTCAATTCCTTGAATTGTATTACTAAATGCTCCTATTAAATATACTGCAGCATGTGATACTGAACTATAAGCTATTAATTCTTTAATATCTGTAGTTCTTAATGTACTAAAACTTGCATATATTATAGTAATAACTCCAATAATAAAAATTATATAAGTATAATTTAAAGAAGCTTTAGGTAGTACAGGTAAAATTAGTCTAAATATTCCATATAAACTTAATTTTAAAACAATACCTGCTAATACAATACTTCCTCCTAAAGGGGATTCTACATGAGCTTTTAATAATCAATTATTTAAAAATATTGTAGGTGTTTTAACAGCAAAAGCTATAAATATACCACAAAATAAAAATATTTGAGTATTATAATCAAAATTATTTTTAAATAAAGCATCAAAATAAGTTGTACCCATTATAGAAGACATAGTTAAAATAGATAATAATAAAAATAAAGATCCTCATAATGTATATATAAAAATATAAAAACTAGCTCTTACTTTATTACTTGATCCAAATAAACCTATTAATATAAATAATGGAGGCAATATACTTTCAAAAAAGATATAAAACAATAATATATCTAAAACTAAAAATACTCCTAATAATAAAGTTTCTAATAATAACATTATTATCAAATAAGATTTTACATTATTTGTAATTGAATTTCAATTAGATATTAAAGCTATAGGCATTATTATTGTAGTTAATAATACAAAATATATTGAAATTCCATCTATACCTAAATATATATCATAAAAGCTTAAATCATAATGTTCTTGTATAAATTGAAATTGATTATTACTAAAATCAAATAATATATAAATTATTAATGAAATAATTAAGTTGATAACTGAAGTTATAAAAGCTATCTTTTTATATAAAATAATTTTTTTTTTTTCATCTTTATAAAAAGTAGGAATACTATAATTAAAATTACCTGAAGAAGGTGATACTTCAAATCAAATTAAAGAATAATAAGAAGGTATACTACAAATAAAAAATATTCCTATAAGAGGAACTAATAATAAAAGATATAAAATCATGGTTTTTATTTATAAAATACCCTTACACTAACTAATGCTGAATAAAAAAAATAAACATATAAAAAAAAATTATTTTTTATAACCTGCACCGCGACGCTGCCTCGCAACGCTGCGATATTATATAATTAATATAATATAATATTATATAAAATATAAAGATAAAATATTTCAGAATATTTATTATTAAGTATACTAATATAACTTTAGGAAAAAAATAATTATATACTCTATAATAGAAATATATTAACAGATAATATATTATAATTAAATAATATACAAGGAATTAATAAAATCAATGAAAATAATATAGGTAATAAAACTACTCAACAAAAAGCCATAAGTTGATCAAAACGTATTCTAGGGAACGAAGCTCTTGTTCAAATAAATATAAATATTAAAACAGAACTTTTTAAACCTAAACTAAGTCCATATCATAACCCTTCTATGATATTATGATCCTTTCAAAAATAATCTCAAATAGATAAATTAAAATAATTATTTTCAAAAGAAAACATATAATCTATTTCTGAAAAATAAAAAAAATTTAATATATCTATAAATATAAAATTATAAAAATCTAGATTATTTATTAATAAATAACCTCCTAAGAATAAAATACTACTAAGTATACACATTAATACTATACTACCATATTCTGCTAAGAAAAAAAAAACAAAAACTACTGCAGCATGTTCTGTCATAAACCCACTAACAAGTTCTGATTCAGCTTCAGCTAAATCAAAAGGAGCTCTATTAGTTTCGGCTATAGATCCTATAAAAAATATAATAAATATTACAAATAAAGGCAATATAAGTCAAACAGCTCTTTGAGCTTCAATATTTTCAGTTAAATTCAAATTACCTGTTAGCATTATAACTAATAATATAGCAGAACTTAAAACTAATTCATAACTAATTAGTTGAGCTGTACTTCTTAAAGAACCTAAAAAAGCATATTTACTATTAGCACTTCAACCTGCCAATAGAATACCATATGTAGCTAAAGAAGATACAGCTAACATATAATATATACCTAAATTTAAATCACTAATAGTTAATCCAGGACCATATGGTATAACACCATAACCTAAAAGAGCAAAAATTAATGTAATAACTGGCCCTAAAAAAAATAATATTATATTAGCTTGTGTAGGCGCTACATATTCTTTTAATAGAAGTTTTAATGCGTCGGCAAATGCTTGTAATAAACCATAGTATCCTACAATATTAGGACCTAATCTTCTTTGCATACTTGCCATTGTTTTTCTTTCTGCAACAGTAACATAAGCTACAGCTAATAAAGCAGGTACTAAAATTAAAAGTACTTCAATAATTGAAATTACAGTTGGGTTATTATAATACATATTAAACTAATAAAAATTATAATAGAAAAAAAAAATTTTTTTATATAAAAAGAAAGCTATTTTCTTTTATAAATGTTTTTTCCTTTATATCTATATTATTTAAATAAGAATAGGGAACTTTGCTTTTTTTATCCTTTATCTTTAATATTGATTGGAAAAAAATACTAATAAATGTACAAGATTTAGATAAATTAGATAAAGCTTAATTTAAATTAATAGAACTTTTATTTAAAATAACTAAAGTATAAGTATAAAACTATATACTTTATTTAATCTACCTAGCTATAACTTCAACTTTTTTATATAATAATAAATCTATATTAATAAATAATATAAAAACTAATTTAGATTATTTCTTCTATTAATAACATCACTTAAATGTCTTTTAACAATATTATATTCAATATTAAAATTTTTATTAGCTTTATTATAATCATTAAGTTTTTTTACTAGATCTCTAGAAAGATCATTTTTAAATGCACAACAATCACATTGTTTTAGTTCTTTTAAAATAATAGAATCTAATTTATTTAATTCTTTATCTATTATGTTTTTTTGTAAATTCATAGAAGCATAAAAGGTTTTAATTTGTCCAACAGGAAATTCTTTATTAGGATTAATTAAATCAAGATCAGATAAAAATTTAGCTCGTGCTTTTTTTATAATTTCTTTACTATTCTCTATCTTTAGTTTATTTTCATCTTCATTCGATAATTTTAAATCTACAACTCGTCGCATTAAGAATAGAGAACGGTTTTCTCCAGCTTTTTCATATACCAAGCTTAAAGCAGTAAGTGACATTTTAATAGCATATTCAAATGCCTTTATATCGTTATCGTTTTTTATATAGTTCATATTAATATGATCTTTTGATTCCAAAATAATATCTGCTTGTTTTTTTAACTTACGTATATATTCATTAAAAGCTTCCTCATAGTCTACAAGTTCATTTTTAATACCCTCAGCCAAATATATAGATTTAAGTAATACATCTGCTTTTTCCTTTGTTGACATTGATAATTTAACATTAGTGTTTCGACCTAAACCTGGTATACCTGCTGCTGAATCTGAAGCTAAATGGTTATCTGCCATTGAAGTTGAAGCAAAAGAATTACCTGCCGCTGAAGTTGAAGCAAAAGGTAATCCTTTGTCTATTCGTCATTCAGGCTTTTTACCTTTGTCTATTTGTTGTTCAGGTTTTTTACCTTTGTCTACAATTTTGTCTCTGGCATTTTCATCATCTGAATCCAAATTTACACTAAAGTAAGCTTTACAAATGTCTCAATTACTTTCTATAAAAATTATAATAATACTACCTAAGAAACTACCTGAAAAAAATGAAAAATCTAAACTAGAAATTATTTTCCCTAAAGAAGTAGCTTCAGCACCTAAATAATATTGACATATAGATTTAATAAGTATTGTAAATAAAATTATTATAAAACTATATGATAATTTTTTTCAATTAAAGTTCTTTATATTTTTAATAATTTGAGACAAAAAATTAAAAAACTCTCCTCGTCCGAAATATAAGAGGAATCTGAAATTTAGATTGTAAAGGAAGACTTACAAATGCATGAGGTTTAGGTGGACTAGATAAAGCTCATTCTAAACTAGGATAACATCTATTTAAAAAAGCTTGTAAAGTATCAGTATAAAATTGAGGAGTTAATCAAGGATATCTATTGGCTGTTTCACCTTCAACTAATTGAACATATACAATATATAAAAATAGTCAAGCAGCTATAACACTTATTATAGATCCAAAACTACTTATTAAATTTCAACCTGCAAATGCATCAGGATAATCACTTATTCTTCTAGGCATTCCTTGTAAACCTAAAAAATGTTGAGGGAAAAATGTAAGATTAACTCCGATGAATAAAATTCAGAATTGAGCTTTAGATAATGTAATATTATAATTTAAACCTAATATTTTTGGTATTCAGTGATATCAACCACTAAACATTGCAAATACAGCTCCCATACTTAATACATAGTGAAAATGAGCTACAACATAGTAAGTATCATGGAATGCTATATCAAGAGATGCATTAGCTAAAACTACACCTGATAATCCCCCAATTGTAAACATAAATACAAAACCTAAAGCAAATAACATAGATGGAGTTAATTTAATAGAACCTCCATAACATGTAGCTAATCATGAGAATATTTTAATACCTGTAGGTACTGCTATTATTAATGTAGCTGCAGTGAAATAGGCTCTAGTATCCACATCTAAACCAACAGTATACATGTGATGGGATCATACAATAAATCCTAATACTCCAATAGACATCATAGCATATACCATACCAATATATCCAAATACAGATTTATTTGAATAAGCTGATATAGTTGTACTTATTATACCAAAAGCTGGTATAATTAAGATATAAACCTCAGGATGACCGAAGAATCAGAAAAGATGTTGGAATAAAATAGGATCACCACCACCAGCTGTTTCAAAGAATGATGTATTAAAATTTCTATCTGTTAAAAGCATAGTAATTGCACCAGCTAATACAGGTAATGATAATAATAATAATACAGCTGTAATAACTACAGCTCATCCAAATAAAGTTAATTTATGTAGTCTAATACCAGGAGTTCTCATATTAACTATTGTAGTTATGAAATTAATAGCTCCTAATAAACTACTAACTCCTGATAAATGTAAAGCAAATATAGCTAAGTCTACACTAGGTCCACTATGACTTTGTACACCTGATAAAGGAGGATAAATTGTTCAACCTGTACCTGCTCCACCTTCTATACAAGCTGAAAAAATTAATAATAATAAACTAGGAGGTAATAATCAAAAACTTATATTATTTAATCTAGGGAATGCCATATCAGGACCTCCTACCATTAAAGGCATTAAAAAATTACCAAAACCTCCTATTAAAGCTGGCATAACCATAAAGAAGATCATTAATAAAGCATGAGCAGTTACAATACTATTATATAATTGATTATCTGCTATATATTGTACCCCAGGTCCACTTAACTCCATTCTAATTAATACAGAAAAAGCTGTACCTAATAACCCTGAAAACAAAGCAAAGATTAAATATAAAGTACCTATATCTTTAGCATTGGTTGAAAAAAATCAACGTTCTTTTCAAATAGTTATGGATGATCATAACTTTGTACTTACCGGGTCCTTTTGAGGATTTATACTCAATTAATATTAATATAGCTATCCCTATATATAATATATATATATTTATTTATACATAAATTAAATTAAATTTAAGATAGTTAGTATATTTAACAAAATTTAAAAGAATAAAATTATTATAATAATTTTTATAACGTATTTCATAAAAATTTATATAAATTTATAAATTTAAAAATATAAAATTATGGAGGAATCGAACCTCATACTTTTGGGCTGCAATCAAAGTGTAAACCATTTACTTCATAATTTTTTTTTTAGAAAAAAACTTAGATCTACTATTACTATATATAAATATATATTTATATAGATAAATCTTTGTTATAAAAACTTTTAATCTATTAATAATATTACTAAGATTAATAAATTTAAATTTATATTATTTATACAAAAATGTAATTTAATTAATTAATTAACAGCATAAATTATTGAATTTATCCTAATCTTATCATTGTTTCCCTTAATGTAGATCAAGTGCATCTTTTATATATCCACTTGTTAATACTACAAATACTTGAGCTTGTATAAAAGATATACCGATCTCAAGTCCCGAGAAGGCTATAATAAAAGCTAAGGGAATAAAACCCAAAACAAAAAAGAAAAGTCCACTTTTCATAATATTAAAAGTAAAACCGGCTAATATATGTAATAACATATGACCACTTAATATGTTAGCAGCTAATCTTAAACCTAATGATATATTTCTAGCTAAGTATGATATCAATTCTATCAGTACTAATAAAGGTAATAAAGCTAAAGGACAACCAGCTGGCACTAATAAAGAAAAATATTCTAATCCATGCTTTTGAAATCCTAAAATAGTTGTACCTAAAACTATTGTAAAACTAAGAGCAAATGTTAATACAAAATGGCTTGTAGATGCAAAACTATAAGGAACCATTCCTATTAAATTATTTATTAAAATAAAAATAAATAAAGTATAAATAAAAGGAAAATATATTTGACCTTTTTTTGCATTAATTTGATTTATTACTATACTATGTATAGTTGCATATAAAGATTCTTGACCTATAGATCATTTATTATTTACTATTTTATTATAGTTTGTACTTAAAAGATATATAACTAATAAAAAACTTGCACCTATTATTAAATAAAATCCAATATTAGTTAGAGAAAAATGTAAATTACCTAATATTGGAAATTCTATACTTAATAAAGATCTAATTTCAAACTGATCTAATGGACTAATTACCTCTCTTTCTAATTCTAAACAATTAATATTAAAATTTAAAGAATTCAAAGAATATTTAAGTTTATGTATTTTTCTTAAAATGATATATATAAATATATAAATATATTTAATAATTAAAATATAACCAAATTTAATTTAATGAATATTACTAACAGATATAATTTAACTATTTTTTTATTATTTTTTTTTTAATTAAGTATTAAAAAAGTTTTGATATAAATGTTCTTGATAAAAATAAACGAACAAATCTTGGTAAAATATATTTAGATAATATATAAACTGTTATAGTAATAATACTAAAAGTAAAAAAAATTTCATTTATAAAATAAAATGGTACTAATTGAGGCATTTATAATAAAAGTAAAAGTAATGCAGTTGCATTTTCTATATTTAATTACAACAGAAAAAAATAAAAGATTTATATCGTCTCCTCCTTTTTACTACATATAAAATATGTAGTAAAAAAATGTAAATGTGTGCACAATATAAATATAAATAAGTAGCGACTTGCAGGTGTTTATATTTGTTATATTTTTTATTTATATAAAATTTTTAAAAAAAAAATTTTTTTTAGTATAAAATACTATATAAATTATATATATAAAAATACAGAGAAGAGTAAAATAATTTTTTACTCTGAACTTTAAAAGATGCTTTTTCATTTAAAATTTAACTCATAGTAACCTTTAATTTAACTGACTATCATCTAATGTTACCTAAATTCATATGAATGTTTTTAAATGAAAATTTACTTTTATCTAAAGTTAAATTTTTATCAATTAAACCCTTTTCTACAAAATAATTATGATGGTTATATAAACTATTTCTAAAATCCAAATCCATACTACTTAATAAACTACTCATAGAATTTATCTGTCCTCTTCAAGATTGAGGACCTTCACTTATTGTATAACCCTTGTTAGAAATCTTTGTAGTAAATACTCGCAGATCCCTAACTACAAAAATTGTTGAATTTATAATATTAATGGTTTCATCTATAGGTGTATTTAGAACATCTTCTATACGAAAGTAATACTCATATGGTAAAATACTTTTTATAAGATTATTATAATCTTCAAGTATAGCATAATTTAATATACCTGCTACATCTTTAGTTATAAAATTTAATTTACTAATTATTCTAATAATATTTAATTTACCTTTCCCATAAAAAAAAGTATCAGAAATAAGTTGTTTTAATAAAGTATTTTTATCTTCAAGAGTATTAATATCTAAAGAATCAAATTCATCTTTCTTGAAATGATCCTTTATATATTTATATCCTTTTAAATTCTGTAACATATTAATATCTAATATTACTAAATTATCTCCTCAATCTCTAAATCTTATACTATCAATATTTTTTACAGATAAAAAAGCTATATAAGGATCATAAAATATATCAGGATAAAAAATATAATTATATATTAGATTATTTTTATTATTATTTAATCTTCTAACAGCTATAACATAAATACCATTACGCTTACCTATAGACTTATCATTATATAAACTCTCTTTTAATAATGCTTCAAACATTTCCCCAGTTATTAGATACTTAGATCTATCTAAATAATTCTTATCCACATTCTTATTTGTATTTTTTATCGTATTATTTATCATATTATTCATTATATTATTTTTTTTTTACCGGTTAATCATTCTTTTTACTTTTAAATCTATTAAAGTATTTTCAATTAAACTAACTGCAGGGATAATAAATACAAAATAACTAAAATATAAAATTGTACTCAGTTGACCAAGTTCAATAAAAGGAGTTTCTACATGGCAAGCCCCTAATTTCATTAATATTAAAAAATTAACTACAAATACTCAAAAAACTATTTTACTTAAAGGTCTAAATTGTAAACCTTTTGATCTACCTAAATCTGTTATAGGTAATAACATTATTGCTAATATAGCAGCAAGCATAGCAATAACTCCTAATAATTTATTAGGTATAGATCTTAATATAGCATAGAAAGGTAATAAATATCATTCAGGTACAATAGCAGGAGGAGTTTGCATAGGATTAGCCATAATATAATTATCACTATCACCTAAAACATTAGGTGCAAAAAAAACAAATAAACTTAAACCAAAAATAAAAATAAATATAGTTATTAAATCTTTAAATAAATAATAAGGAGCAAAAGTTATTCTATCATAATTACCTGAAACACCTAAAGGATTACTTGATCCTGCTGTATCATGTAATGCAATTAAATGCATTAATACTAATGCAACTAATATAAAAGGTAAAACAAAATGTAATGCAAAGAATCTATTTAAAGTAGCATTGTTTACAGAGAAACCTCCTCAAATGAACTCAACAATATCTTGTCCAATTCATGGTATAGCACTTATAAGATTAGTAATAACTGTAGCACCTCATAAGCTCATTTGACCATAAGGTAAAACATAACCTAGAAAAGCTGTTACAATCATAAGTAAAAATATAACTGTACCTAAAGCTCAAACTAATGTTCTAGGAGCTCTATATGATCCATAATATATACCTCTTCCTATATGAAAATATACTAGAAAAAAGAAAGCTGAAGCTGTATTACTATGTAAATAACGTATTAATCATCCATTATTTACATCACGCATAATATGTTCTATTGAATTAAATGCTTCTAATACATTAGGGCTATAATGCATTGCTAAAGTTACACCTGTTATAATTTGTATAACTAAACAGATTAATAATAAAGAACCAAAATTTCAAGCATAACTTATATTGCTAGGTTGTGAAGCATCTATAAGATATGAGTTAACTAATTTTAATAAAGGATGACTTTTTAATATTCTCATGGTAAATAAATTTTTATATTATAAAAAAAAATTTTTTTTTAAGATCATTAAACCTATAATTCTGTTATATACAATAAAACTTATTAACATATTAATATTTTATAACTTATGTTTTTATATACTATATAATATTAAATATAATTTTTTTAATATTATATAAATAGAGGCTTTAACTTAATTTTTTAATTAATTCTTCTCCTCTAAGCTAAACAATTAGGATCTAATATAATAAATATTTATTTATTAATTTTATTATATTAAGTGTAACATTATTGTTGAGCATACGCTACACTCTAATTTTTATTGTCTATTTATAGATAAGAGAGCTCCAAATTAAAATTTTTTAGTTTTTTATTGCTCTTTGTCTATTTTTAGTTCTGCCGGAGAACCTATTTTGGTTTTTTTAGCAGAATAAAAAATCAATAGATTTATTCTATTATTGTGTTCTATATTATATTATATTTACTAAAAAGAAAAATTATTAGTTATAATTTATTAGTTAAAGATGATTGAAATTTGAAAACAGAGTGTATTAAATATTTAAATAAAAAATTTTTTTTATCTAAAATTGGCTTATACTCAATAAACTAACCTCTTTATTTTAAGTAATATAATTTAACATGAATCAGAAATACTTAAATTTTCGAAAAATCTTGTAACACTATTCATTCTATATAATAGTCGTTCAAGAGCAACATTTATTTTATGTTTAACAAGCTCTTGGGATTTATCTTTCTCTCATGCTTCAGCTAAATCTTTTGCATTCTTTACATCCTCTAATAATTTATTATAACAAAGTATAGGTTGACTATGTAGACATTTAGTTCCTAATCTAAGATGATCAATTATAAATTGATCTGGGTATATTCTAGGATTTCTCTCTATATGATAAGGAAAACATTTATTAAATTGTTCCTTAAAAGCACTAGGAATAAAACCTTCAGCTTCTCGTCCGTATCCAAAAATATAATATGATAATCTATAATATCCATCTTTTTTACAAAGAGCTAGATAATGATCATATATTTGCTTATTTCATACAAACTGTGTTTCATCTTGATGATATTCATAAATTTGACCTAATCATTTACGTAATCTAAGTTCAGTAAGTACTTCTAACATAATAATTTGTATATCAGTTTCTTTAGTAAATTCTATACCTGTTTTATTTATTATATTATATAACTGATATGTACTCTGATTTGAATAAGGGATTACTTTTTTAGGAATAGCAGGAAAACTACAATGTTTGAATTCAGGTTTTCCAACTTCAATAGCAGGAGATTGTAATACACCTCCGTTTTTAAAAGGTAATGCTGGTTTTCCAGTGTGGAAAAATTCAGGTCATATAGAACCTAAATTAAAAGTTCTAAGATCTAAACCATAACATCTATTATTATAAATAGGTAGCATATAACGACTTGGAAATGGACCAACTGATGGAAACATAATATTTTCCAATACCGAATAAGGTTTCCTTTGACTATAACTTTCACTAGGTAAATTATTACCTGAATTTCCTCATATAGGACTAATTGATTCATCATATCAATGCACCCTAGGTATAGTAAGGCTAATGTATTTAGGTATATTAGGGTTACTAATATCAATAGGTAAAAAAGGGCCTTTATAAGTTCTACGTGCAGGTCCCATACGTGGCGGAGTATAATCTAAAGGTATCTGAGAAAAAGGACCATGCCTAAAATTCTCATCAAAATTAAAAACAGTAGTTGAGCCAGTAAGATCAATAGGGTTTGAAACAGTGCTCCCTTTCCCTATAGATTGAGATACAGTAGTACTAGGTTTAACTCCTGAAGTATACACACCTGGTTTTAAAAAGTTAGTTTCTCTATCTTTATCTCTATTATTCTCTATTTCAATATTAATACTTATATTTACCGGTGATACATTTAGAGTAGATCTAATAACATAATTATCAAGATTAATTGCTACTCCTCAATTATCTCCAGGAAGAACAATATGAGGAACTTTATCTTTTCTTTTTCCAGGAAGAGTATCTAGCTCAATACGTGGTTTTTTTTTTGCTTCCCATCAATCTCAATCTCAAGAACTAGGCTTTATTGGTTCTTTTTCATCTCTATAAAGCCATTCTTGACGATGTGCTCGCATAAGAGGTAGTCGTCTTAAATAGTCAACCTTAACAGGATCACTACAATAATTTACTAGTGATTGATTTTTTCCTTCTAATTTGATTCTCTTACCAGTAACAGAATCAATAATATAACGAGAATCAATACTAGGACGAGGATCAATAATAGGAACAGGGTTAGTAACAGAACCAGAACCAGCAGGACCGCCAGAACCAGAACCAGTAACAGGAATAGGGTTAGTACTATTTCCAATTTGACGGCGACTACCTCTAGTTGTTTTAGTTTTAGAAGTTTCTTCTACATTTACAGAACTAGGTTTAGCTCTAACTCTTTTAGAACCTCGTTCTATATTTGCAGAACGATTAGAATTAGCCTCAGTAGCTTGATCAGCTAAAGATTTTGCTACTTGTACTACACTAACATTAGGCCTAACAGCTTTAGCTTGAGAAGCTAAAGCATTTGCAGCATCTACTACACTAATATCATCATAATTATTATAAGATTCATTATAAAAATGATCAGATTCAGGACTACTAACTTCATATTGAGAATCAGGAGTACTAACAACCCTTGGAATTGAAAAATTCTTCATTAAAACAGGTATATTTCCAAATTCATTAGAGAAAGCATATTCTTTTCGCTCCAAAAGGATTACAGGTTGGTCTGCATAATGAAGGGTAGTATGAATATTACCACCAAGTAGATAAGTTTGAAATTTATTACCTGTAGTATGTATAATAACTAGAGTTCCTTGTTTTCTAGCTGGTAAATATATATCTTTATCTACAGGTAAAAGAATTTCACCAGGTAACTCTCTTTTTTCTATTGTTCCATCACTTAAAACCTGTTTTACCGATAAACTAGCATAAAGATGTGTATGTTCAGTTGGTTCTGGAATTGCACCTTGTCCTATATTAAGAGGACAAAATCTTCCATCGACACATTTAATAATCTCAGGATTCCTACTATTATTAGTGCTCTCTCGAGGTGGTTCTATATTTATATAACTAGTATTATTGCTACCTTGATTTTCTGCTCCAGGCTGTCTTAGATTTAGAGTATTACTATTAGTAATATAAGAAATACCAGGATGAAGACCAGTGTTAGTACTACCACCAATATTGATACCAAAAATATCCTCTAATCGTATAGTATTAAGAGAACCTGGATTAATAATCGGTTTTATAAATGGAGCTCGAGCTGGAATTGAAGTTGAAATTGAAGATGAAGAAACAACAGTTGGAGGTTTTGGTAATAAATCTCTAAATCCTGTAACCCTTTTTTTATCTTCAATTTGACCTAACGTAGATTTTATATTTCCTAAAATTTCTTCTTGTCTTGGTCTTTTAGCACGACGAGAATTATTACCGCTTTCAATATTTGAACTTGCATCTCCTGCTTTTCTTTTTCCACCGCTAGCAACTTCTTGTCTTGGTCTTTTAGCACGACGAGAATCATTACCACTTTCAATATTTAAATTTGCATCTCCTGCTTTTCTTTTTCCACCGCTACTACTACCACGAACATCTTGAATAAGATTGTCTCAAGAACTAGTTGGATTTGAATTATCTTTTGAACTAGAACTATCACCACCTTTATCCATATTTAAATTTAACATAATCTTTTCAGAAGGTAAAAAAATATCTTTTAACTTAAAATTAGTTGATGGCTCTTTATATATATTCATATACATATAATCAGGTTCTCATAGTTTTTCTATATTTTTTATTCAAAATTCTATAAAATCTTTTATATTAATAATATGATTAGGATCTAAGAATATTTTTACAGGTTTAAACAATGAATCTATAGAAGAATTTATATTATATATATAATCAGGTTTTCACACTCAAAATCTTTCTATATTTTTTATTCAAAATTCTAAAAAATATTTTATATTTAATATATTATTATTATTATTATTTAATAATATATTAAAATATTTTAATATATAATCTACAGATCCATTTAAATAATACCCTATACGTTTAAACATAGAAAAATTAGGTTTAGTTATTAATTCTTCTCCCTCTTCAAAAAATAAACTTATAATCATAGTAAAAAAGTATGCCAAGTTTTCTACTATAGCAAATTCATTCTTAAGTTCAATAGTACCTGTTTCTGCTTCTGTAAAATGTATTTTTATAAAACTTAAAAAGTTAAAATCAATAACACCTGTAGTAATCAAATATACAAAAAACCATACAGAAGTAGGTATAATTATAAGGATTAATAATATATATATAAGCATAGTTTTTTTAGAATGCGTTATAGCTTCAATTAAAGTAACGCAAGTGTTACCTCCATTAAGCATTCCTTTTTTTACCATATAAACAGGTATGGACATTATACCTGTAAATATTACTAATAATAATATTTTAATTAATGGATTAGTTGATGTAATCAGAGTAATTAAGTATTTAAAAGGAAAACTTATCATAAGTATTAGAACTAATACTGCCATAAATGCGTTAAATTTAGTTACTCTCTTTGGCTTAGGGTTAAAAGAATAACTAAATAATCCCGCATTTAATCGAGATTTAATTAAATGCTGAGTATTTTTATTTAAACCTTTTAAAGTAGTAGTAGTTAATTGTATTAAAAAAACAATAAAAACTAATAAAATGAATATCAAGAAAAAACTATTTGTTATACTAAACATGAAAGTAAGTATATAAATAATAAAACTAAATAATATAAATAAAGCATAATTTGTTACAATACTTGTATTTAAGTATAACATGCTTTTACTTAAGTAAACACCTAATTTTTCTAGCCCAAAGGGTCCACATAATTCAATGCTACCATTATCTATAATTTTAGTAGTTTGCCCACCAAGATCTAATATTACATTTACGATATATTTATTATATAAGAATTCAATTAAAAATCTTTGATTAAAAAAACCAAAAATAGTATAACCAAATCTAGATAATTTAAAATAGATAATTATTTGAGGTAAGAATTCAGAATAAATTAAAGCTATAAAGCTAAATGCAATAGTCCAAATGAATGGAAATAACTTAAATAAAGTAGGTACAGCAAATTCAGTATCTATCATTATTTCATGAATAGGGTGAATAAATAAACTATTATCAATAAAAAAATTAGAACCTAGACCTATAAAAATATCTTTAGTTATAAAACCAAAGAATATAGAAAATAAGGCTAATATCACTAAAGGTAAACTTAAAAACAAATTACCTTCATGGGCATGTTTATAATAAGTTATAGTACCATTAGGATTAGTTAAAAAAGTTAAATATAAAACTTTTACAGAATATAAAGTTGTAAATATTGCACCAATACTTGCTATAATATATACAGTTATACCTGAAAAACTAAATTGTCCATAAGCAGATTCTAAAATAAAATCTTTACTATAAAAACCTGTCATAAAAGGAAAAGCTACTAAGCTTAAACTAGCAATTAACATAACAGAGTATGTTAAAGGTAAATAATTTATTAACCCTCCATATTTTCTAAAATCTTGGTTATCAGCTACAGCATGTATAACACTACCAGCACCTAAAAATAATAATGCTTTATAGAATGCATGATTAACTAAATGAAATAAAGCTATATTATAAGAAGATAAACCTATGGCAATAACCATCATACCTAATTGAGACATAGTAGAATAAGCTATAACTTTTTTAATATCTTGTTGAAATAAACCAATAAGAGAACTAAATACTGTTGTTATTGCACCTAATCATAAACATAATAATAAAACAGTACTACTATATTCAATTAAAGGTGAGCTACGCATTAATAAATATACACCAGCAGTTACCATAGTAGCAGCATGTATTAAAGCAGAAACAGGCGTAGGACCTTCCATAGCCATAGGTAATCAAACATGTAATCCAATTTGAGAACTTTTAGCCATAGCACCTATTAATAAACATATACCTATAATTATTATTATAAAACTATTAATATAAGGAGCTAATGAAAATACTGTTGCATAATCTAAATTACCTAAAGATCATAATATTGCAAACATACCTATAGTTAAAAAACAATCTCCCACTCTATTAGTTAAAAAGGCAGAAATAGAACTTTGATTTGCAGCTATTCTAGTAAATCAAAAACTAACTAAAAGATATGAACAAACACCAACACCTTCTCATCCTACAAACATTAATAAATAATTATTAGCTGTTACAAGAATTATCATCATAAAAGTAAATAAACTTAAATAACTAAAAAATCTTTGGTTATGTGGATCATTACTCATGTAACTTATTGAATATATATGAACTAAGGAGCTTATTATTAATACAGGAATTAACATTGATATTGTTAAGCTATCAAATTGAAAACCTCAAATAATATTATATCATTCACTATCTATTCACCTAAATAAATTAATAGTTATAGGTACATTATTAAAACCTATCTCAAAAAACCCTAATACAGCTAAAATCGTTGTTATTATTACACTTAAACATGTAATGAATCGTGCACCATAAATCCCCACTTTTCTACCAAAAAAGCCAGATGCTATAGATCCTAATAAAGGTAAAAATATAATACCGAGATACATTATTTATATTCTATAGCAATACTTCCTCTTAATCTATAGAAAGCAACTAGAATACCCAAACCTATAGCAGATTCAGCACCTGCTACAACTATTATATAAATAGCATAAGTTTGACCGATTATATCATCCATATTAAGTGAACTAATCAATATTAGAAATGTTATAGCTAATAGCATTATTTCAATTGAAATAAGCATTAATATAATATTTTTTCTATTTAATACAAATCCTAAGATTCCTATTAAAAAAAGTATCAAGGTAATATTCATAAATGTAAAAAAAAAAATAAATTATTGAATTAAAGTACAAATAATACCCTATGTGATATTACATAATAAAAGAAAAGAAAACCTAACTAAACTCAATACCACAACCCCATTCTTTTTATCCATATCAAAAACAGATATGCCTTATTCCTTTTTTAAGGAAATTTTACTTATTGTTATTATTACTGTTATTGTTATAATAACTTATATTATTACTTAATAATAATAAAAAATAATATAGTTATAGTTAATACCAACTATATATTATAATTTATTATATTACATTACATTACACAAATTTTAAAGTATAAAGTTATATTATACTTAAACAAAATATTATTTTAAAATTAAAGATATGTATAAGATTCGAACTTATATACAGATAGCCGAAATATCTTCCTTTACCATTAAGACAACATACCGTAATTATATTAATTTCACCTATATTTAGTTAAATCTAAACTTAGGGCCCACTAAATATAATGATTATAATATTATTAATAAATAAATTTTATGGTAATTTAAATTTAATTTATATTATATAATCCTAAATTATATCAATACAATATATAATTAATATAATTTATAGCTATAATAATAAAAATCCTAATAAAAATTAAAAAAAAAATTATAACTAAATTTATTAAAATTTTCATTCTAGAGTCGAACTAAAATAAAGATATTAGAAGTATCTTGTTCTACCATTGAACTAATGAAAGTAACTTAAATTTTTAGTTATAAATATTTACAATTATAAACATATATATTTTTACAGGTTAAAATTTTATAATAATTATTATTAAAATTCCTTTTGTTATTTACTTAATTTTACTTATTATTAATTTATAATATATATTATCTATTGTTCCTCTAATCAAGTAAGAAATTTTTCTAAAGATACCGATTCTATTACTATAGGCATAGAACTATGTAATATACCACAAATTTCCGAACATTGACCATAGAAAACTCCTTCTCTATTAATAAAAACAGATACTTGATTTAATCTTCCAGGGTAAGCATCAGATTTAATACCTAAAGATGGTACAGCAAAACTATGAATTACATCACCTGCAGTTACAATAAATCTAACATGAGTTAATTCAGGTAGAATTACTCTATTATCTACTTCTAACATTCTTAAAGCTCCTTCATCTAAATCAGATTCTGGAACTATATAAGAATCAAATTCTATAAATTCATTATCTGAATTCAAGAAATCTGGATACTGATAACTTCAATATCATTGATGACCTTCTGCTAAAACAGACATTGATGGATCACTAACCTCATCCATTAAATATAATAATTTAAATGAAGGAAAAGCAATTAGTATTAATACAATTGCAGGAGTAATAGTTCATATTAATTCTATTAATGTACCATGATTTAAATACTTATGTGACATAGGAGATTTTGTACTAATATAATTTCAAACTATTGAAAATAAAATTCATCCTACAGCAAATAATATTATTACTAAATAATACATTATATTATCATGTAATTCTATTAACCCTTCCATTTGTGGAGTGGCACTATCTTGAAAATATAGTCCTCAGGGACTAGGAGCATCTAAATTCAACAAAACTAAATTTTTAATTAATAAAAACATAAAAAATTCTTTATTTTTATTTCTATGTCGATTTTTTTTTTTAATATGTAAATATTAATATTTATCATAAAACATAGAATATATATATAACAACAAATAGAATATATAAGATATTTTCTTAGAAAATTTTTATATTCTACTTACAAATTCAACTGTAGAAGATGAATTAAATTTTGTCATAGTTATAGTTTGTCTACTATCTATTTTTAAGGCACTTTTTCCTAATTCATATATAAACCCTATAGTAATAATAACTATAAATCCTAATGTTATTATTAAACCATAAATATTATTTACATATCCACTTACTGCAAATGGAAAAGTTAATAATATCTCTAAATCTAATAATAGATATACTAAAGCAAATATAAAAAATTTTACACCAAATTGTGTTCTATTCTGACCTAAAAAACTATGAAAACCACATTCAAATATACTATATTTTTCTTGGTAAGGATTATGAGGAGCAAATATTAAGTTTATTGCTAAAAAAAGTAAAGCAATTATACAAACAAAAAGTATAAATATTGTCATGCTACTCATTTAATCATTAAATAACACTTGTACCAATATGGTACCCATGCTTAATCATTCTTTATTCATAAATATAAATAGTAATATTACTAATGTAATAATAGAAATAGTTATAGAAAAGGGACTAGAAATAATACTAATATTTATATTTTTTTCTAGTATATTTGTATTATTTATACTATCTTTATTATTATAAAAATTAGAGTACTCATTTAATATTTTATATTCAGGAGTATGAAAAAAAATTTCCTTAATTACATTTAAATAATAAACTGCTCCTATTACACTTGTAAGTATTGCAATTAAAGATATAAAAATATAACCATTATCTAAAGCAGCACTTAATACCATCTGTTTAGCAAAAAATCCAATTAAAGGAGGTATACCTACAAAAGAGAATATAGTTATAGCTAAACTTAAAGATAAAAATGGATTTATATAAAAATAACCTTTTAATTGACTAATTAATTGTATAGGTGAATTATTACTTTCTAATAAATTTGTAGATTCTTTACTATTATTTATATAATTATATAAAGAAAACCCTATTGTAATTAATATAATAAATATATTTAAATTACTTATAGAATATTGTACTAAATAAAATATAAAAGCTTGTGTTGATTCTATACTAGATATACTTAAAGCTAGTAATATAAAACCTACATGAGATATAGTACTATAGGCAAGTAATCTTTTAATTCTAAATTGTGTCAAACCACCTATAGTTCCTATTATTAATGATAGGAAAGAACTTATAAGTAAACCATATGTTCAACTAAATTCAACAAGTGAACTATTAGTATAATATACTAATTCTAATAAAAAAATAAAAATAGAAATTTTAGCAATAATAGCTACAAAAGTTGTAACAACTGTAGGTATAGCATCATAAACATCAGGAGACCAGAAATGAAATGGTGCTGCACTAACTTTAAATAAAAAACCTATACTAAAAATAAGTAAAGAAAAATTTAAATAATAAGAATTATATCAAGATACATAATCTGAATTTAAATCACTTATACTATTTATTATATATAATCCTTCTAAACTTGTAGTACCTGAATTAGCATACAATAAACTTGTACCTAATAAAATAAAACAAGAACTTAAACCTCCTAATAAAAAGTAAATTAAACCTCCTGTAGTTGATAATTCAGAATTTCTATATATACTACTTAATAAATATAAACCATAACTTTGTAATTCTATAGATAAAAAAATAGAAACTAAATCACTTGTTGATATTAAAAGTACTGCTCCACTTACTATAAATAATAATATTAAAGGATATTCAATTATTTTCATATGTTCTCTTAATTTATTAAAAAAAAATGTACTAAAAATTTTTATTATATCCTTTAATCAATAATAATTAGATATTTGTAAGATTCTTGGGTAAAAACTTGTTAATTGTAATATTACTATACTAATTAAAAAAATAAAAATATGAAAAGTTTGTGTTATATTTGTAATGTGTAACAAACCACCATGTAAACCTAAACCTTTATTAAGTATAAGTATACTACACATTTCATGTGTAATGCAATAAATTAAAGCTAAAAGAGCCCCTTGATTAAATAGTATAGATATATCTCGTCTTGATACGACGGCATTTGAAAGTAATAAAGCAAGTATAGAACTTATTATCATGAATTTAAATAAATATATTTTTTATATAATCAATCACAATCGGAATCATAATCACAATCACAATAATAATCATAATCATAATCATAATCACAATCATAAAAATATATAAAAAATTTATAAAGTGTTAGCTTTAAAACATTAAACATGTTTCTGCTTTAGCCTGAGGAGAAAATCGAATTCTCATCTTTAATGTATGAAATTAAGGTTTTACCTTTAAACTACCCAAGCTTAAGAAAAAATATATATATAAGATAAATTACCTAAACTTAGCTATAAAGCCATTAAAAAAGAAATTTTTTTATTTTTAATTTTACTAAAAAGTTTTAATACTTTTATATATTTAGGGACAATACCCTGATTTGAACAGAGAACCTACTGTGCCACAAACAATCGCTCTACCTATTGAGCTATATTATCCTAAAAGTTTATGAAGGAGTGATTCGAACACTCAAAACTTAAATACCAAAAATTTATGACTTACCTATTAGTCCACAACATATATATATAAATATCTATCTATATAAATATTATAACTTTTTTATAGATGACAAGACTTGAACTTGTAAGGCTAGACCATTCCGGCCTAAACGGAACCTGTATACCAATTCCAGCACACCCATTTATATTAAATGCCTAACATAAGACTTGAACTTATAACCAAAGCTGCTTCAAAGCTCTGCTCAACCAATTGAGCTTCTTAGGCTTTTGGAGATACCAGGTTTCGAACCCAGAAATCTAACATGCAAAGTTAGTGTTTTACCTAACTAAACTATATCCCCTGATAATTATCTAGAAAGAATATTATAATATATTTATATATCCGAGGAACGACTTGAACGTTCACGGCTATGAACCAACAAAACTTAAGTTTGCACTGTCTACCATTCCAGCACTCGGATAATTAATTCTTCTTTATTTCTTTCTTTTATGCGGATATAGGATTTGCACCTATATTATTCGGTCATGAGCCAAATGTGTTACTTTTACACTAACCCGCGTTTAAGGATAAAGTGACTTGAACACTTATAATTACTGTTATGAGCAGTACGCTCTACCAATTGAGCTATAACCTCTATATATATTTATATATATTTAATAATTATTTTAATTTATTTAATTTAGCTAAATTAAATTAGCTAAGGGACTAGGCAGGGTTCGAACCTGCGAATGTAGCAGTGAAAATGCTATGTCTTACCACTTGACGACTAATCCTTAAATAGCCCGATGTAAGTATCGCACTTACTTCTATTGATTACAAAACAATTGCATTTCTTTTATGCTAATCAGACTTTTAATTATATTAAAATTAACTTAAAGAATTAACTTTATATTAACTAAAAAATATAAGATATAGATAATAATTAGTTTTTTATAAAATTAGTACTTAGTTCCTTAAAATGTTTATATTATTACAAACTAAGCCTATCAATGTAATATTATATTACGTATATTTAAGAAATATCTTAAGGTAAGTTTCATGCCTATATGCTTTCAGCACTTATCTTTGACTAACTTAGCTTTCCTGCCATGCCTATACTATTTATTTATTTAAGTGACAATAACATCCCCTGGATATTTCCATATATATTAATCTCAAAGGGGCATATAAACAACAGGTAAACCAGAGGTTAATAAAATTGTTATACAACTAAGGTATAACAACAGTACCCCATGTTCCTTTCGTACAAGGTTAATCCTTATTATATTCTAACTCCCTCTAGAAGATAGAAACCATACTGTCTCACGACGTATTTAACCCAGCTCATGTAACTTTTTAATCGACGAACAGTCGCACCCTACATAGTTTCTGCATCCGTGAGGATAAGTTAAGCCGACATCGAGGTGCCAAACCGCGCACTCATTTTGTACACTCTTGCGCAAATTAGCCTGTTCAACTTGTTATCATATTAATTTATTTCCATTTTTCACAAAATGGTTCAGACTATTTCTTC
>Ga0247732_10000236_pt1 | contig 33210 bp, 31 predicted proteins | sample UWRJL163409C2_FD_180940 | JGI IMG/M metagenome (GOLD analysis project Ga0247732, IMG submission 180940) | Plant litter microbial communities from Arlington Agricultural Research Station in Wisconsin, United States - UWRJ-L163-409C-2 | ecosystem: Environmental > Terrestrial > Plant litter >...
CCTGGAGAAGAAGTGGGGCGCCCCCACGATCACCAACGATGGTGTTTCCATCGCCAAGGAGATCGAGCTGGAGGACCCGTACGAGAAGATCGGCGCAGAGCTGGTCAAGGAAGTCGCCAAGAAGACTGACGACGTCGCGGGCGACGGCACCACCACCGCCACCGTGCTGGCCCAGGCGCTCGTGCGCGAGGGACTGCGCAACGTTGCGGCCGGCGCCAACCCGCTCGGCCTCAAGCGCGGCATCGAGAAGGCCGTCGAGAAGGTCACCGAGACCCTGCTGGCTCAGGCCAAGGCCATCGAGACCAAGGAGCAGATCGCTGCTACCGCCGGCATCTCCGCCGGTGACCAGTCCATCGGCGATCTGATCGCCGAAGCCATGGACAAGGTCGGCAACGAGGGTGTCATCACCGTCGAGGAGTCCAACACCTTCGGACTGCAGCTCGAGCTCACCGAGGGCATGCGCTTCGACAAGGGCTACATCTCGGGCTACTTCGTGACTGACGCCGAGCGTCAGGAAGCCGTCCTTGAAGAGCCGTACATCCTGCTGGTCAGCTCCAAGGTCTCGACCGTCAAGGACCTGCTGCCGCTGCTGGAGAAGATCATCCAGTCCGGCAAGCCGTTGCTGATCATCGCCGAGGACGTCGAGGGCGAAGCCCTTTCCACCCTGGTGGTCAACAAGATTCGTGGCACCTTCAAGTCCGTCGCCGTCAAGGCGCCCGGCTTCGGTGACCGCCGCAAGGCCATGCTGCAGGACATCGCCATCCTCACCGGTGGTCAGGTCATCAGCGAAGAGGTCGGACTGTCCCTCGAGACCGCCGACGTCGCGCTGCTCGGCAAGGCCGACAAGGTCGTCATCACCAAGGACGAGACCACTCTCGTCGGTGGCGCCGGCGACGCCGAGGCCATCGCGGGCCGGGTCTCGCAGATCCGTGCCGAGATCGAGAACAGCGACTCCGACTACGACCGCGAGAAGCTGCAGGAGCGCCTGGCCAAGCTGGCCGGCGGTGTTGCGGTCATCAAGGCCGGAGCTGCCACCGAGGTGGAGCTCAAGGAGCGCAAGCACCGCATCGAGGACGCCGTTCGCAACGCGAAGGCCGCCGTCGAAGAGGGCATCGTCGCAGGTGGCGGCGTCGCCCTGCTGCAGGCGGCCCCGTCGCTGGACGAGCTCAAGCTCGAGGGTGACGAGGCAACCGGCGCGAACATCGTGCGCGTCGCGCTGTCGGCACCGCTCAAGCAGATCGCCTTCAACGGTGGTCTCGAGCCCGGTGTCGTCGCCGAGAAGGTTTCCAACCTGCCCGCGGGTCACGGCCTCAACGCCGCGACCAACGTGTACGAGGACCTGCTCAAGGCCGGCGTCGCAGACCCGGTCAAGGTGACGCGCTCGGCGCTGCAGAACGCAGCCTCGATCGCGGCGCTGTTCCTCACCACCGAGGCCGTCGTCGCCGACAAGCCGGAGAAGGCGTCCGCTCCCGCGGGCGACCCGACCGGTGGCATGGGCGGCATGGACTTCTAAGTCCCGTCTACGTTGGAGAGCCCGGTCCCGTTCGCGGGGCCGGGCTCTTTCGTGTTTGCTCGACGGCTAAAAATTGGTGCGCGGCCGGGGGTTGACGAGGTGATACGGTCGATGGGCCAAAGGCCGTCGTGGCTTGTTGAACCGGGGGGACGTTCGATTTCGATGACGATGCGCGACGGCGGATCTGCGGCGTGAACCAGCCGCCCAGTTCACCCTTCGGGGGCCCGAATCCCGTCGACGGACCCGCACCACAAAGCCCCCGGCACGCCCCGCCGCCACCTCCCCCTTCTGGTTCGCCACCACCGCCCCCTGGGCCGCAGTGGGGCGGACCGCCGCACGCCGGCTGGCAAGGACCGCTGCAGCCCGGGTTTACGCCGGCCGGATTCACGCCGTCCCCGCCGCCCGCCCGCAACAAGAAGGCAGTGTTCATCACCGTCGCCGCCACCTTCGTGGTGCTGCTCGTCGTGGGCATCGTGGTGGCCATCGTGTCGTTCTCCGGTGGCGGTTCGGAGGACAACGCCGGCGGCGGCGCCAGCACCGCGGGCGATGCGGTCAAGGGTTATCTGGAGGCGCTGTCGAGGGGAGATGCCAACGCGGCGTTGGCATTCGGATCGGATCAGCCGGCGTCGAAGGACTTCCTCACCGACGACGTCCTGAAACAGCAGATCGAGAAGTGGCCCATCACCAACATCCGAATTCTCAGCGCGACGGAGACTGCCGGTTTCGGTCAGGTCCACGTCGCCGTGAATTTCGGGGACCAGGCCTCCGACCAGACGCTGATGGTGCGTCAGAGTGAGGGCGGCTGGAAACTCCCGGCCGCATCGGTGAAGCTGAACCTCAAGGGCGGCATGCCGACCACCGACCCGATCACCGGTCGGGCGCTCCCGTCACCGCCCGTCACGCTGTTCGGCAAACCCGCGGCGAACACGTCCACGGTGTACGTGTTCCCCGGCTGGCTCGACCTCGGATCGTCGAGCAAGTACCTGACCGCGTCGGCCCCGCGTCCGGTGTTGTTGGACGGCCTTCTCGCCCAAGGCATCGCGATGCCCACCGGTGTCCAGTTCCAGTTGAGTGACGCGGGGTCGGAGGCGGCGAAACAAGCGGTCGCCGCCGCGGTCACCGCGTGCGCGCAGTCGACCTCGCTGTCGCCACCGGGGTGCCCGAATCGGATGCCGAACCCGACGCTGGTCGACGGCACCGCGCACTGGGAGGCCCCCGTCGACCTCAACGACGTGCAGTACACGTTCACGGCGTTCGACATGACGGTCCGCACGACGGCGATGACGCAGTGGACACTGACCGCCACCAATACCGGAGGCGAGACGGTGCAGGGCAAGCCGATGGTGGCGTTGATGGGTCAGATTGACATGACGCAGGATCCGTTGACGGTCAGCTGGTACGGCCGATGAGCGCTTGCGCGAAGAGGATTGAGCACCGATGAGCGCTTGCGCGATGAGGATTGGATCCCGATGAGCGCTCCGCAGCCCACGCGCGAGGAACTCGACGGGGCCCGCGCGGTGGTGGGTGCGCTGGCTGGCGCCTTCGCCGCCAAGGTGGTCGGCCAGAGTGGTCTGCAGCAGAGCCTGCTCATCGGACTTCTCACCGGTGGTCACGTGCTGCTGGAAAGCGTTCCTGGACTTGCCAAGACGACGGCAGCCCGGGCGATCGCCGATTCGGTGCAGGCCGAGTTCCGGCGCATCCAGTGCACTCCCGATCTGTTGCCCAGCGACATCATCGGCACCCAGATCTTTGACGCCTCCAAGGGTGTCTTCCACACGCAGCTGGGGCCGGTCCACGCCAATATCGTTCTGCTGGACGAGATCAACCGGTCGAGCGCAAAGACGCAGAGCGCCATGCTCGAGGCGATGGAGGAACGCCAGACCAGCATCGCCGGTGAGGTCTACCCCGTCCCCGAGCCGTTCCTGGTGTTGGCCACCCAGAACCCCGTCGACCAGGAGGGAACCTATCCGCTGCCGGAGGCGCAGATGGATCGGTTCATGTTCAAGGAGATCCTGACCTACCCGCATCCGCGGGAGGAGGCCGAGATGGTCCGCCGGATCGACGCAGGCGTGTACGCGAATCACCGCACGCCTGCGGTGGCCTCACTCGGCGACATCCTCTACATCCAAGACGTCGTCCGACGGGTCTACCTGGATCCGGCGATCGTCGACTACATCACCCAGATCGTCGCGGTCACACGCACTCCGCAGCAATACCTGCCCGCGGAGCTGGCTCGGCTCATCGAATACGGCGCCAGCCCCCGCGCGACGATCGCCTTCTGCAAGGCGGCGCGTGCCCTTGCCCTGCTCTCGGGCCGCAACCACGTCCTGCCCGACGACATCAAAGTTCTCGCACATCGGGTGCTGCGACACCGCCTGATCCTCGGGTTCGAGGCGGTTGCCCAGAACGTCACGTCGGAAGTCTTGATAGACAACATCATCCAGGTCGTCCGAACTCCGTAACCGTCATGGGCGTGCTACTGCAAGAGGTTAAGGCGCAGACCCTCGCCGGTAACCGGCTGTCGGGTCCCAATGGGGTGTCCCGCGGAATGCTGGAGGGTGAACACCGGTCGCTGTTTCACGGCCGCAGCCTGGAATTCGACGATCTGCGTCCCTACATCCCGGGTGACGACGTGCGCGACATCGACTGGAAGGCGTCGGCGCGCTCGCCCGAGGTTCTGGTGAAACGCTTCGTCTCCTACCGCCAGCAGCGCATTCTGATGGTCACCGACCTCGGAAGGAACATGCTCGCGCTGGCCGCCAGCGGCGAGCCGAAGCACCGGGTCGTCCTCAATGCCGTTGGGCTGGTCGGACTCATCGCCGTCAGCAAGGGCGATGAGATGGGTTTGGTGTACGGCGACGACACAGGGTCGGCCCATATGCCCAACCGGCGCGGCGAAGCACATCTCGAACACATCCTGGAGCGGGTCAACCGCCATCAGGTGGCCGACAGCGGCCGTAGCGACATCGGCACGCAGCTGGAGTACGTACAGCATCACTTCCGGCGCAGGCACATCGTCTTCGTGATTTCCGACGAGCCCGACGTGTCGCCAGAGTTGGACCAGAGGTTCCGCAGGGTTGCGGCACGTCACGACGTGTACTGGGTGACGGTGCGAGACGCGCCGCTGATCGGTGTGCCGTCCCTCGGCGGCGAGGGATACGACGTCGAAAGCGGTCGAACGCTGATGCGGGAGGAGATTCTGGGGCGCCGGGTCCTCGAGGCTTACCGGAGGGCAGAAGCGCAGCGGGAGGCCGACTTCGAGCAGTACGTCAACGGTTCCGCCATCCCGTGCGCCCGGGTGTCGGGTAGCAGCGAGTTGTTCAAGGCGGTCACGTTGATGCTCAAGAGGTCCAGTCGTGACAGATGACCTCCTGACGTGGATCGTCGCGCCGTTGCCGTACTCGACGTGGTGGCTGGTGCTGGGTGTGCTGGTGATCCTCGGCGTGATCGGGTGGTTCGTCGGGGTGATGGTGTGGACGCTGCCGGTGGAGCGGTTGCGAACGATCCCGGTGATCCGCGACCTCACCGCGCGGGTGCTGCGGCACAAGTTCAGCGCGTCGATCGGCAGGGTCGGAGACCGATATCGGGCAGGCGCACTGAGTTCACGTGAGGCGTCCGCCGAAATGAGCCGCATACTGCGCAATTTCGTGTACTTCCGAACCGGTGTCCGCGCGCAATACCTGGTGTTGGGTGAGGTGACGGACAGTGCCGCCGCGGCGGTGGCGCCGGTCATGGCGGCCTTGTACGCCCGCCAATTCGAAGCCGGTGACGACACGGACGTGGCCGTCACGGTGGCCCAGGTGCGGAGTGCGATCCAATCATGGAGCTGAAGTGGTCATGGGTCGTCATCGTGGGTCTGGTGGCGCTGGTCGTCATCGTGGTCGCCGCGTTCCTCTGGCCGCTGCGGCGACAACCGCGGCGCCTGCGGCCGCTGGCCTGGGTAGGTCGCCTGACCCTCCTTCCCGAGTACGCCCGGGCATATCGTCGGTACCGAATGTTGTTGGCGGCCATCGCCATGTCGACCGTTGCGGTGCTGCTCTGCGCGATCGTGGCCACCGCGCGGCCGGTGAGCTCACAGGCCGCTACCGCCGAGGTCAACCGCGCGCACCCCGAAGACGTGATGCTCTGCCTGCAGGACGATCCGGCGTCACACGACGCGTCGGTGGTGCTGTCCTACTTCCGGGACCGGGTCGCCACCTTCGACACGCTACGGTTCGGGCTGACGTCCCGCACGTTGCGGGTGATCCCGCTGACCCGCGACTATCCGTTCCTGCGGGAGACGTTGGGGCGTTACGCGGATCTGCAGCGGTTGCAGTCCACCGAGAACCCGTCTCCCGAGGATGCCGCCGCGGTGTCGCGTGCCAGGGACGAGTTCGCCAGATCGGTCAACTACTCGGACTATCAGTTGACCGTCAACGACGCCCTTGCGATGTGCCTGAAGGGTTTTCCGGACGCCGAGAAGCCCTCGGATGCCAGACGTTCGGTGATCTATGTGGGTCCGGGTGGCGAAGCGGAAGAGCCGATCTACTCGGATGAGGCGTTGACGACGTTGGCTCGGTCGTCGGGGATTCAGGTCAACGTGCTGACCCGGACTCCGTTGGAGGCCAGCGGAGTTCTCAGTGCGATCGCCACGGCCACCGACGGTCGATTCATCAGCTACGTGGGGGACACCCCGCCGGATGCGCAGGCCGCGGCCGACGACGCGCTGCGCCAGCACCTGGACGACATTCGTTCACACCCGCCGGTGGCGACGGCTTCCGACGGAACGATTCTGGTGGAGCAGGTGCGTGATCGACCCGACCTGGTTCTGACGGTGGGACTGGTGCTGGCGATCATCTTCGCGATCAGCCTTGCGGGGGTGCGTCGATGACGTTCGAACCGATACTCCCCTGGTGGGTGTTGGGGCTGCTGGCCTTGGTGACCCTGGTGCTGCGGATGTACACGCTCTACCGGGTGCTGGTGGTCGTGGGAAAGGGCAGCCAGCGCAAGGTCGTCGTGCGATGGAGTCTGCTGACGCTGGTCATCGTGTGCTTGTTGGCGGCGTCTGTGCGGCCGGGAGTCGAACAGGAGCGACACACCGCGAGCAGCCCCGCAGCGGAAGTGGCCTCCACGGATGACGTCAACGTGTTCTTCGTCGTTGACCGGTCCCTGAACTCCCGCGCGGATGACTACGGCGACAACCAGTTCCGAATGGCAGGCATCCGGGCCGACATGCAGTCGATCGTCGACCAGTATCCAAACGGGCGCTTCTCCGTCACGTCGTTTGCGACAAGGGCGAGGGTTGACTGGCCGCTGTCCGACGACCTGTGGAGTCTGCGCGCGCTGCTGCGCGGTTATTCGACCTACGAGTCGGACTTCGCGTCGCTCTACGACGTCGACGTCGGTGCGGCCGACGACCCGTTGACGCATCAGCTCGAACTCGCGGCCAAGCAGTATCCGGGATCGCAGAACGTGGTGTTCTATCTTGGTGACGGGGCCGGGATCTCGAAACGGTCGGCGACGGTGTTCGACGTGCCTGCCGGGCTGGTCGCCGGCGGGGCGGTGCTCGGATACGGTGCGCCCGGCGGCGGCAGGATTGCCAGCAGGCTGGCAACCACCGGGGAGATCACCTACTTCCCCGACCCCAGTGGTACCGGCGGACCCTTTCTCTCGATGCCCGACGAGGAATCTCTTCGGACCGTTGCCGGCCAGCTGAACGTGCCGTATTTCCATCGCAGCCTTGGTGATTCGACGTCGACCGTCATTCCGGCGTTGGAGCCGACGCCGTCGTCGGGGCAGCAGAGCATGTCGCTGCCTGGCGATCGAACGGAGTTCTACTGGATATTCACGGCCATCGCCATGCTGTTGATGTTCTACGAGCTCTACGTCATGGCGCGTGAATACCGGGTCTCCCGTATGTCGAAGCCGCGGGAGTCATGATGCTGGACTACGTCAAGCGGTTCTTCTCGCAGGGGCCGCGCCGAAAGGTGCTGCGGCGACGTCTGGTACTGCTCTCCATCCTTCCTGCGCTGGTGCTGCTCGCCATCGGCGCCAAGTTGGTGACGATGGTGGCATACGGGTCTGCAGCCACGTCCGATTACCTCGACTTCGACTCGCGCGGGTTGGCCGACGACGTGAGGATGCTCAAGTCGGTGAACGTAATCGATTCGTACAAGGCGTATTTCGCCGATGGTGACCGCTACGTGCTGGATGGCAAACTGGGCGACGCCCAGGCGGAGTTCACGACGTCGCTGTCGCTGGTGGACCCGGAAGACTCCTGCCCCGTTCGGATCAATCTCGAAGTGGTGCTGGAGACCCAAGGCGACCTCAAGAATGCCGACGACCATCGGGACGAGGCCAAACCGCTGTGGCAGGAAGCGCTGAAGACGGTGCAGGAGGCTCCCGTTGGATGCTTCGACACCACGACCGAGCCCGACGAGGCCGTGCGCAAGCACCTCAACGAGACCGAGCAGCGGCTACTGGACAAGCTGAAGGATCCCGAACCCGGTACCGGCGGTGGTGGCGGGGGAGGCGACCAAGGCGGCGAGGGTGGTGATGGCGGCGGTCAAGGCGATGGCGCCGGTGAAGGTGGGGGAGAAGGCCAGGGCCAGGGCGAGGCCCCGCCTGGTGGACCGGGCCAGGGCCAGGGTGAGGCCCCGTCTGGTGGCGAGGTCCAAGCACCCGGGCCGAGCGGAGACCAAGGCCAAAGCGGAGACCAAGGCCAAAGCGGAGACCGGGGCCAGGGCCAGGGCAGTCCAGGCGACCCGGCCCCGAACACCGTTGGGGCGGACCGCATCGCCACTGATTCAGGCGGCTCGATACAGGAACTCAAACCGCAGGACGGCGACCCGGACGAGGTTCTGAGGCGACTGCTGGAGAATTCCGATGCGAGCGGTGTCGACAGGGAGTGACGGCGTGGCGCTCAGATCTCCGCGAGCGGTGTCGGTTTGAGTAGCAGCGTTGCGACGACAGCGATCGCCGCCGTCGCGACCAGGTAGCCGCAGGCGAGCCACGGCGTACCGCCCGCCACGCCGATCAATGCGGTGAGGATCAGCGGCGTCAACCCTGAGGCGTAGACGCCAGAGAGCTGATAGACCGTCGACAGGCCGGTGTACCGGATCCGGGCCGGAAACAGTGACGCGTACAGCGTGCCCTGTGCCCCGTAGAAGATGGCGTGGACGACGCCGAACACCAACACCATTCCAAGCGCGTACAGCCAGATGTCCCTGGTGTCGAAGAGGGCGAAGACCGGAAACACCGCGAGACCGTAGGCGGCAATTCCGATGGCATAGAGCCGCTTCGGGCCAAAACGATCGGCCAACAGGCCCGACACCGGGATGAGGACCGCCATCAGCAGCGCGGCGACGGTCACGGTGACCAAGACCGGAATCTTGTCGAGCTTCAGGGTGCCGGTCGCATAGGAGATGGCGAAGACGCCCCAGGTGTTGAAGGCGGCGCCCTCGCCCCAGCGTGACAGCATCCCCAAGACGGTCGACCGCAACGCCGGTGGCTTGAAAACCTCTTTCAGTGGCACCGCGACCCGATCGTCGCTGTCGCGCACCTTCTCGAAGGCGGGCGTCTCGGTGGCCTTCAGCCGGACCACGATGCCGAAGACGACAAGCACGATGCTGAACAGGAACGCGATCCGCCACCCGTACGCCAGGAAGGCGTCGTCGGGCAGCACGTATTGCAGGAGAGCGAATACGCCTGTGCCCAAGGCCAATCCGAGCGCAAGTCCGACCTGCGGGATGCTGCCGAACAGGCCACGCCGCCGTGGCGGGCCATGCTCGACGGCGAGAAGGACCGCACCAGCCCACTCGCCGCCAAGGGCAAAGCCCTGCACGATCCGCAGGAGGAGCAACAGGATTGGCGCGAGGACGCCGATCTGGGCGGCGGTGGGCAGCAGGCCCATCAGCGCGGTCGCTCCACCCATCAGGAACATGGTGAACGCCAGCGTCTTCTTGCGTCCGATGCGGTCACCGACGTGGCCGAAGACGAAGCCGCCAATGGGGCGCACCAGGAAGCCGACCGCGAAGGTGGCGAAGGACAGCATGGTGCCGACGAAGGTCGTCTGATCGGGGAAGAAGGCCTTGTTGAACACCAGGCTTGCGGCGGTGGCGTAGAGGAAGAAGTCGTACCACTCGATGGTGGTGCCGACCAGGCTGGCCCACAACGCAGTGCGCGCCTGCGGTGAGATGGCGGGGGCCTCGTCGTCGGCCGGGGCGTTCATGACAGTCACGGGAGTCAATTGCCTCACGGCCAGCGTCCAACGGCCACCGTTGCGCGCGCGGTGATTCAAACTCCCCGCCAGCCGTAAAACAAGATCAAGGAACTTTCACGAACGTCAGTACTTTGACTCGAAGGAGTCATACAATCCTGACGGCGGCAGGGGGCCGCCCGCTTGCGGTGTGGGGCCGCAAGTGATCTTTATGGGGGGACATCACCTTGAATGCAACCATTCGTCCTTTGCCGACCAAGCTTGCCGCCGCGTTCTTGGCGGCCGGCGTCATCTCGACCGGCGCCCTCATCGCGCCGGACAAGGCGCCGCTGCCCGTCATCTCGGCCGACGTAGCCAACGCGTCGGTGATCACCGACGCGTTGTACCGACTCGGTGACGTCGTGGCAGGCGGGGCCTACGGCTACGCGATCACGCAGGACGCCGGCTCGTCGCTGCCGTTCGACGTGGCCACGGCCTTCGCCATCGCCGCGCAGAACCCGACACTGGCGCCGAGCCTGCTGAGTTGGTTTGTCAACCGATACGCCAACCCGTCCTATGACTACGGATACTTCACGTACCCGTCGGACTTCAGGGAGTACTCGCTCGAGGTGGTCGCGGGTGCGTTGCCATTCCCATTGGGGCCGGCCGGCGCCGATCCGGGTCTAATCGTGAACGCCGCCAATGCGATTGCCGAGGCGGTCGGCGGGTTCCTCGGCGGTGTGCTACCCAACCCGGCGGGGGGTCTCGCCGCAACGGACGCGTTCTGGGCGACCGACATCGGCAAGACGGTCGTCGCCGCCAACCTCGCCGTCACCGCGCCCGTGTGGGCGCTGTACAGCACCGCCTACTACCTCGGCTACCTGCCGGCCGACATCGAGGCGACGTTCGAGTCGGCGATCCGGAACCCCACCGAGATTCCGGGATTGCTGAGCAACCTCGTCTACGGCTTGGTGGCGTCCGACGGACTCGTCGGTGATCTGATCTGGAACTTCTCGGCGCCGCTGCGCGCGCTTCCCGGTCCGATCGGAGTGCTGGCCGACAACGTCGTCGCTTCGTTGAACGCCGGCATTGACAACCTGCTGTCAGTGTTGCCGACGCCAATCTCGCCGACGCCGTTTCCGTCTAGCGCCATCAGCGCAAACAGGGTCGCCGACGAAACGAGCACTGTTGACCAGCGGGTGGCCTCGCTGCCGGACTCGACCGTCTCGCTCGACGGCGCCGTCACGCTGAGCCTTGCCGACCCGGTCGGCACGTCGGATGTGTCCCCAGGCGGCGGTGCCTCCGAGCCCGACACCACCGCCGGCACGACGACCGGGCTGGTCAAGACCAACGACTCCGGACCGCAGCTCAACGTCGTGCGGGACTCCCTCAAGGTGACGCCCGGTGACACGTTTGCAGGCGCGGGCACCGTCTCGGGGTCCGACCCCGAGCTCGGGACCGAGACCGGGACTGTCACCGCCGGCACCGACCCCACTGCGGTTGGGACGATCGCGCCGAGCGATCCGCAGCAGGGTTCCGGGGACACCGGTGCAGGCACCGGCAACTCGACTACCGGTGACGCCGGCAACACGGGTGACTCGTCGGAAAGCGCTACCTGACGAGGGTTACCGGTCGGGCTGGTGCGGACTGTCTGCCTCGCACCAGCCTGCCCGGGCGCGCCGACGTGGGCACGCCGTTCGCCGCGATGACCTCACCGGATACCACGGTCGCGACGTAAGCGTCGGCGGTCTGGTCGAGTCGACGACCGCCCGCGGGCAGATCGGACACGATCACCGGCTCGTGCAGTGTCGGCGCGGTGTGGTCGACGACGCTGAGGTCAACTCGCGGACCGCTTCATCCACCGTCAGCCGGCCCGATGGGCGGTCGCGGGCCCAGCGGGTCGGCAAGTAGGTGAGAAAGCTTGCGTCGCAAATCATTCCGTAATGCGCGCCGCTGTCGCCAAGTCCCAGCACGACGTCGTCGCGCTTCATCAGCTCGGCCACGGTGTCCAGCGAGCCGTCGAGAACGTTGGCGAGGGTGATCAGCAACATGGCGGTCCGGCCAGATCGCCTGGCCGGCCGTCGCACGACGACCGTGCCGGTTGCGGATGAACAGGCACGGAGCGCATTTGCCGAATCTGCGGCGGTGTCGGTGGTTCGTGCCACGATGAAATCCATGATCGACCACTTCGGAATCGTCTGTGCCGACTACGAGAAGTCCACGTCGTTCTACGACGCGGTGCTCGGTGTGCTGGGGTATACCCGGCAGATGGAGTTCGGGCCCGCCATCGGTTACGGCCGTGGCGGCAAGCCGGACTTTTGGATCGAGGACGGCGCCGACCGACAGGTGGGCGCCGCGATTCACTTCGCGTTTCAAGCCGCCGGTGTCGACGAGGTCGCGGCCTTCTACGACGCCGCGACGGCGCTCGGTGCGGAGTCCCTGCATGCGCCACGCCTCTGGCCCGAGTACCACCCCGGCTACTTCGGTGCCTTCGTCAGGGACCCCGACGGCAACAACGTCGAGGCCGTGTTCCACGGGGCGACGGCCTAGGTCAGCTCGGCGGGCCGGCGGCCGGGCAGTCACTGCAGACGTCGCGGTTGCAGAGCCGGCAGAGGCGCCGCATGGCGTCCACGTCGTCGACGGTCACGCCTAGGACGGGCCTCACCAGGCCGGCCACCAGGTGTACGTCCCCCTCTGGCATGACGGACAGCAGTTCGGCAACGGCTTCTTCGCGCGCCGCGGCCAGCCGGCGTTCGACGGCCAGCCCGGATTCCGTAGGCATCAGGCGCACGGTGCGGCCGACGCCGTGCTCACGCGTCACCCAGCCGTTGTCGACGAGGCGATCCACCAATCGCACGGTTCCGGGGTGGGTGAGGCCGAGGACGCGGCGCAGCTCGTCGATGCTCAATCCGGGGTCGGCGACGATGGCGACCACTGCTGCGGGTCCGCTGGCGGACATTCCCGTCGATTCCTCGACCGCGGCCCGTACGGCGTCGGTCACGGCGATGGCCCACGCTGCGACGACGTTGCGGTCGCGCCTATTCTGGTCGATATGCATCACTCATATTGCCCTTCGGGGGTGGCGTGGGCCTGCTCACCACGATCATGCGGTCACGCTCGAATCGTCGCACCCTTCCGCGCCAGGGCGGTGTTCGAGGGCGCAGCCCGGTGACCGTCCTGCTCGCCCTGAGCTCGTCACTGCTGTGGGGCGTGGCCGACTTCCTCGGCGGCAAGGTCTCTCGCGGCCGCTCGACGATCGCCGTCGTGCTGCTGTCGCAGGCAGCCGGTTTGGTGGTCGCGTTCGCCGTGGCCGTTGCGGCCGGATCGTTCGCGGACCCTGCCGGATACGTGCCGTGGGCAGTGGGAGCGGGCCTGGCCGGGGGGTCGGCCGTGTTGCTCTTCTATCGGGCGCTGGCGATCGGGACGATGGGCGTCGTCGCTCCCGTGGCAGCGCTCGGCGTGATCATCCCCGTCGTCCTCGGGGTCTTCGGTGGTGTGATGCCGTCGGCGTTGTGCGTCGTCGGCATCGTGTGGGCGATCGGCGGTGTGGTCGCCACCGCCCGCCCCGCCGAATCCACGAACCGCACCGCCCAGCACGCGCGCTCGGTCGTGCTGGCCGTCGCAGCAGCAGGCGGCTTCGGTTTTCTGCAGTACGCCATATCTGGTGGAGCGGCGTATTCGACGGTGATGACGATGCTGGTCATGCGGTGCACGTCGGTGCCGCTGCTCGCCCTGGTACTCGTCCTCGCGTGTCGAGGACGCCAAGGGGCGGTCGGAGGATTTCCGCCGCGCGTCGTCCTTCTGATCGCCGCCATCGGGGTCTTCGACGTCGGTGCCAACCTGCTGTTCGCGGTGGCGACGGTGTCGGGCGCACTTCCCGTCGTCGCGGTGCTGGGATCGCTTTATCCGGCTGCGACGGTGCTCCTGGCTCGGGTCGTCGACCACGAGACGATGTCCCGGTCGCAGAACGTCGGCGTCGTCGTCGCGCTCTCGGGCGTGGCCATGATCGCGGCCGGCTCCTGAGGAGCACGTACCCGGTGCCGGGTAGCGTCGCAACCATGTCTGATTCCGACATCTCCGTTGCCCGTGAGCTGCTGCGTGATTCGTTCACCCGGCTGGCCGAACACGTCGACGATCTCGTCGACGGGTTGACCGACGAGGTGGCGTACTACCGACCCACCCCGAACGCCAACACCGTCGCCTGGCTGCTGTGGCACAGCGCCCGGGTAATCGACGCTCAGCTCAGCGAAATCGCAGGCGCCGACCAGGTGTGGTTCCGCGACGACTGGGTGGGCAGGTTCGACCTGGATCTGCCGAGGGACACGAGCGGCTACGGCCACGACGCCGACCAGGTGGCCAAGGTGCGCGCGTCGGCGGACTTGCTCGGCGGGTACTACCGAGCCGTGCATTCGATGGCCCTGTCGTACGTCGCCTCGGCCACCGCGAAGGATCTGGAGGCCATCGTCGACAAGCGGTGGACGCCCGCGGTGACGGCAAGCGCGCGCATCGTCAGCATCGTCGACGACTGCGCGCAGCACCTGGGTCAGGCCGCCTATGTCCGGGGTCTCGTCGGCGACAGATGATGCCGACGCTGAAATGGTGGCCGGCCGTCGGCCTTCCGCTGATGGTGGCGCTGGGACTGGTGGTCGGCGACAGTTCGACGCGCATCGACGACTGGTTCACCCGCAACGGGGGGAACGCGCACCCCGTTCTCGGCATGCTGCTGTTCTTCACCGAACCGCTGCTGCTTCTACTTCTGTTGGTCGCCGCCGTTGCGGTGGCGCTCTACCGGCGGCGCTGGCGGCTGGCCGCGGTGGCGGCGCTGACGCCCCTGGCGGGAGTCGTCGCGGTGCGAGTTCTCAAGCGTCTGTTTGGCCGGGAGCGCGAGGGCGCGCTGGCCTACCCGAGCGGGCACGTCACGGTGATGATGACGGTGCTCGGGGCGGTCGTGCTGGTGTGGGGCGTGCGGCGGTGGTTGCTGCTGGCGGTTGTGGTCTTCGCCGCGCTCGGCACCGCAGGTCAGGCGCTCACGTACCACTACTTCACCGACACGATCGGCGCCGCGCTCTTAGCCAGTTCGCTGGTGGTGCTGGCCGCCACGGCGGCCAGACTTGACGGGTGTCAACCCCGCTGCGATCTAGATCACAGCAACGGTTAGCATTGGGTCATGACAGCTACGCCCGAAGTCGACGCCGTCGCGAAGATCCTCAACCCCGCCACCGGTGCGGTCGCCGGCACGGTCCGGTGGTCCGACCCCGCGGACGTCGCCCGTGTCGCGGCGGGACTGCGCCAGTCGCAACGCGAGTGGGAAGCCCGCGGCGCCGCCGGCCGCGCGAAGGTGATCGCCCGCTACGCCGTCTGGCTTGGCGACCACCGCGAGGAGATCGAGTCGTTGCTGATCGCCGAAACCGGTAAGTCTGCAACCGACGCGGCGCAGGAAGTGCCGCTGCTGATCATGATCGCGTCCTACTACATCAAGATCATGGAGAAGGCGCTGGCGCCCGAGACCCGGCCCGCGTCGCTGCCGTTCCTCTCAATCAAGAAGATCTCCGTGCACTACCGGCCGCGTCCGATCGTGGGGATCGTCGCGCCGTGGAACTACCCGGTCGCCAACCTGCTGATGGACGGCATCGCCGCACTCGCAGCAGGATGCGCCGTGCTGCTCAAGCCGTCCGAGCGCACCCCGCTGACCGCCGAACTGCTGCTCCGCGGCTGGCTCGACTCCGGTGCCCCCGAGGTGATGGCGGTCGTCCAGGGCGCGCGCGAGGCGGTCGAGGCCGTCGTCGACAACTCCGACTACATCCAGTTCACCGGCTCCAGCGCCACCGGCGCGAAGGTGATGGAGCGCGCCGCCCGCAGGCTAACCCCGGTCAGCCTGGAACTCGGCGGCAAGGACCCGATGATCGTGCTCGAGGACGCCGACGTCGACCTCGCCGCGCACGCCGCCGTCTGGGGCGCGATGTTCAACGCCGGTCAGACGTGTGTGTCCGTCGAGCGGGTCTACGTGCTCGAGCAGGTCTACGACAAGTTCGTCGAGGCCGTCGTCCGCGACGTGAACAACCTGAAGATGGGCGCGGGGGAGGGCTTCGACTTCGGGGCTCTAATCGACGACAGCCAGGTGGACGTCACCGCGCGCCACGTCGACGACGCCCTGGCGAAGGGCGCGAAGGCCCTCACGGGTGGCACGCGGCCGTCCGGTCCCGGCAGCTTCTACCCGCCCACCGTGCTGGTCGACGTCGACCACTCGATGGCGTGCATGACCGACGAGACGTTCGGTCCGACGCTGCCCATCATGAAGGTGGCCAGCGTCGCCGAAGCGGTGAGGTTGGCCAACGACAGCCCGTACGGACTCAGCGCGGCAGTGTTCTCCCGCGACGTCGACCGCGCCAAAGACGTTGCGCTGGAACTGGATTGCGGAGCCGTCAACATCAACGACGTGATCTCCAACCTGATGTGCACGACTGCCCCCATGGGCGGATGGAAGACCTCGGGCATCGGCGTGCGCTTCGGCGGCGCGGAGGGCCTGCGCAAGTTCTGCCGCCAGGAGGCCATCGTCGCGCCGCGCACCAACGCAGGCGCGGGCGGTAACTACTACAACAACTCGCTCAAGTCGTTGAAGCGGATGAACGCGATGATGACGAAGTTCGCGTTGATCCGCCCGAAGCGCACGGCCAAGTAGCGTCCCACCCGCACACTCGATGATGCGGGGTGAGCGGGACACCTTCCGTTCACGTTGCCGTCACCCCCGATTAGGTCTGGGTCGCTACGTTGCGCCGGTGACTTTGGACGCCCATGCCATCAACGGCTACGCCGTGCGCGACGACGACGACGACGATCCCGAGCTGATCATTCAGCCCACCGGCGAAGTCGTCGACACCTGGCGCGAGAACTACCCGTACGACGAGCGCATGAAGCGAGAGGACTACGAGGAGCAGAAGCGGCTGCTGCAGATCGAACTGCTGAAGCTCCAGAAGTGGAGCCAGACCAACGGTCTCCGGCACGTCATCGTGTTCGAGGGGCGTGACGCGGCGGGCAAGGGCGGCACCATCAAGCGGTTCATGGAACACCTCAACCCGCGCGGTGCCCGCGTCGTGGCGTTGGAGAAGCCCACCGAACGCGAAACCACGCAGTGGTACTTCCAGCGGTACGTCAAGCACCTCCCGGCCGCGGGCGAAATCGTCCTGTTCGACCGGTCCTGGTACAACCGTGCCGGCGTCGAGCGCGTGATGGGCTACTGCTCGCAGAAGCAGCACGCCGAGTTCATCCGGCAGGCACCGCTGTTCGAGCAGATGCTCGTCAACGACGGCGTCAGCCTCACCAAGCTGTGGTTCTCCGTCACCCAGGCAGAGCAGCGCACGCGGTTCACCATCCGGCAGGTCGACCCGGTGCGGCAGTGGAAGCTCTCACCCACCGACCTGGCCTCGCTGGACAAGTGGGAGGACTACACCGCGGCCAAGGAGGACATGTTCGCGTGGACGGACACCGAGATGGCGCCGTGGACCGTGGTGAAGAGCAACGACAAGAAACGCGCCCGCATCAACGCGATGCGCTACGTCCTGGGTAAGTTCGACTACGACAACAAGGATCACGAGGTGGTCGGCCGCGCCGACCCGCTCATCGTGGGACGCGCGCTGGCCGACTGACCGGCCCGCGCGCCGGACGGGAAGGACGCACGCATGCGGTTGCTCGCGGCCTTCCTGCTGTGGGTGCTCGCCACCGTCGCACTGGCCGTCGCGGTTCCCGCGACCTGGGCTCAACACAATCTCGTCGACCGGGACGGCTACTCCGCGCTCGCCACGTCGGCCGCCAAGGATCCTGTGGTGCAGCAGGCGATGGCCACAGCGCTGACGTCCCAGCTGATGACGTTGTCCGCCAACGCCGGTTACTCGAGTGCCGACGTCAACGAGACACTGTTGAACGGAGCGGCCCGGGCCTACACCAGCGGTGATGCGTTCCCCGGCCAGTTCGCGCTGGCCAATCAGATTGCACATCGCTGGCTGTTCACCGACTCCGTCGGCGTGTCCGACGCATCGGGACGGTGGGAGATCGACCTGTCACCGATGTTGGCGGACAGCTCATTTCAGCAGACCCTCGCCGACTACGGCATCAAGGCGCCCGAGACGCTACAGATACCACTGACCGAGAACGTCTCCCAGTCGTTGCGCCCCGGCAAGTTTCGCGAGGTGGCGAAGTGGGGCCCATGGGTGAGCGTCGGCACCGCCGTCCTTGCCGGTGTGTTCGCGCTGTTGACGTTGGCGGTGGCGAAGCGGCGAGGTAAGGCCCTTGGTGCCCTTGGTGTTTCGGGACTCGTCGTGGGGGCCGCCGGTTGGGCCGGGATCGAGGTGGGCCGGCGGTACGTCGACGAGGGGCTGGCCGCCACCTCGGCCGACGTCAGGAACGTGGCCGGCGCGATGGTGGACCACGCGATCGGCAGCCTGCACCTGTGGCTGAACCTGACCATCGCCGCAGGCGCCGCACTCGTGCTGTTCGGCGTGCTGGTGTCAATGGTCGGCGGATTGCGGCGCACCTAACCGTCGGGCCGGACGATCCTGCCCAACTCCTCGCGATCGGTGACGTCGAGTTTGATGCAGGCACGGTAGATGTGACCCTCCACCGTGCGCACCGACACCACCAACCGGTCGGCGATCTCGCGGTTGGTCAACCCCGCCGCGACCATCGCGGCGATCTCGCGTTCCCGCGACGTCACCGGCAGCGGGGCGGCCGCGGCGCGGACGGCGGGGGTGACGGCACCGCCGCACTGCGCCGCGAGACGAAGCGCCCGCGCGGCGGACTCCGAGTTGCGGCGACGGTCACCGGCGCGATGGTGCACGGCCGCCGCCTGGGCGGCCGAATCGGCGGCGGACAACAGGAATCCGGCGTCCTCGAACGCTGCGCTGACCGAGTCCAACGCCGTCCCGTCGGAGGTGGCGACGGCTGCGGCGTGCCGGGTGTACAGGTCGGCAAGCGGCCCGGCGATGCGGTTCTGAAGTGAGCGCAACCGTCCGGCGACGCCACGGTCACCGAGGCGGGCGAGGTGGTGCAGCGCCTCACCCTCGACGGCGTATTGGCCCGATCTGTGCGCCAGTTCTGCTGCGGCCCTTGCCAGGTCGAGTGACGACCGTTCGGATCCCTCGGCGGCGGCAAGCCACGATCTAGCGATCAACACCTGTGGCTCGTGGATCGCGACGCTCGGGCCACGGTGCTCGGCCGCCTCGGCGAGGACCCGGGTGGCCCCTTCGACGTCGCCGAGCGCCGAATAGCTCTTGACCAGCAACAGCCGAGCGGGCAGCCGCCAGGGCAGCGAGGCTTCCGCCGCCAGCGCTGCGAGTGCCTGCTCGATCGCGCTGATGGCGTCGGGAAATCGCCCGCGGTAGGTGGCGACGACGCCCACGGTGATCCTGGCGATCGCCCACCCCAGCCGCTGCCCCGACGACGAGAACGTCGCGTAGTCCGCCGCCCGCTCGTCGGCCAGGTCGAGCTGGCCCACGGTGGTCAGTGCCAGCACGTCGCCGTAGCGCACCATCACCTTGATCATGCCGTCGGTGGACTTCTGCTGCGCCCGACTCGTCGCCGCGATCGGTTCGAACTCGTCACCACGGCCGGCGACCGGCATAGCCAATCCCGCACTGAACGCGGCGAACTCGAACGCCTGCTTGGGCGCCTCGGGATCGGACAGTACCGCCTCGGCGATGGCCAGCCCCTCGTCGATTCTGTTCTCGTGGACGACAAGTGCGGCCGACGTCGCCTGGACGACGAGACGCAGCGCGGGGTGCTCGACGCGGTCGGCGAGGATGCGCATCACCGAATGTGCTTCTGCGACAGCGCCCATGGACCAGAACAGGATCGAAACTCGTGGTATGCCCCACTGGACCAGTTCGAGTTCGTCGAGACCGTCGGGATCGAACCCGGCGAGAATGGCGTCGGCCTCGGCAGGGCGACCCTGCCACATCAGTGCACGCGACAGCACTTCCGCGGCTCGGAGCCCACCGTCGTGCTCCAGTGCGGTCCGGGCGAGCTGCTCACCGAGTGGGATGTTGGACAGCGAGATTGCGTCCTTGGCGGCGGTGATCAACAAGTTCGTGTCCGGCACCTGATCACTGCCAACGAAGAGCTGGGCCAACTTGATTCGGGCGGCGCTGGTGTCGGCCGGGTGATCCCGCAGAGCGGTGACGATGGTGCCGCGCAGTCGCCGGGCCGACGCCGTGCCGGTGCGCTGCCGGACGACCTCGCCGTAGAGTGGGTGGCTGAACCGGGCGTTGAGCTGAACGCCGTCGCGCGTTATCCGGATCAGGCCCTGCTCCTCGGCGGCGTCGACCGCCGCTTCGCCCGCCAGTCCGCACAGGGTGTCGATGTCGCATGGCTCGCACAGCGACAGCAGTTTCAGGGTCGTCATCACCTCGGCGGTGGCGCGGTCGAGACGATTGGCGAGCAGCGATGCCAGTCCTGAGGAGATGACGGTGGAGCCTCGGAGCTGCCAGACGCCGGAGACCTCGGTCAGCGTGCCCGCGTCGACCGCCCCCTCCACCAGGTGCCGCAGGAAGAGGGGATTGCCGCCCGAGGAGTTCCACATGACGTCGGCGCTGAGGCCTTCGAGACGACCACCGAGCACCGTCTCGACCAGGGCGACGCTTTGTTGCTTGGACAGCGGGGCGAGTTCGAAGCGCTTGAGGTACCCGTCCTTCCACAGCGACGTGACCGCATCGGGGACGGGCTCACCGGTCCGGACCGTCGCGACGAACCGGGCGGCCCCCTCGACGGCGAGCTGGTGCACCAGAGTGGCAGACAGGTCGTCGAGCAGGTAGGCGTCGTCGACTCCGATGGTCGTATTCGGTTGCCCAAGAAGTGATTCCCGGGCTGAGGCGATCAGTGCCAGTGGGTCACGCGAGCCGGAGGGGGGTACCTGATGGGCGAACACGCCGAGCGGGATGCTGCGGGCCGATTCGGTGCAGGCGATCCAGTGCACCTCTGAGGTCAACGTCGCGACCACGCTGCGGGCCAGGGTAGTCTTGCCGACGCCGGCCGGGCCGACGAGCACCACACCGCCACTGCCCGGGTCGGTGAGCGCACGGCTGATCGCGTCGAACTCGGCGGGGCGATCCAGCATCTGCCATTGGCGCCCCATGCACAGCGAGTCTAAGTGCCCGTTCTGCGGCGCGTCGCCTATTCGGCAGGTCCTGCCACGAGCCGTCGCGGAACCGAGTTTGCCTGCGCCACGGATCATTTGCTGGGCGGAGTTCAGTCGGGGAGTTCGTAGACGCTGGCCGGCTCGCGGCGCTCAACGCCGTTGCGCGCGTGCCGGAAGTCGCTGGATGCGTCGTAGACGAGCTTCTTGAGACGGTTGATCGAGCCCAGTGGACGGTGCGCGGCCAACCCTCGCCACGAGTTGAACGAGAGCACGTCGTCGCCGTACTCCCGCCGCTCCTCGGTGTCCGGGTTCTGGGCGGGGAAGGTGAGCTTCGCGACGCCGCGGTGAGGCGAGAGTTCCTCTGGCCAGTCGACGGAAGCGTCCTCGACGGGCATGGCGTCGAGGTCGGTGCACAGCTGAACCTGGAACTCGTACTCCGCCCCGCCGGTGCGGAAGTGGTCCACCACCATGTCGCGGTGGGCGTCGTCGCCGGCATTGGGTGGAACCACCTGGTGTGCCAGTGGTTTCACCGATTCCGACAGCGGGACCACCGCGAACCTGGCGATGTGGTCGCCGTACCGCAACGCCGATGAGGAGAAGTACGACTCCCCGAGCACCGGCGTATTCGGCCTGGCGAACAGCTGCAGCGCCATGGGCAACTGCAGCCCGACGTGGGGCAATATCCGGTTGCCGAGGAACGCGAAGATTCGGCTCGCGAACTGCAGCACGCCGTCGGGGGTGCGCGCCAGCAGCTTCGCCAGCGGCATGCCGCGCTTCAGGTAGGCCGCGGCGTCGGCGAACGGAAACTCGCGATGGGTAACCAGGATGAAGTCTTGAACGGCGGTGTCGTCGTCGGGCAGCATCTTGGCGCCGGAGACACCGATGACCTTGATCCCAAGACCCCTGATGCCCTTGGTCTGATCGCTGCGCATCGCCCCCGCAGTGCTCGACAACCGGGCCACGACGGGGTAGCTGGCCGGCTCGGCGAACAAGCCCTGCCTCAGCTCTTCGGGTAGGTCGGGGTAAACCGTCAGTTCGCCGCGCAGCAGCCCGTGGCCCTTGGCGTGGGCGTCGCGGATGCCATGCCGGTACTTCTTGAACGCCCACACGTTGTTGTCGTGCAACGAGGCTGCGATCGCGTCGACCAACCCGGCTTCGTCGGCGCCGGGTCGTTCCACGTCCTCGCGGTAGCGCACGTAGGTGGGCTTGGTCATGGCTGCTCCGTCCTTGCGCACCGCCGGGGTCCACGGCGCAAAGGGATTCTTCACTCCCGCCAACGCGGGCTCCAGTTCGGGAAAGTGCCGCAGCAGCACGGTGCGCATCGAGTTGCGGGCAATCCAGTCCATACCGGCCGGTGTGTACACCTCGGGTCGGAAGTCCCTGGTGAAGAAGCGGTCGCTTTCCAGTCGACGCGACGCCATCAGGATGAAGACGCGAAAAGCCGTATCGCTGAACCCAAATCCGGGTGGCTTCGGCTCGGCGTACATGCCGACCATGAGGTCGACTCGTTCGACGTCGCCGTAGACCTCTTCGAGCTCGCGGGCCCACGCCGGGTCGTCGGTCAGGTCGGCGAAGCTGGCGGCCGGCTTGAGCCTGAACAGGCGACGAAACTCGTTGTAGCGCGGCACTCCTCGCTCCCGAACCCGCAGCACGTCCACCGCGGCCAGGTCGATCTCCCGGCCGTCGCGCACCATCGTGGTCAGCTGGACGGGGTAGTTGTGCAACGTGATGGTGCCGGGGTGCGACCGCCCGAACGAGTAGAGCAGGTCGGCCATCGATGTCTCCGCCAGCCGTTCGCGGACGTTCGTGAAGTCGAGGTCGACGAGTTGGTGCGTGGCGAGCAGCCGATCGTCGGTCGCGGACCGGAACTCGTAGTCGTCGGGCAGCAGGGGATGCATGCGGTACACCGCGACGAACTCCTCGGTCAGGGAGTAGGGGACGTCGTGGTGGTCGGTGGGCGAGCCGGGGATGCCGGTCAACACCTCGTTGTCGGTGAACCGGCGGATGAACGGGTTGAGCCGCTCCCCGAAGACCCCAAACCAGTTGGCGCGCATCGCGAATGTCGTCGTCGGGTGGGAGATGATCGCAGGCGTCCAGTCGACCGTGTGGATCTTGGCCATCAGTGCCGCGTTGACCAGCCGGGCCCTGTCGTACAACTCCTGGTCGGACAGATGGGGATAGTGCCCGGCGAGGACGTCGCAGATCGCATTGTGCTCGCGCATGAACAGTGAGTGCAGCAGCGCCAGCCCGACCCAGAAGTTGGCCACCACACCCGTGGGGTCGAGGGTCGCCTCCACCGCGGCGGGCGGAAGCCCAAGCTCGTCGACCTGCAGCTTGCCGTTCTCGAACGAGCGCAGCGCGTCGGCGAATTCTTTTAAACCACCGTAGATTTGGGATCCGTCCCACCAGTGGGTGTCGTCGGTGACGAAGGTCGGCGGACCGTGGGGGTCGGCGTCGGGGTCGGTCTTGGTCCGCTTGATCTCCATCTCGTGCTCGTGGCCGTCGTCGTCCTGCGTCGCGATCCGCCAGGGGGCGTCGTCAGCGGTCGGGTGGCTCAGCCAGTCGTGGACTTCGAACTGGATCCAGGCCGCCGCGAGCAGGTTGAGTGTCGTCGCGGGCTGAAATTCGTTGCGGCGCAACAGGCGGCGGCTGACCAAGCTGGGACTGGGACTTAGCAGCGCGTCGTCGTCCTCCCGGTGCACCCCGGCAAGCGGCACGTTGCGCCCGAATCGGCAGCCCTGAGCGCCCATCAGCGGGTCGGCCAGGTCGTTGTAGGTGCCGTCGACGGTGCGGGCAGTGCGGTAACGGCCGTCGTGGACCGGTGGCGGCGCCTTGCCCGGGTCGCGCCCGGTGTCGTACAGGTTCTCCGCGCGCAGTCGGTGCCGCAGACCGACGAGCACCGGGATGCCGAGCACGGTGGGCAGTCGCGACCACCCGATCGTCGCGTCGACCCGCTCGGCAGCGCGGCCCAGCAGCTGGGCCGAACGTCGTCGCAGAGGAGGCCTGACACCTGCCATTCTCGAACGCTACTGCCGGGGCCCCGTCGTCGGAGACTTTTCGGCCGCGTCAAGGGTGCGCGGGGTGCACGGCCGGAAACCGATCCGTCAAACGACGCTCACGGCAGGGGATCCGCTCCGCGGTGCGACGGGTCGGCGGTCAGGATGCGGCCGTCGATCTTGATGTTCGGGGTGCGGAAGTAGGCCCAGCCGCCCATCAGGACGACGGCCATCGCGGTGAAAGCGATCGAGCTCTGCACGTCCGGCCAACCCGCGGCGAACAACACCGGAATCGCGATGATCGTCGCACCCCAATAGACGCGGCGCTTCACGGCGCGCTTCGACAACGCCGCGGTGTCCCACCCCGGAAGGAACATCCCCACGAGGAGGATCGCCAGACCGGCGAAGAACAGACTCAGCGACAGGGTGCTCACGCCGTCCAGCCTATTCGCGGCGGCGAACCGCTAGCGCCAGTCCCGGAAGGCTTCCATCAGCCGGCAGCGGAACGCCGGGTCGACGTCGTCGTCGCCGGCCTTCCCAAGGGTGTTCACGGTGACGCGGAACTGCTGCAGGTAGTTGTCGCAGCCGTCGCAGTCCAGCAGGTGCAGGTCGAACCGAGCCCGGGTGTCGGGGTCGAGCGAGCCGTCGAGATAGGCCGTGACCAGTTCGACGAGGTCGCGGCAGTCCATCGGTTCGGTACTCATCGTGCATCCCCCAGGTAGTCCTCGAGCTGAGCCCGGACGACGGCCCTGCCCCGGTGCAGCAGCACCCGTTGGTTCGCGACGCTGATGTCCAGCAGTTGGCACACCTCGGCCGAATCGAAACCGAGCATGTCGCGCATGGTCACCACGACGCGTTGGCGTTCGGGCAGGTCTTCGAGTGCACGTCGCGTCACGGTCACCAACTCCGCGCCGAGAGCGGAGCCCTCGGGGGTCTCCGGGAACGGTGACGGCTCCTCGGTCTCGCGCCAGTGCCCCGACCACTGTTGCCCGTCGGCACGGAAACGGGCGGGGTCGACGGTCCCGCCGGTGAAGGCCGCAATCGCAACGTCGGCATCGCGGCGTTCGCGGACGCCGCGACGCTTGGCGATGTTGATCATCACGGCGAAGAGCCACGTGCGCAGCGACGACCGTCCTTCGAAGGCGTCGATACCCTTGAGCAGCGCGATCCAGGTTTCTTGAACCACTTCTTCGGCGATGGCGGCGTTGGGCACGTAACCCCGCGCGACACTCAACATCGACGCAGTGTGGCGGTCCACCAGCTCGGCGAAGGCCACCTCGTCACGGGCACGCAACGCCGCGATGAGAGTGGCTTCGTCGGGTGGCGCGCAGGTCATCTGACGGAGCGTAGCCGCTCACCACCGCCGTAGCGCATCGCTTAGCGTCCACGCCGAGATCCCCAGCAGGGCTGCGTCCTTGATGAGGAACTGACCCGTCGAGCCCAGCATCGGGAAGCCGCCTTCAGCCGACTCGAACACACCCGGCGCGGTGAACAGGAAGCTGAGCGTGGCGACGAACAACCCGACGGCGATCACGCTGCCGACAGCCGAAATCCTCGGCCACCACGGTCCGAGAGCCAGCAGCACCGCGGCCGCCACCTCCAACGCCCCGAGCAACGCCGAGAACGCGGTCACCGAGAACACGTCGTACACCCAGCTCATCAGGGGGCTGGTGGCGACCAGTGGCTCGATGCCCTTGGCCTCGTAGGTGGTGAACTTCATCAGCCCGATCCAACCGATCACGACGACGAGGCCGTATCGGGCCAGCAGCCCCCCGACCTGGTCGATCCTCACCACTGCGGGCGAACGCTGCTCGTTGACGGTGGTCATGACTTGTCCCTTCGACGATTTGTACTTCTTCGATGAAGGGGAGTGTCGGGACCGACGTCGACCGTTACGCCGCGGGCGGCTCGTCGTCGAGCATGCGGTGCAGGAACTCGTAGATCAGCGCCGACCGAAACGCCGTCTGCGCGTTGTCCGCTGCGCCTGCGTGCCCGCCCTCGACGTTCTCGTAGTAGCGCACCCGGTGCCCGGCCGCCTCGAGCGCGGCCGTCATCTTCCTGGCGTGGCCGGGATGGACGCGGTCGTCGCGGGTGGAGGTCGTCATCAGAAGGGCGGGATAGTCGCGGTCGGCCGAGATGTTCTGATACGGCGAGTATTCGCGGATGAAGGCCCAGTCGTCGGGATTGTCCGGGTCGCCGTACTCGGCCACCCACGACGCCCCCGCCAGCAGCAGGTGGTAACGCTTCATGTCGAGCAGCGGCACGCTGCACACCAAGGCGCCGAACAACTCTGGGTACTTGGTCAGCATGATGCCCATGAGCAGGCCGCCGTTGCTGCCGCCCTGGGCGCCCAACTGGTCGACGGTCGTGATGCCACGCTTCACCAGATCGGCTGCGACGGCGGCGAAGTCCTCGTGGACCAGGTGCCTCCCCTCGCGCATCGCCTGGGTGTGCCACGTCGGCCCGTACTCTCCGCCGCCGCGAATGTTGGCCAGCACGTAGGTGCCACCCCTCGACAGCCACAGCTTGCCGAGCACGCCCGCATAACCGGGCGTGTTGGAGGACTCGAAGCCGCCGTACCCGCCGAGTAACGTCTTGCCGGGTCCCGTCGAATCACGATGACCCACGACGAAATACGGGATCATCGTGCCATCGGCGGACGCGACGAAGTGCTGCTGCACCTCGACGTCCGAGGCGTCGAAGAACGCCGGTGCGCTCTTGATCACGGTGAGCTCTCCGCCCACGTGGCCCCACAGGAGACGCGACGGACTGTCGAAACCGCTTGAATCCAAGAAGACTTCGTCACCGAGCTCGTCGGCGTCCACGATCACCGTCGTCGCGTTGGCGGGTAGACCCGCGACGGGCTCGCGGTGCCACGAACCGGGTGTGACGACCTCGACGCGGGTGGCGACGTCGACGAGGGTACCCAGAATCAACCGGTCCCGGGTCCAGGTGAAGGTGTCGAGGCTGGTGTGCGCGTCCGGCTCGAAGACGACGGTCAATTCGACTGTGCCGGACAGGTAGTCGTCGTACTTCGCGGCCAGCAGCGTCCCCGCCGGGTAGGTCGCCGCGCCGACCGTCCACGGGGAACGCGGCCGGATCAGCAGCCACTCGCGATGAATCGAGATCCTGGCGTCGGTGGGGACGTCGATCCTCACCAGCTCGCCGTCGCGAATCTCGAAGTACTCGTGGTTGAAGAAGTCGACGGACCGCGAGGCGATCAGCCGCTCGAACCCCGGTGTCGGGTCGAATCCCACGCCGACGCTGACGTCGGATGGGATGCCCTCGAACACCGTCTGAGCCTCGTCCAGCGGCTGGCCCCGTCGCCAGCGCTTCACGACGCGCGGGTAACCGGACTCCGTCAGGGAACCCGGGCCGAAGTCCGTTCCCACCAGCACGGTGTCGTGGTCCTCCCAGGAGATGCTGGTCTTCGCCTCGTCCACCGTGAAGCCGCCCGCGACGAATTCGCGCGTGGTCAAGTCGAATTCGCGCACCACCGTCGCGTCGGACCCGCCTCGGGACAGCTCGACCAGGGCCAGCGTGTAGTCGGGTTCAATGACCTCGGCGCCCGCCCAGACCCACTTCTCGCCGTCTTCGGCGGCCAACGCGTCGAGGTCGACGATGACGTCCCAGTCGGGATCGGCGGTCCGGTACTGCTCCAACGTGGTGCGTCGCCACAGGCCACGGGGGTGGTCGCCGTCGCGCCAGTAGTTGTAGAGGTAGTCGCCGCGACGCCGCACGTAGGGGATGCGAGCATCGGTGTCGAGGATCTCGAGGGCCTCGGCGCGCATCTGCTCGAACCGCTCACCGCCGAGCTCGTCGAGCGTCGGTTCGTTGTGGCGTCGCACCCACTCGAGCGCGTCGTCACCGGTGATGTCCTCGAGCCAGAGCTGGGGGTCGTCGTCCACGGGATCCATTGTGACCGTCGGCGTACTGTGAGCTGTGCAACACCTGGTCGACGGACCGTGAGAGGGGATGACGATGGTGGACGTACCCAACCGCGCACTGATCACCGAGGCCGCGGCCGAACTGCTGCGAACGCTGCAAGGTCGCCACGGAGCGTTGATGTTCCACCAGTCCGGTGGATGCTGCGACGGGTCGTCGCCGATGTGTTACCCCGACGGCGAGTTCCTGGTGGGCGACCGTGACGTCTTGCTCGGGACGCTCGACGTCGGCGACGGCGTGCCGGTGTGGATATCGGGCAGCCAGTTCGACGCGTGGAAGCACACCCAGCTGGTCATCGACGTGGTGCCCGGCCGGGGTGGCGGCTTCAGCCTCGAGACGCCGGAGGGCATGAGGTTCCTCAGCCGCGGGCGCGCATACACCGAGGAGGAGAACCGGTTGCTCGACGGCGATCCGCCGGTGACCGGATCGCGTTATGAACGTGGCGAGCGGCCGCGTGACGGTGGCACCCACGTCGTCGCGGAGGCGTCGGACGCGTGCCCGATTCCCGCGGCCCGCCCCGCGATCGCGCACAGCTGAAGCATCGACCGCAGGCGGCGTAGCCGCGACCATTAGGCTGGGGTCGTGACTCACTATGACGTCGTCGTACTCGGTGCCGGTCCCGGCGGTTACGTGGCCGCCATTCGCGCTGCCCAGCTCGGCCTCAACACTGCCATCGTCGAGCCGAAGTACTGGGGTGGGGTCTGCCTCAACGTCGGCTGCATCCCCTCCAAGTCGCTGCTGCGCAACGCCGAGCTGGCGCACATCTTCACCAAGGAAGCCAAGACCTTCGGCATCAGTGGTGACGTGTCGTTCGACTACGGTTCTGCGTTCGACCGCAGCCGCAAGGTCGCCGACGGCCGCGTCGCCGGCGTGCACTTCTTGATGAAGAAGAACAAGATCACCGAGGTTCACGGCAAGGGTGCGTTCGCCGACGCCAACACGCTGTCGGTCGAGCTCAACGACGGCGGTACCGAGACGCTGACCTTCGACAACGCGATCATCGCGACGGGCAGCCGCACCCGGCTGGTGCCAGGCACCGAACTGTCGGAGAACGTGGTCACCTACGAAGAGCAGATCATGGAGGGCGAACTGCCCAAGTCGATCGTGATCGCCGGTGCCGGCGCCATCGGCATGGAGTTCGGCTACGTCATGAGCAACTACGGCGTGGACGTCACCATCGTCGAGTTCCTGCCCCGCGCCCTGCCGAACGAGGACGCCGAGATCTCCAAGGAGATCGAGAAGCAGTTCAAGAAGCTGGGCGTCAAGATCAAGACCGGCACCAAGGTCGAGTCGATCTCGGACAATGGGGCCGAGGGCGTAACCGTCGTCGTCAGCAAGGACGGCAAGACCGAGGAACTCGTCGCCGACAAGGTGATGCAGTCCATCGGCTTCGTGCCGAACGTCGAGACCATCGGCCTCGACAAGGCCGGCGTCGCGCTGAACGACCGCAAGGCCATCGAGATCGACGAGTACATGCACACGTCGGTTCCGCACATCTACGCCATCGGCGACGTCACGATGAAGCTGCAGCTGGCCCACGTCGCCGAGGCTCAGGGCGTCGTCGCGGCCGAAACCATCGCCGGCGCAGAGACATTGGCGTTGGGTGACTACCGGATGCTGCCTCGGGCCACGTTCTGCCAGCCGCAGGTCGCCAGCTTCGGGCTCACCGAACAGCAGGCCCGCGACGAGGGGTACGACGTCAAGGTCGCGAAGTTCCCGTTCACCGCGAACGGCAAGGCTCACGGCCTCGGTGAACCGGGTGGCTTCGTCAAGATCATCGCCGACGCGAAGTACGGCGAACTGCTCGGCGGTCATCTGATCGGACACGACGTGTCCGAGCTGCTGCCCGAGCTCACGCTCGCCCAGAAGTGGGACCTCACGGTCAACGAGCTCAGCCGCAACGTCCACACCCACCCGACGTTGTCGGAGGCGCTGCAGGAGTGCTTCCACGGCCTTGCCGGCCACATGATCAACTTCTGAGCGACGACACGTGAGAGGGACGGTCGTCGCAGGTGTCGGCGGCTTGATCATCGGTCACATGCTGTGGCTGATCGCGATCTCGTTCGCGACGAAGACGACGACCGTCGACGTGTGGGTGCTCGTCATCGCGGCCGCAACGCTGGTACTCGGCGTCGCGTGCGTGCTGCTTGGCCGGACGTTTCACCGCCGCAAGGCGTTCGCGAAGGCGGCGTTCCTGTGGTGTCTGCCCGTCTCGCCGCTGCTGTTCTCGCTCAGCGTGCTCGCGGTGACCTACCTGTAGGTCCGGTTAGTTCGGGAAGTCCAGCGGGATCTTCAGCGTCGCCATCGTGGCGGCCAGCCCGTCGTATTGGCTTGCCAGCATGCAGAATTCGATCAGTTGCTTCTTGGTCAGATACGTCGACAGGGCCGTCCACGTCTCGGCCGACATGGACCGCGTGATGACGAACTCGTCGGTGGCCGTGATCAGCACCCGCTGCCGGTCGGTGAGCCCCTCGGCGTCCGGGCCCTCGAAGATCCGAGCTTGAGTCTCCAGATCGACGCCACGGCTGCGCGCGAGGCGCCGGTGCTGCTGCAGTTCGTACTCGCAGTCGCGCAGATGCCCGACTCGCAGGATTACCAGTTCGGCCTCCTGACGGGGCAGCTTGCCGAGGCCGAGCAGCATTCCCGAGTAGGGCAGCCAGGCCAGGAACAGCAGCTGGTGCTGCCCGATCACGTTGAACAGCGCGAATCGGGGGGCGCGGATGGCCCTGGCGCCGAGCTTGGCGATGATCCAGTTCAGGGGTCCGAGTTCGCGGAAACCTCCTGGCCGGATACGGGCGGGGACAGTCTCGGAAGCGCTCACCTCTTGGAGTGTAGGTGGGTCAGGTGCGCCTGACCGGATACGGCGACACCGTGCTGCGGTGCTCGTCGAGATCGAGTGCGCGGCCGAGCGCGGGGAATGCCCGTTGCGGGCAGTTGTCCCGCTCGCACACGCGGCACCCCGCACCGATTGGCGTACCCACTTCGCTGGAGAGGTCGAGCCCGTCGGAGTACACCAGGCGCTGTGCGTGCCGCAGCTCGCAGCCGAGGCCGATCGCGAACGTCTTGCCCGGCTGGCCGTACCGCGACGCGCGGCGCTCGACGGTGCGGGCCACCCACATGTAGTGCCGGCCGTCGGGCATCTGAGCGATCTGCACCAGGATCTTGCCGGGGTTGGCGAACGTCTCGTAGACGTTCCACAGTGGGCAGGTGCCGCCGCTGGACGAGAAGTGAAAACCCGTGGCGGACTGACGCTTCGACATGTTCCCCGCCCGGTCGACACGGACGAACGACAGTGGAACGCCCCGCATCGACGGCCGCTGCAACGTGGACAGCCGGTGGGCGATGGTCTCGTAGCTGACCGAGTAGAACGCCGAGAGCCGCTCGACGTCGTAACGGAAGTTCTCGGCCACGTCGTGGAACTGGCGATACGGCAGGATCGTGGCGGCCGCGAAGTAGTTGGCCAACCCAAGGCGCGCCAGGGTGCGGGACTCGTCGCTGGTGAAGTTGCCCTCGTCGGCCAGGGTGTCGATGAGGTCGCCGAATTCGAGGTAGGCCAGTTCGGCGGCGAGCTTGAAGACCGTCTGTCCGGACGGCAGGTGCCCGCCGATCTCGAGTGTCTTGGTGGCGGGGTCGAAGCGGTGCAGCACGGTGTCGCCCAGATCCATCCGCTTGACGATGTGAACGCCGTGCACCCGGACGAGCCGGTCGGACAGTTCGGCGGCGAGGTCGGCGCGGTTCATGCGCATTCGGACGGTGAGATCCTCGGCGGCGGTGTCGAGCTCGTGCAGGTAGTTCTGCCGTTGGTAGAAGTAGTCCCGCACCTCCTCGTGCGGCATCGTGATGGATCCCCACCCGGAGCTGGGGCCGCTGCCGTCGGAGAATCGGCCCTCGGTGGCTGCCGCGAGCTGAGTGATGGTCAGTCGGTAGCGCCGGTGCAGGTTGACCATCGCCTGGGCCAATGCCGGGTGGGCGTTGACGACGTCGGCGACCTCGGACGGGGCGACGTCGATGCCGACGTCGCTGTCCATCGTCACCTCGCGCAGTTCGGCCACCAGGCGGGTGTCGTCCTGGGAGGCGAAGAACGTCGCGTCGACGCCGAACACCTCGGTGATGCGCAACAGGACCGCGACGGTCAGCGGGCGGACGTCGCGCTCGATCTGGTTCAGATAGCTGGGGGAGATGTCGAGCATTTGGGCCAACGCGGCCTGGCTGAATCCGCGCTCACTGCGGAGCTGGCGCACCCGTGATCCGACGTAGGTCTTGGCCACGCCGACCAGCATAATGAGCCTGCGAAGGCTCTCTTCGCAGGATTGGCACAGTCATCGCTCGTGGCATTATCTGGACTCGTGGGTACCACGGTCGGATTGGGCACTGGTCTGTCGAAGTCGATGATGCCGGTCCCCGATCCGCATCCCGACGTCTTCGACGTCGAATGGCCGCTGCGGGTCGCCGACGTCGACCGCACGGGCAGGCTGAAGTTCGACGCCGCGACGCGGCACATCCAGGACGTCGGGTCCGATCAGCTGCGCGAGATGGGCTTCGAGGAGACCCATCCGCTGTGGATCGTCCGTCGCACCATGATCGACATGATCGAGCCAATCGAGTTCAAGGACATGCTCCGGTTGCGCCGGTGGTGTTCGGGCACGTCCAACCGGTGGTGCGACATGCGGGTGCGCATAGAAGGTAGGCGGGCGGGCCTCGTGGAATCCGAGGCGTTCTGGATCAACATCAACCGCGAGACGCAGGGGCCGGCGCGCATCTCGGACGACTTCATCGCGGGGCTGCAGAAGACCACGAGCGTCGACCGGTTGCGTTGGAAGGCCTACCTGAAGGCGGGCGCGCGCGAAGACGCGGTTGCCGTTCGGCCCTACCCCGTCCGCGTCAGCGACATCGACATCTTCGACCACATGAACAACTCGGTCTACTGGAGCGTCATCGAGGACTTCCTCTACGACAGGCCAGGACTGGTGGCCAAGCCGCTGCGGGTGGCCATCGAGCACGACCTGCCGGTGGCGTTGGGGGACCGGCTCGAGATCATTCACCACGAGTATCCGGCCGGCTCGACCGACAGGTTCGGCACCGAGCTAGTGGATCGCACTGTTACAACGCTCACATATGTGGTCGGCGACGAGGTCAAGGCCGTCGCCAGTCTCTTCTCTCTCTGAATCGATCGGGTCTAACAGTACGAGCGTACTGACCTGCGCCGTTGCGTTACTCCGCGGTAACTTCTGAACCGTTTCAGTCGGCAGCACCTTCGCAATCTTCGCAAGATGCGCGTAATGCTTGGCGAAAATTGGCATGCGAAACGGGTGGACCTGCGACTATGCCCTGTGTCATGGTCGTGTCAGCAGAAAAGCTAATGCGCGGTGGCGTTAACAACGAACGAAGGCAACGTCGCCGGCACTCGTAATCGAAGGAGCCCGATGTCCACCGTTGGCACGCCCAAGTCACCCGA
>Ga0247732_10000237_pt1 | contig 33094 bp, 29 predicted proteins | sample UWRJL163409C2_FD_180940 | JGI IMG/M metagenome (GOLD analysis project Ga0247732, IMG submission 180940) | Plant litter microbial communities from Arlington Agricultural Research Station in Wisconsin, United States - UWRJ-L163-409C-2 | ecosystem: Environmental > Terrestrial > Plant litter >...
GGTCGGAGTGGCAGACCCCGGCGGCGGCGATCTTGACGCGGACTTCGCCGGCCTTGGGGGCGGCGAGATCTACGTCGGCGACCTCGATGGCCGTTTCGGGATCGCGGAAGACGATGGCTTTCATGCAACTCCAGGGTCGGTGGTGGTCGGATCCGGGTGATCGTAGGCACGACGACCCCTCCCAAGCACTGTGAATGTTTGTGGATGCGACGGTCTAGGTTCGGCATTTCGTACACTCGCTGGATGTCCCGGGATCTGACCGCCGTTGCCCGCGTACTTGGCGGGGAGCTGTGCCTCGACGGTCGGGTGGACGCGTCGACGCCGGTGGACGACGCCGTGCGGCTCGACGAGTTCGCCGTCGTCGGCCATCCGTCGTACGCGACCCTGGTGGTCGCGTCGGCACGGGCGCTCGAGGCGGTGATAGTGGCCGGCGGCGAGCGTGCCACGGCGCTGACGCACACGGTTATCGTGGTCGGGGGAGACCGAGCCGGACTTCGTGACCTGTTGTCAGACAAGGGTTTCTGCGCAATCGTCGTAGCCGAAGCCGACGAGGAGCTGCTCCACGCCCGGCTCGTTGCGCTGCTGGCGGCCGACCAAGCGGCCGAGGACCGGCTGGTCACCACCGGCACCAAGGTGCTCACCCAGGTGGCCCGCCGCGGTGGCGCCCAGGCCGTCGTCGCCCAGCTCGCCCACCGCATCGACGGCTGGGCGGTGCTGCTCGACGCCCACGGGCAGACCATCACCACCGCCGGCGCAGGCGGCCTGCACGTCAAGGACGCGGTGACGGTGGCGTTCCACCGGCCGGTGCGGCTACGACACCGCGGCTTGCAGGTGCACGTCGTCGGCTCCGACGAGGACGTGACGGGCTACCTCGTCATCTCCTCGCGCAACGCCTCGACCAGCCGCGGCCGTGACCTGGCGTCGCAGGCCGCCGCGCTTCTCGACTTGGTGCTCCGCACTCACGACTACACGGGTACCGAGCGGCTGGGGCGCGAGGTCATGGTTGGCACGCTGCTCGCGGGCGGCGACCCCGCCGTGGCGTTGCTCCGCCGGTGGGGGGTGCACGAGCTGTCGTTGACCGCCTTCGTGCTGACGGCGCGGTCGAGGTCGCTCGACCTGGAGCGGCTGGTGATTCGGTGGCTCGACGAACTCGGCGCCGTGCACATGGTGACCGTGGAGCGCGGCACGGTGCTCGGCTTCGTCCGTGACGAGCAGACGGACGCTCTCGCCGAGCGGGTGCAGAACTCCACCGTTGCCCCACGGCTGCCTCTGCGGCTGGGACTGGGTACCCCGGCGCCGACCGACGTGCTGACCCGCAGCGTGGCCGAGGCCCGCCAGGCGCACGAGGTGGCCGTCGCCGACGGCCGCGACGTCGTCCGCTATCGGGCGCTGCCGACGGTTGCCTACGTGCTCGACCGGCTCGACCCGGTCGACGGCGGGCGGTTGGCGGCGGTGCTCGACCCACTTCGCGACGGGGACGGTTCGCATGGCGACCTCACGGTCACGCTGCGAACGTTCCTGGCGCAGAACGGAGTATGGGGAATGGCGGCCGAGCGCCTCGGCGTTCACCGGCAGACGCTGACCAACCGGATCCGTCGGGTCGAGGATCTGACCGGGCTGTCGATGGCGAGTCCCGACGACCGCGCCGCCGCGTGGCTTGCTCTGCGTGCGCTCGAACGCTAACCCCCCCTTGCGATTTCGGCGCGCAAACGTTCGCCTGGTGAACGTATACGCGCCGAAACCACTCAGGACGTGAGCTTGCGGGCGGCCGCTTCGATCTGGTCTTCGGACAGAAGCACCGTCAGCGCCGCGTCGCCAAGCGGGATGAAGCTGTCCTCGCTGGCCACCCTCGCCAGCGCGCCCGCATAGCTGTTGTCGACCAGCGCGGCGAGCACGCCCTCGGAGACCCCGCCGGAGGCCCTCGTCTCGTCGACCACCAGCGTGCGGCCGGTGGCATTGGCTTCCCGCACGATGTCGGCGACGGGAAGCGGTGCGAGCCAACGTAGGTCGACGACTCGCGTCGAGATGCCTGCGCCTTCGAGGCGGCGTGCGACCCGCAGGCTCATCGGCACGCCGTTGCCAAACGTCACGATCGTCAGGTCGGACCCGTCGCCGTAGGTGCGGGCGCGGCCGACCGGCACGGCCTCCGTCGGGTACGGCGCCAGCCACTGGTCGTCACCGCCGTCGTGAAGATCTCGAACGTGGTACAGCGCAATGGGTTCCAGGTAGACGCACAGCGTGCCCGCGGTGTGGGCCGCCGCGGCGCAGGTGCGCATCATGGCCGCGGCGTCGTCGGGCCTCGACGGTGACGCGATCACGATGCCGGGGATGTCGCGCAGCGCGCCGACGGCGTTGTCGTTGTGGAAGTGCCCGCCGAAGCCCTTCTGGTAGCCGTAGCCGGCGACGCGGACCACCATCGGGTTGCGGTACTGCCGGTCGGAGAAGAACTGCAGAGTGGCTCCCTCGCCGCGGATCTGGTCGGCGGCGTTGTGTAGGTAGGCCAGGTATTGAATTTCTGGGATGGGGAGCAGCCCGGCGAGCCCGGCGCCGAGCGCCGACCCCAGGATGGCCTGCTCGTCGAGGATGGTGTCGAAAACCCTTGCCGGACCAAACTTCTGCGCGAGTCCGCGGGTGACGCCGTAGACGCCGCCCTTGCGCGCGACGTCCTCGCCGAAGATCAACGCACCCGGGTGCTCGGTCAGCACGTCGGCCAACGCGCGGTTGATTGACTGTGCGACGGTCAGCGGTTCGCCGCCGCCGGGAGTAGCACCAGTGGGCGGTCGAGCGGCGATGGCGTCGGCCAACGCGTCGTGCAACGGCCTCATCACCGCTGCCGCACTGGCCAATTGGGGAAGCCCGGCGACTTCCTCGGCGATGCCGATGACCTCGGAGCGCTTGGCCTCGTAGCAGTCGAGGATCTCGGCGGGGGACAGGCCGCCGTACTCCACCAGCAGTCCCGCGGTCCTGAGCACCGGGTCGCGCTCGTAGTCTCCCGTGATCTCGGCCGGGGTGCGGTAGGCCGCCTCGACGTCGGAACCCGCGTGACCCATCAGCCGCACGGTGCGCAGGTGCAGGAACGCCGGCTTGCGGTGCTTGCGCACCCAGTCGACGGCGCGGGTCGCAACGCCATGGGCGTCGACGACGTCGGAGCCGTCGGCGGCGAAGTACTCCAGACCCGCCCGGTTGCCGAAGCTCGCGGCGATCCATCCGGTCGGGGTCTTGGTGCTGATGCCGATGCCGTTGTCCTCGCAGACGAACAGCAGCGGCAGCGGAAGTCCTTGGTAGGCGGCATGAGTCGCGGTGTTGACGGCACCGACGGCCGTCGAGTGGTTCGCCGACGCGTCGCCGAGGCTGCACACGGTGACGGCGTCCCGCGGCCACGGCGTGTCGACCCCGAGCTTGGCGGCCCGGCCGATGGAGAATGCCACCCCGACGGCGCGCGGCAGGTGCGAGGCGATCGTCGAGGTCTGCGGGATGACGTTGAGGTCGCGCCGGCCGAACACCTTGTGCCTGCCGCCGCTGATCGGCTCGTCGGTCGCCGCGCAGAGCCCGAGCAGCACGTCGCGCAGCGGGTTGCTGCCTGTTGAAAGTCCTGAGACCTGGCTGGCCCGTTGGAGGAAGAAGCCGCCCGAACGGTAGTGCAGCAGAGCGGGATCGGTGTACCGCAGGGCCGCGGCCACGGCGGCGTTGCCCTCGTGCCCCGACGAACCGATGGTGTAGAAGCCCTTGCCGCGCGACCGCAGCCAGCGGGCAGCCAGGTCGAGGTGCCTGCTGCCGAGTTGCGAGTCGAACAGGTCGAGGACGTTTTGGACCGTCAGGGCAGACGTCGCCACGATGGGGCCGCTTCGGTCCGCCCGGGTTGCCCCTGCGGCCAGCGCACCCACCGCGTCGACGAAGTACTCGTCGATCTTCTCGGCCATGGCGTCCCCTCTAGAAGTGGCGCGGGAAGCTCGACCAGTCGGGGTCGCGCTTCTCCAGGAACGCGTCGCGGCCCTCGACGGCCTCATCGGTCATGTACGCCAGTCGCGTCGCCTCGCCGGCGAAGACCTGCTGGCCGACCAGCCCGTCGTCGAGCAGGTTGAAGGCGAACTTGAGCATCCTGATGGCCTGTGGCGACTTGCCGTTGATTTCGTGCGCCCATTGCAGCGCAACGGTTTCCAGCTCGGCGTGGTCGACGACCTCGTTCACCGCGCCCATGGCCATCATCTGTTCGGCGGTGTACGGCCTTCCGAGGAAGAAGATCTCGCGGGCGAACTTCTGGCCCGTCTGCCTGGCGAGGTACGCGCTGCCGTAGCCGGCGTCGAAACTGCCGACGTCGGCGTCGGTCTGCTTGAAGCGGGCGTGCTCCCGGCTGGCCAACGTCAGGTCGCACACGACGTGAAGGCTGTGCCCGCCGCCAGCGGCCCAGCCGTTGACCAGGCAGATCACCGGCTTCGGCATGAAGCGGATCAGCCGCTGAACCTCGAGGATGTGCAGCCGGCCCGCCTGCGCGGGGTCCACGGTGTCGGCAGTCTCGCCCGCCGCGTACTGGTAGCCGGTCCGGCCGCGGATGCGTTGGTCGCCGCCGGAGCAGAACGCCCAGCCGCCGTCCTTCTCCGACGGTCCGTTGCCGGTCAGCAGGATGACGCCGACGTCGTTGCTCATCCGGGCGTGGTCGAGCACGCGGTACAGCTCGTCGACGGTGTGGGGGCGGAACGCGTTGCGCACCTCCGGCCGGTCGAATGCGATGCGCACCGTCGGCTTGGGGACACCGTCGACCACGTGGCGGTGATAGGTGATGTCGGTCAGCTCGAAACCCTTGACGGGCTGCCACACGGTCGGGTCGAACGGATTGTCAGAACTCACCCGGTTGACTGTAGCCAGGGCTACATCGGGTCGAACCGGAACACCGCGCACCGACCGGCGAGCGCCTCGAACTCGTCCGGATTGGGGCCGGTGACCAGCCCGGAGCGGGTCATGAAGCTGACGCCGGTCGGCACCAGGACGGGAAACTGGCGCAGCAGTGGCCGCGCCTCGTCGGCCGACAACTCGACGACGCGCACCCGCTCGTCCTTGCGGCCCTGCGTCAGCGTCGCCTCACCGGCGGCTCGCAGGTTCTTCACCCAGTCGGCTTTCGGGAAACCGCCGACGACGTACCGCTTTCCGTCGACGGTGAACGGGGTGACCGGCGTGGGCCGGGGAGTGCCGGAGTTGCGCCCGACGACGCTGAGGACCATCGGGCCCTCGCGCATCAGGCCTACCCGCATCGCGGCCATCATGACCTTGTTCATTGGTTTGAGCCACCACGGCGGCCGAATGTCATCGTCGCTGGGCATGCCCAAAATTCTAGACCGCGAGACCGGCACTCTCGATGGCCTCGATGAGGCCTGTCGGACGCTGGTTCGTCGGCACCGGGTCGACGAGGGCGAAGCGGCAGCCCACCGCGACGGCGCCGCCGTCGGCCTCCTCGCTGTCGCCGACCATGAGCGCGTCCTCGGCGGCGACGCCCACGCGCGTCAGCGCGGTCTGGAAGATCTCCGCGGTGGGCTTCACGGCGCCCACCTCGTAGGACAGCACGAACTCGTCGACGTCGTCGGCGATGCCGAGCCGGGCGAACGCGGGTCTGATGTCGAAGGCGATGTTGGACACCACGGCGGTTCGGATGCCCTGGCGGTGCAGGCCGGCCAGCACGGCGGCGGTGTCCGGGTACGGCGTCCAGCTGGCCGGGTCGACGACCTTGTCGTAGAGCCGTTTCGCATGGTGGTCGGCCACCCCGGATTCGCGCAGCACGTGCAGGTAGGCCTCGCGATGCAGATGCGGTTCGAGGTCGCGGTTCGTCCAGGCCCGGTGGGCGGCTTCGTCCATGTCGACCGACGCGCCCGTTGGCGCGGTCAGCCGCCGCATCAGCTCGGCCTGGACGTGGCCGTCGACCGCCTTCTCGTCGACCTCGATGCCGGCGAACCAGCTGTCGTCCTCCTCGAGTCGGAAGAGGGTTCCGGAGAAGTCGAAGAGCACGGCGCGGGTGATGGTCACGGCATCATTGTGCCCGCGCCGGGTCAGACGTACCGATTCCGTCCCGCCACGGCACCGGCGACGATCTGAACGACGTACACCGCAAGGAACATCGCGAAGGGGATGGTCCAGCCGTCGGAGACGTCGTGCAGCAGTCCGAACAGGAACGGCCCCAAGCCGGCGAACAGGTAGCCGAATCCCTGGACCATCCCTGACAGCTGGGCGGTGTCCTCTGCGTTGCGCGCCCGCAGCGCGATGACCGTGAGGGCGAGGGAGAACGCGCTCATGCCGACGCCGATCAGCACGCTCCATACCCACGGCGCGGCGGTGGGCGCCACCAGTAGGCCGACCGCCCCGGCGAAGCCGAGCACGCCGAGCGCGATGATCCACCCGCTCTGGTGCGTCGCGCGCGCCGCCAGCGGGGAGATGATCAGCGAGACCGGAACCCCGATCAGCGACACCAGACCGACGAGTATCCCGGCCTGCACCTTGTCGATGCCGTTGTCGATGAATATCTGTGGGAGCCAACCCATCACGATGTAGGCCATGAACGCCTGGCAACCGAAGAACAGCGTCACCGTCCAGGCCAACCGGCTGCGCAGCAGGGACCTCGGCTTGCCCGTGAGTTCGGTCGACATGGCCCACGAACCTCGGTGTCGACGGGATGCGGGCAGCCACGCCAGCAGGGCGAGCAGCGCGATCGCCGCCCATGCCGCCAAGGCCATGCGCCAGCCGCCGAGCGGTTCTTCGAGGCCCGGGGTGACCGCCGAACCAAGCGCGCCGCCGCCCTGCAACGCGGCGGTGTAGATGCCGGTCATCAGGCCGACCCTGGTGGGGAACGACCCCTTGATGACGACGGGAATCAGGACGTTGATCAGCGCGATGCCGGCACACGCCAGCAGCGTCGCCCCGATCACGACGTGTGGCCCGTCGACTGTGCGCAGCACCAAGCCGGCGGTCAGCACCACCAGCGCCGCCGAGATGACGCGGCCCAGGCCGAAGCGGCTCGACAGCCGCGGTGCCGTCAGCCCGGCCGCGGCGAAGCACAGCCCGGGCATCGTCGTCAGCAGGCCGGCCCAGGTGGCGGACGTTCCCAGTTCCTCGCGCATGTCGCCGAGCAATGGTGCGACGCTGGTGACGGCGGGCCGCAGGTTGAGCGCCACCAAGATGACCGCCGCCGCGAGCAGTGTTCCGCCGGCTACGAAGGGCACGCCGGCGGGCGGAATCGCGGCGGACTGGTCGAGTTGGACCGCCACCGCGGGTTCGGATCGTTCGTCTCGCTGGTCGCCGGGCACGCTGCTACATTGCCATACATCCCATGATTGGTTGAAAGGATGTCGCTGTGCCCTTGAGCACTGCCCGTCGGACCGGACTGGTCGACCAGGTCATCGACCAGCTCCGGCAATCGGTCGCCAGCGGAGAATGGCTAGTTGGTCAGCGGATCCCCAACGAGACCGTCCTCGTCGAATCCCTTGGCGTCGGCCGCAACACCGTCCGCGAGGCGGTTCGTGCGCTGGCCCACGCCGGGATTCTCGAGGTTCGCCAGGGCGACGGCACCTACGTCCGGGCGACCAGTGAGGTGTCCGGCGCGCTGCGACGGCTGTGCGGCGCGGAGTTACGCGAGGTGCTGGAGGTTCGCCGCGGCCTCGAGGTGGAGGGTGCGCGGCTCGCGGCGGCCCGTCACACCGATGCCGACGTCGCCGAGATGCGCGAGCTCCTGGCCCGTCGCGACGCCTGCCTGGCGGCCGGCGACACCGACGACTTCGCCCGCGCCGACACCGAATTCCACCTGGCCGTCGTCCGCAGCTCGCACAACGCCACGCTGACGGAGTTGTATCGCGGGCTGGTCGAGGCCGTCACCGCGAGCGTCGCGACCACCCACGAGGCGCCGGTCGAAATCGTCGACCACGGCGTGCTGCTCGACCACATCGCCGCAGGCGACGTCGACCAGGCGGCCCGGATGGCCGGCGAACTGCTCGACCGCATCCTCGACGGCCTCCCCGCCTAGCGCCCCCAACCTTCCCGCGAGCAGACGCAAACCTGCGCCACACGTCGGCGTGTCGTGCAATTTTGTGTCTGCTCGCGGGGGAGCTGCTACCCGACGCGGCGGTCCGCACCCTCCCAGAACTGCGCGCGGACGGCCTTCTTGTCGGGCTTGCCGAGCGCGGTCACCGGCACTGAGTCGACGATCACGATCTGCTTCGGCGACTGCACCGACCCCTTGCGCTCCTTCACGGCGGCTTGGATCTCGGCGGTCATGGTGGCGATCGACGCGTCGTCGGTCGCCGCGTCCGGCCGCAGCACCACGACGGCCGTGACGGCCTCGCCCCACTTCTCGTCGGGCGTTCCGATCACGCACACCTGCGCCACCGAAGGATGTTCGGCCACAACGTCTTCCACTTCCCGCGGGAAGACGTTGAACCCGCCGGTGACGATCATGTCCTTGGTGCGGTCGACGATGAACCAGAAGCCGTCCTCGTCCTCGCGGGCCAGGTCACCGGTGTGCATCCAACCGTCGCGGAACGTCTCGGCCGTCGCCTCCGGCTTGTTCAGGTAGCCGCCCGCCAGCAGCGGACCCGACACGCAGATCTCGCCGACCTCACCGCGGGGCACCGGCTGACCGTCCTCGCCGAGCAGCGCGGTCCGCGCGAACAGCGTCGGCCTGCCGCACGAGGTGAGTCGCTTCTCGTCGTGGTCGCCCTTGGCCAGGTAGGTGATGACCATCGGCGCCTCGGACTGCCCGTAGTACTGCGCGAAGATTGGCCCAAATCGGGTGAGCGCCTCCTTGAGTCGCACCGGATTTATCGCGGACGCGCCGTAGTAGACGGTCTCCAGCGACGACAGGTCCCTGGTGTGTGAATCGGGGTGGTCCATCAGCGCGTAGATCATCGACGGCACCAGCATCGTCGCGGTGATCTTCTGCTCCTCGATGGTCCGCAGCACCTCGGAAGGGTCGAATTTGGACAGCACCACCATCTCGCCGCCCTTGACGATCGTCGGCAGGAAGAAGGCCGCGCCGGCATGCGACAGCGGCGTGCACATCAGGAACTTCGGATTCTCCGGCCACTCCCACTCAGCGAGCTGAATCGTCGACATCGTGGTGGTCGCCTGCGACGTCATCATGACGCCCTTGGGCTTGCCGGTGGTGCCGCCGGTGAACGCCAGCCCGGTCACGGTGTCGGGGGCGAGGTCGGCGGCGACGAGGGGCTGCGGCGGGTACTTGGCCGCCTCCGCGTTGAGGTCGACGGCAACGTCGGCCAGCTCGGCGGGCACCGGCCCGATCGTCAGTACCTGCTTGAGCGACGGCACCTTCTCGAGCAGTCCGACCGCGCGTTCGACGAACATCGGATTCGGGTCGACGATCAGCGACGTGACCCCGGCGTCGGTCAGCACGTACGCGTGATCGTCCAGCGAACCCAGAGGGTGTAGTGCCACGCGGCGGTATCCCTGCGTCTGTCCGGCACCGACGATCATCAGCACCTCGGGCCGGTTGAGGGCCAGCAGCCCGACGACCGCGCCGGTACCCGCGCCGAGCGCCTCGAACGCCTGAACGTACTGGCTGATGCGGTCGGCAAGCTCCCCGCCGGTCAGCGTGGTGTCCCCGAGGAACAGCACCGGCTTGTCGCGGTGACGCTTCAGCGCGCCGACGGTGAGGTGGCCGGAGTGGATGGGATGGCGCAGCATTGCATCGCTCATGAGTCCAGATTAGAACGTGTTACAGAAATCCTGGCAAGGGGCGCGGATTGCGGCTTCACTGGAGGGCGTGAACCAGCGACTGCGCACCACCATCCTGGAGCTGGCCCGCGAGCGTGGACCGGACAAGACCATCTGCCCGTCCGATGCGGCCAGGGCGATCGGCGGCGACGACTGGCGTGACCTGATGGACGACGCCCGTGACGTCGCGCGGTCGCTGGCCAGGGAGGGTCTGGTCGACGTCACCCAGAAGGGCGACGCACTCGACCCGGACGCCGCGTGGCGCGGTCCGATCCGCATCCGCATCCGCTGACACGTCGCTTGGGACGGCGCGATCTCGCGGAGGACGGCGATTCGACGAATTCTCAGACGCCCTCTGCGAGGATGTCGGGATGCCCGCTGACCTGGCTTTCTTCGGTACCGTCCTGACCGTCGACGACGCCATGCCCACCGCGGGTGCGCTCGCCGTCGCCGACGGGCGCATCGTCGCCGTGGGTGACCGGGCCGCGATCGAGAGCTGGGTCGGACCCGACACCGAGGTCGTCGAGCTCGGCGACGGGTGCGTCATGCCCGGTTTGATCGAGGCGCACGGGCACCCGCTGATGGAGGCGATCGTGCTGGCCGATCGCATCGTGGACGTCCGACCCGTCACGATGGGCGACGCGGATCGGGTTCTGTCCGCGATCCGCGACGAGGTGGCCGCCCGCGGCGATTCGGGGGCCTACCTCAACGGGTGGGATCCGCTGCTTCAGGTCGGGTTGCCCGAGCCGACGCTGGCCTGGCTGGACGGGATGGCGCCCGACACGCCGCTGGTGATCATCCACAACTCAGGCCACAAGGCGTTCTTCAACTCGGTGACCGCCCGCAACCTGGGGCTGAACCGCGACACTCCCGATCCGAAGGGCGCGAAGTTCGGGCGCGACGCCGCGGGTGAACTGGACGGCACCGCCGAGGAGACGGGCGCGGTGTTCCCGTTGATCGGCGGCGCCATCGACCCCGCCGGGTACCCGGCAATGCTGCTCGCCGAATGCGGGCGGCTGAACGAGGCCGGTCTGACGACGTGTTCGGAGATGGCCTTCGACCCGATGTTCCGGCCCGCGTTGGATGCCCTGCACGACGACCTGACCGTGCGGCTGCGCACCTACGAGATGTCGACCGCCGCGATGTCGACCACCGAGGTGCTCGACAACGGTGACGACGTCGTCCGTCAGGTCGGCATCAAGATATGGGTCGACGGGTCGCCGTGGATCGGGAACATCGACCTGTCGTTCCCGTATCTGGACACCGCCGCCACCCGTTCGATCGGGGTGACGCCGGGATCCTGCGGTCATGCCAACTACACCCGCGAGCAGCTCACCGAGATCGTCGCCGCCTACTTTCCGCTCGGGTGGCAGATGGCTTGCCACGTGCAGGGCGACGCGGGAGTCGACACCATTCTCGATGTGTACGAGCAAGCGCTGCAAGCACATCCGCGCGCGGACCACCGGCTGCGGCTCGAGCACGTCGGCGCCATCTCGAACGAACAACTGCAGCGCGCCCACGACCTCGGGGTCACGTGCAGCATCTTCGTCGACCAGATCCAGTACTGGGGCGACGTCCTCGTCGACGGTCTCTTCGGGCCCGAACATGGCTCGCGGTGGATGCCTGCCGGCTCCGCCGTCGCCACCGGCATGCGCATCTCGCTGCACAACGATCCGCCCGTCACCCCGGAGGAGCCGCTGCGCAACATCAGCGTCGCGGCCACCCGGGTGGCTCCGAGCGGCCGGGTGCTCGGGCCGGAGGAGCGGCTGACGGTCGACCAGGCGATCCGTGCACAGACGTTGGATGCGGCGTGGCAGCTGTTCTCCGACGACGTCATCGGCTCGTTGGAGGTGGGCAAGTACGCCGACCTCGTGGTGCTGTCGGCCGATCCGCGGTCGGTGCCGCCGGCGACCATCGCCGACCTGGACGTCCGTGCCACGTACCTGGCGGGGCGGCGCGTTTATTCGAAATCCGGCTAGCGATCGGGTCGTCATGGCACGCTGGCGCTCATGTCAGAGTTGCCAACACCTCGCTTCCTCGACGAACGCACCGCTCACTGGGCCAAGACCAAGCCCGACGACGAAGCCGTCACCTTCAAGGACCGCACGTGGACCTGGTCGCAGTGGTATGACCGCATCCGGCACCTGGCGGGCGCGCTGACCGAGCTGGGCGTCAACCGCGGTGACGTGGTCGCGTTCCTAGACAAGAACCACCCGGCGTGTGTGGAAACCACCTTGGCCGCAGCGTCTTTGGGTGCGGCCACGGCGATCGTCAACTTTCGGCTCGCGGCCGACGAGCTGGACTACGTGCTCAACGATTCGGGCGCCAAGGTGCTGATCGTCGGAGCGGAGCTCAAGCCGGGAGTCGAGAAGATAAAGGACAAGCTGACGGCGGTGGAGAAGGTCGTCGAGGTGACGGCCGACGGGGGCGAGGGCGACGAGTACGAGGCGATGCTGGCCGCGGCGAGCCCGGTCGACCGATCGGCGGACGTCGACCCCGACGACGTCGCGATCATCATGTACTCCTCCGGCACCACGGGGCGACCCAAGGGCGTGTCGCTGACGCAGGCCAACCTGATCGCGCACACCGAGAGCGCTTTCGCCGGCTGGGAGCTCGACGAGGGTGACAAGAACCTGGTCGCGATGCCGCTGTTCCACGTCGGCGGGTCGTCCTACATGCAGCTTGGGCTGCACACCGGGGTTGCCAGCTACATGACGCGTGACGTCGACGGTGCTCAGCTGGCCGGCGGGATCTTCGCCGGGGCGAACCGGACCTTCCTCGTGCCCGCCGTGTTGGCCAAGGTGCTGGAGTCCGGCGAGGACGCGGTGAAGTTGTTCAGCGCGCTCAAGACCTACGGGTACGGCGCGTCGCCGATGCCGCTGCCGTTGTTGCGCAAGGCCCTCGAGGCGTGGCCGGACACCGACTTCATCCAGGCATACGGGCTGACCGAGGTGGGCGGCGTCATCAGCCTGCTGGCACCGGAGGATCACCGCAACGGCGACGAGGAGCGGATGGGCAGTGCCGGTCGGGTCGTCCCCGGTGCCGAGGTGCGCGTCGTGGATCCGGACAGCCTGGAGGACGTCGAACAGGGGCAGCAGGGCGAATTGTGGTTCAAGTCAAAGCAATTGATGAAGGGCTACCACAACAAGCCCGACGCCACCAAGGAGGCCATCACCGACGACGGGTGGTTCCGTACCGGTGACATCGGCAGGGTCGACGACGAGGGCTACATCTTCGTCGAGGACCGGCTCAAGGACATGATCATCACCGGCGGCGAGAACGTGTACTCCATCGAGGTCGAGCGGGTCATCGCCGAACATCCCGCGGTCGCCGAGGTCGCCGTCATCGGCGTGCCCGACGAGAGGTGGGGCGAATCGGTCAAGGCCGTCGTCTCGCTGGAGGGTGAGGCCACGGAGGCGGAGATCATCGCCTACGCCAGGGAGCGACTGGCCGCCTATAAATGCCCCAAGACCGTCGACGTCGTCGACGAGCTGCCCCGCAATCCGACGGGCAAGATCCTGAAGAAGGATCTGCGCCAACCACATTGGGAGAAGGCCGGCCGCAAGGTCTAGACGGTCTGGGGCGAGACGGCGGCGCCGCGCGCCCACGGCGCGAGCTGACGGTAGGGATCGCCTTCGCGGATCTCCAACAGTGCGGCCAGCTCACCCTCGAGTGCGGCCTTGGCCCGCTCGCGCACCGCGGCAGTCCACTTCTCGGCGACCGCGCCCGTGGGTCGGGTGGTGTCGATCGGCGTGCCAAAGCGCAGATACGTGCGTTGTGGCCGCGGGATCATGGTCGGTCCGATGCCGCGCACCAGGGGCATCCCCATGTCCGTGGTGCCGGTCAGGCGTTCGGCGAGGGGTTTGGACCACCGTGCCCAGCGGCCGTTGCTGCTGGTGAGCACGTGGTAGACGTCGTCGCCGCCGACCAGTGCCGCGGGGATGATCGGGTAGGCGTGCTCTACCGCGAGCCGGGCAAATCCGTTGCGGCCCTGCCACATCAGCGTGTACAGCTGGTCGCGGGCCTTGCCGACCTCGCGGCCACCACCTGGGAACACCAGGATGGGCTCGCCGGCGGTCATGAGTTCGCGCGCCGTCTCCGGCGTCCCGACCACCGCACCCGCGGCGGCGAAGAGGTCTGCAGGCACGCCCTTGACGTTGCCGAACCTGCGGTCGGCGAGCGGGCGCACCCGGATGCCGATCCGACGTCGCACCACGTACGGAATCAGCAGCGCTTCGGTGCCCGCCTGCGTGTGGTTGCCGACGAGGAGGAAGCGGCCGTCACTCGGAAGGTTGTCCAGCCCGTCGAGGTAGGGCTTGGAGGCCGAGACGAGGGGGTCGATGCGGTCCGCGACGTTCTCGATCCACCGCTGGTACGTCGACACCTCGATGAGTGGCATCACCCGAGTGTAGGTTTCGATCCGTGGACGATGAGGGTGTCGGCGAGCGCAGAACACGGCCGACCCTGGACGATCTGCTGCAGTGCCTGCACGTCGTCTCGTTGCCGATGCGAGTTCGCTTCCGTGGCATCGACGTTCGTGAGGTCGCCTTGATAGAGGGCCCCGCCGGCTGGGGCGAGTTCGGCGCCTTCGTCGAGTACGAGCCCGCCGAGGCGGCGTACTGGTTGGCCTCGGCGGTCGAGGCGGCCTGGGTCGCTCCGCCCACGCCGCTGCGGCAGTGGATCCCGATCAACGCGACCGTTCCCGCCGTACCGGTGGCCCGGGTGCCCGAGGTTCTGGCCCGCTTCCCCGGTGCGCGCACCGCCAAGGTCAAGGTGGCCGAGCGGGGGCAGTCCCTCGCCGAGGACGTCGCCAGGGTCAACGCGGTGCGCGAGCGGGTGCCGCTGGTCCGGGTCGACGCCAACGGCGGGTGGACGGTCGCCGAGGCGGTGGCCGCCTGCGCAGCCCTCACCGCCGACGGCCCGTTGGAGTACGTGGAGCAGCCCTGCGCGACCGTCGCCGAGCTGGCCGAAGTGCGGACGCTGGTCTCCGTTCCGGTCGCCGCCGACGAGAGCATCCGCAAGGCCGAGGACCCGTTGCACGTCGTGAACTCCGGCGCTGCCGACGTGGCGGTGGTGAAGGTTGCGCCGCTCGGTGGCGTCGCGCCGCTGCTGCACATCGCCAGCCAGATCGACGTTCCGATCGTGGTGTCCAGTGCGCTCGACTCGGCGGTCGGCATGGCGCGGGGCCTGCTGGCCGCGGCGTGCCTACCCGAGTTGCGGCATGCCTGCGGGCTCGGCACCGGCGGTCTGTTCGTCGAGGACGTCGTCGACCCCGCTCCGGCCGTGGACGGCCGGCTGCCGGTCGGGGCCGTTGCGCCCGACCCGGCGCGGTTGTCCGGGCTGGCCGCGCCGCCGGACCGGCGACGGTGGTGGGTCGAGCGGATCACGGCCTGCTACCCGCTGCTGTCGCAGTAAATTCGCCTTGAGGAGAACTGATGCAGATCGCGATCGTGCTCTACCCCGGCTTCACCGCGCTGGACTTCATCGGTCCCTATGAATCACTGCGGTGGCTGCCCGACGCAGAGGTGCGCTTCGTCTGGCACCAGCCAGGACCCGTCGCTGCCGACTCCGCCGTGCTGCTGGTCGGTGCGACGCATTCCTTCGACGAGACTCCCTCGCCCGACGTGATCCTGGTGCCCGGCGGTTTCAGCACCTTCGAGCACGCCCGCGACGAGGTGCTGCTCGGGTGGCTGCGGAAGGCCAGCGCGACCGCGACGTGGACCGCGTCGGTGTGTTCCGGCTCGGTGATCCTGGCGTCGGCCGGGTTGCTCGACGGCAAGCGTGCGACGTCGCATTGGGCGGCAGTGCCGACGCTGCGGGCGTTCGGCGTCACCCCGGTCGGCGACGAGCGCATCGTCCACTCCGGGGAGGGCCTCGTCACGTGTGCGGGCGTGTCGGCGGGCATCGACCTCGGCCTGTGGTTGACGGCCCAGATCGGCGGCGAGGACCGCGCCAAGGCCATTCAGCTGTCGATGGAGTACGACCCGCAGCCGCCATTCGACTCGGGGCACATGTCGAAGGCGTCGGCGAAGACCAGGGCCACCGCCACCGCGATGATGGGCCGCGACCTGATGAAGCCCGCGCAGCTGAAGGCCACCACGCTGCTGCTGTGGGAGCAGGCGATACGCGCCGCCCGGGCTCGCGGCAAGAAACGCGGCCACGCGAAGCCGTCAGCCCGTTGAGCGCCGGGACTCTCTCTCGGCTGTCCCGAACTGCGTCCTAGGGCCGTTTTCTGCGCCACGGTCGCGCGTCGGGACCGCGGACCGCAAACCCACGACCCTGATGCAGAAGATGCGCATAGCGTGCCATTCGGATGACCGGCCAGGGACTCGCGCCGACCCGCGGCAGTTGGGACACCCCATACCGCCCCAAGTAGGGTCGGCCGGGTGAATCTGGCGTACGACGACCGCGGCTCGGGTGAGCCCGTCCTGTTCATTTCCGGCCGCGGGGGAGCGGGCCGGACGTGGCATCTCCATCAGGTTCCCGCCTTCCAGCGGGCCGGCTATCGCATCATCACGTTCGACAACCGCGGCATCGGCGCCACGGAGAACGCGCAGGGCTTCACCACCGAACAGGTGGTGTTCGACACCGCGAAGATGATCGAGAAGCTCGACTCGGGCCCGGTTCGGGTGGTCGGCGTGTCGATGGGGTCGTTCATCGCCCAAGAGTTGATGCTGGCCAGGCCCGACCTGGTGTCCGCCGCGGTGTTGATGGCCACCCGCGGCCGCGAGGACCGCACCCGGGAGTTCTTCAGCGCCGCCGAATACGAGTTCCTGCAGGCGGGCGTGGAGCTGCCGCCCAAGTTCGAGGCGAAGCTGCGACTTCTGGAGAGCTTCTCGCCCAAGACTCTGAACGACGAGGCCGCCGTGCGCGACTGGATCGAGATGTTCACGATGTGGCCGACGAAGTCGACTCCGGGCCTGCGCAGCCAGCTGAGAATCCGACCGGAGAGCAACCGGCTGCCTGCTTACCGCAACATTACGGCGCCTGCCCTGGTGATCGGCTTCGCCGACGACGTGGTGCTGCCGCCGCACCTCGGCCGTGAGGTCGCCGACGCCCTTCCCAACGGCCGCTACCTGCAGATACCCGACACCGGGCACCTCGGATTCATCGAGCGCCCCGACGTCGTCAACGCCGCCATGCTCGAATTCTTCGCCGCGGGGGTATGACAGGCTGTCAGAGTGAACCCGTCGACGACCCAGGCACGCATCGTCGTCGACGAATTGATCCGCGGCGGCGTCCGAGACGTCGTGCTGTGTCCCGGTTCGCGCAACGCTCCGCTGGCGTTCGCCCTGCACGACGCGGACCGCGCCGGACGGCTCCGGCTGCACGTGCGCATCGACGAGCGCACCGCCGGGTTCCTCGCGATCGGGTTGGCCGCGTCTGGCTCGCCGGTATGCGTGGCCATGACCTCGGGCACCGCGGTCGCCAACCTCGGCCCCGCGGTGGTGGAGGCCAACTACGCCCGCGTGCCGCTGGTCGTGCTCAGTGCCAACCGGCCCTATGACCTCCTCGGCACTGGCGCCAACCAGACGATGGAACAGCTCGGCTACTTCGGCACCCAGGTCCGCGCCACCATCAGCCTCGGATTGGCCGAGGGTGCCACCGAGACGATGGCGGCACTCAACGCCCAATGGCGCTCGGCGACGTGCCGAGTGTTGGTGGCCGCCAAGGGTTCTCGCAGTGCCAACGCGGGGCCGGTGCAGTTCGACATTCCGCTGCGCGAGCCGCTGATACCCGGCGTGGACGAGGCGGCCGAGTACGCGCCGGCGGGCAGGCCCGACGGGCGGCCGTGGACGTACACGCCGCCGGTGACGTTCGACCAGCCGTTGGACGTCGACGTCACCCCAGACACGGTCGTGATCGCCGGACACGGTGCGGGCGTCCACCCGAATCTGGCGGGACTGCCCACGGTCGCCGAACCCACCGCGCCGCCAACGGAGAACGCGCTGCACCCGTTGGCGCTCCCGGCGCTGAAGCCCAAGCAGGTCATCATGTTGGGCCGTCCGACGCTGCACCGCGGGGTGTCGGCGCTGCTGGCCGACTCGTCGGTGCCCGTGTTCGCGCTGACCACCGGCCCGCGGTGGCCCGACGTGTCGGGCAACTCGCAGGCGACGGGGACTCGCGCGGTGGTCACGGGGACGCCCGACGAGGGCTGGCTGCGCCGCTGCGCGGACGCCAACGCCCATGCCGTCGCGACCGTCCGCACACAGCTCAAGGCTCACCCCCTGACCACCGGTCTGCACGTCGCGGCCGCCGTGGCCGACGGGTTGCGCCCAGGTGACCAGCTGGTGCTCGGCGCCTCCAACCCGGTGCGCGACGCGGCGCTGGTGGGGCTGGACGCCCACGGCATCAAGGTCCGGTCCAACCGTGGCGTGGCGGGCATCGACGGCACGGTGTCGACGGCGATCGGGGCGGCGCTGGCGCATGACCGCGCCGGTGGGGGCCGCACGGTCGCCCTCATCGGTGACCTGACGTTCGTCCACGACAGCTCCGGACTGTTGATCGGTCCCACCGAACCGATTCCCGAGAACCTGACGATCGTGGTGTCCAACGACAACGGCGGCGGCATCTTCGAATTGCTCGAACAGGGCGACCAAAGGTTCTCCGACGTGTCCTCGCGCGTCTTCGGGACCCCGCACGACGTTGACGTCGGCGCACTGTGCCGCGCCTACCACGTCGAGTGCCGGCAAGTGGAGCTCGACGGACTCTCCGCCGAGCTCGACCAACGCGTCGACGGCATGCGCGTTCTGGAGGTGAAGGCCGACCGCTCGTCGCTCCGGGCGCTGCACGCATCGATCAGAGCAGCCCTGTGAAGACGATCGTCGGCGAGGTGGTCCCACGGCTGAAGGCGCTGTGGCAGAGCCTGATTCCGCACCTTTACGGCGATCCGAGCGAGACGCGGGCGCAGCGCATCATCCGGCGGGTACGGATCGGCGTCGTCATCGTGGCGTGCCTGGTCACGCTGCAGTCGGTGCTGCTGATCCTCGGGGCGTGGCGCAACGACCGCCAGATCGAGGCTGACATGGGCGTGGCGGCCGCGGAGGTTCTCGACGCGGGCCCGCGCCGGTCGACCATCGAATTCGTCACCCCCGACCGCGTCACCTACCGGCCCGAGCTCGGCGTGCTCTATCCGTCGGAGTTGGACACCGGCATGCGGATCTACGTCGAATACGACAGGTCGAACCCCGATCTCGTTCGCGTGCAAGACCGCAACGCGTCACTGGCGATCATTCCCGCCGCGTCCATCGCGGTGCTCGGCTGGTTGGCCGCCGCGGCAATCCTCAGCGGGCTGGCGGTCCTACAGCGTCGGTTGAACCGTCAGGACTCCATCACCTTGGTGAGCCAGTCGTCGTCGTAGATGTCGAGCTTCTCACCGGCGTTGAGGTCGAAAACCGTTGGTGTGCCGGTGTTCAGCGGGTCGACCTCGTAGAGGAATTCGAAGTTCGTCGACTCCATGTCGGCCAGATCCGACGAGCTCTTCTCGGTGACGCCGGATTCGAGTTGGCGCACTTGGAAATCCGGGACGTCTGCCGCTCGGGCGAAGTCGGCGATCTTCGAGTCGTCCGGGCCCGTGCCGCCGGGCTCCTGGTGGGCCCACAGTTGTTCGACGAAGTGCTGGAACTGCCTTCCGGTGGTGGCGACTTCGCCGCCGGGGGTGGCCGCCACGAACATGGCGTTGGCCACCCGGGCGGAGTGGCCGTCGGTGTCGGGGGAGTCAAGGAACGTCATCGGCCGATAGGTGACCGCGAGCTGACCCGTGCCGATGTAGTACGCGAACTGGTCGCCGAACTCGTGCTGTAGATCCGCGCAGTGGGTGCACTGCGGCTCGGTGAAGATCTCGAGCTGCACGGGGGCGTCTTCCAGCCCCGCGCGGATGCCGAACGAATCGTCGGTCACCGCGACACGGGGCGGGTTCGGGTCGCCCTGGGCGGTGCCGCTGACGGCGCGGGTACATCCGCTCACCGCGCCGACGAGGCTCAGCGCGACGGCGGCCACGACGACGACGAGCTTGCTTCGCATTCACGCATTATGAGGCAGTAGCGAGTCTTCGCGCGTCGTATCCCCGCGCGCAACCTCCAGTACAACCGGAGCTGTCAGCCTTCTGGGGTGCGCGTTGCAATCGTCGCGGAGTCGTTCCTCCCGAATGTCAACGGAGTCAGCAACTCGGTACTCCGGGTGCTCGAGCATCTCCGCAGGACTGGGCACGAAGCGCTCGTCATCGCTCCGGACACCCCGCACGGTCAGCCGCCCGCCGACCGGGTCCACGACGGTGTTCGCGTCCACCGGGTGCCGTCGAAGATGTTTCCCAAGGTCACCTCCCTACCCCTCGGGGTACCGCGACCGAGGATGGTCGGCGTCCTGCGCGGCTTCCAGCCGGACGTGGTCCACCTGGCCTCTCCGGCGTTGCTCGGATACGGCGGACTGTTGGCCGCGCGGCACTTGGACGTGCCGACGGTGGCCGTGTTCCAGACGGATGTCGCGGGTTTCGCCCAGAGCTACGGCGCGGGGGTGATGTCACGGGCGGCGTGGGCGTGGACCCGTCACCTGCACGGCAAGGCCGACAGGACGCTCGCACCGTCCACGTCGGCGATCGAGAACCTCGTCTCGCATCACGTTCCGCGCGTGCACCATTGGGGTCGAGGCGTCGACGTCACGGGCTTCGTTCCGTCGGCGCGCGACGACTCGCTGCGGTCGGCGTGGTCGCCCGCTGGCAAGCCGATAGTCGGCTTCGTCGGACGGTTGGCACCGGAGAAGCACGTCGAGCGGCTCGCGGTCTTGGCCAGACGCGACGACATTCAACTGGTCGTCGTCGGAGAGGGCGTCGACCGCGGGAAGCTCGAAATGCTCATGCCGTCAGCGGTTTTCACCGGTGCGCTCTACGGTCACGAGCTGGCCGCCGCGTACGCCAGCATGGACGTATTCGTTCACGCCGGCGAGCACGAGACGTTCTGTCAGGCCGTGCAAGAGGCGATGGCGTCGGGCGTCCCCGTCGTCGCCCCCGACGCCGGTGGCCCGCGTGACTTGGTGACACCGATGCACACCGGGCTGCTGCTGGGAGTCGACGAGTTCGAGGACCGGCTGCCCGGTGCCGTCGACCATCTCCTCTCCGAGCGGCAGCGCTATTCGATCGCGGCCAGGCGCAGCGTATTGACTCGCACCTGGCCCGCGGTCTGCGATCAGCTTCTCGGCCACTACGAGGAGGTGCTCGGGCGTCGCGGCGCCAAGGCGGCCTGACGGACGCCGCCCCACTCCGCTTGACGATCGACTCCGGTAACTGCTTGCGTATCCGCACCGGGCCCGCCCACCACGCGGGCCGACGACAGGTGGGATACCGATGACGACGTCCAGTCCAGGCTCGGCGCACGCCCACGACGGCGTGCAGGGGTCGGTGGTCGTCTGTGCGGTCGCCATCGTGGCGGGTGCATTCATCGGATTCGTCGGTGGTGCGTTCCGGTGGTGTCTGGAACGTGCCGACGCCCTGCGAATCGACCTGTCCGACTGGGCACATCGGCTGGCCGGGCCGGGCTGGCTCGTCCCGATGATTGCCACCGCCGTCGGTGCCGCCCTCGCCGCGTTGGTGGTGCGGTGGCAGCCGTTGGCCTCGGGTAGCGGCATCCCGCACGTCGAGGCGGTGTTCCGCGGTGACGCCTCGCAGCCCGAGTTGCGGCTGCTTCCCGCCAAGTTCGTCGGCGGGGTGTTGGGCATCGGCTCGGGTCTGGTTCTGGGCCGGGAGGGACCGACCGTGCACATGGGTGCCGCGATCGGTGCCGCCGTCGCACGGTGCGCCCGGCTCGGCGACGAGACGGTCCGAATGCTGCAGACGGCGGTGGGCGGCGCCGGCCTCGCCGTGGCGTTCAACGCGCCGATCGGTGGCGTGCTCTTCACCCTCGAGGAGGTGACGAAGGGCTTCCGGCTGCAGACCGTCCTCGCGACGGCCTTCGCCGCCGCCACCGGTGTCGGCTGTGCGCGGCTCGTCGTCGGCGATCACCCCGACTTCGCCGTGCCCGAGGTGAACTCACCCGGCCTGGGGTGGCTGCCGCTGTTCGTCGTCTTCGGCTTGGCCACGGGGTGTCTCGGTGTCTTCTACAACCGACTGGTGCTGGGCTTCGTCGACCATGTTGGGCGGGTGCCCCGGATACCGACGGTCGCGAAGGCCGCCGTCATCGGCGCGGTGATCGGCCTGTTGATGTTCGTGCAACCGTTGGCCACCGGAGGCGGTGACGACCTGAACCAGTCGATCCTCGGCGGCCGAAGTCTTGAGCTCTCCGTCGTCGTCGGCTTCCTGGCGTTGCGGTTCCTCGCCGGGCCGCTGTCCTATGCCGCGGCCGTCCCCGGCGGGTTGTTCGCGCCGCTGCTCGCCGTGGGAACGCTGTGGGGAGTGCTGTTCTCCGGCTGCTTCGACGCCGTCTGGCCGGGAAGTCATGCGTCTCTTGCCATTCCGATGGCGATCGTGGGGATGTCGGCGTTCTTCGCGGCCACGGTCCGGGCGCCGGTGACGGGGATCGTGCTCGTCGTGGAGATGACGGCCACGACGTCGGTGTTGGTGCCGATACTGGCGGCGACCGCAGCAGCAGTGCTGGCTGCCGAGCTGCTGGGGTCGCCACCGATTTACGACAGCCTGCGCGAGCGGATGCCTGCCGAACCGGGAAAGGATCCGGCGTAGCGCGAGTTGGGCTCAGCCCTGCGCGAGTTCGGCGACCGGCTGCCATTCCTCCCACGTCTTGATGCGGCTCTCGTAGTCGGCCTTGGCCAGCTGAATCGGCAAGCTGCCGAAGAAGACTCGCAGCGGCGGCTTCTCGGCGTCGACGACCTTGAGGATCGCCGCGGCCGATGCTTTCGGGTCACCGGACGCCGAGGTCCGCGCCGCGCGGGCCTTCCTGGCGGCCTCGTGCACCTCGGCGTAGTCGGCGATCTCCTCGGCGTGCTTGGCCGACGATCCCGCCCAGTCAGTGGAGAAGCCGCCCGGCTCGACGAGCGTCACGTGGATCCCGAACGGCTCGACCTCCTGCGCCAAGGACTGCGAGAAGCCCTCGAGCGCCCACTTGGAGGCGTGGTACATGCCGACGTTCTGGAACGCGGTGATGCCGCCGATCGACGACACCTGAATGACGTGGCCGCTGCGCTGCGCCCGCAGGAACGGCAGCGCGGCCTGGGTGATCCACAGCGCGCCGAACACGTTGGTTTCGATCTGGTCGCGCGCCTCGGCCTCGGAGAGCTCTTCGATGAAGCCGAACTGGCCGTAGCCCGCGTTGTTCACCACGACGTCGAGGCGCCCGAAGTGCTCGTGGGCCCGCTGGACGGCGGCGAAGTCGGCGGCGCGGTCGGTCACGTCCAACGCGATGGGCAGCAGCGCGTCGCCGTACTTCTCGGCCAGGTCGTCGAGCGTCGAGGTGTCGCGGGCCGTCGCGGCGACCTTGTCACCTCGTTCGAGCGCGGCGATCGTCCACTCCCGGCCGAAGCCTCGCGACGTCCCGGTGATGAACCACACCTTCTCGGTCATGCCTTTTCTCCTTTTCTGCGCGAGCAGACGCAAACCTGCACGACACGCCGGCGGGTCCGACAGGTTTGCGTCTGCTCGCGAGGGGTCTCGAGTCGTACCAACGTCTCACCCGGTTACCCATTCCCGGGACGTGCACATTCACAGGTAGCGTCGGAGGCGTGAGCCGTGCGACGTTGGAGAAGAACCCCCGCGAAGTGGCGTCGATGTTCGACGGCGTCGCCCGTCGCTACGACATCACCAACACCGTGCTGTCGCTGGGTCAGGACCGCTACTGGCGGCGCGCGACGCGGGCCGCGCTGGAGATCGGACCCGGTGACGCGGTCCTCGACCTCGCGGCAGGCACGGCCGTGTCGACCGTCGAACTCGGTCAGTCCGGCGCGTGGTGCGTCGCCGCCGACTTCTCGGTGGGCATGCTCGCCGCGGGCGCGGATCGCCAGGTGCCCAAGGTGGCCGGCGACGCGACGAAGCTGCCGTTCGCCGACGGCGTCTTCGACGCGGTGACCATCAGCTTCGGACTACGCAACATCGTCGACCACGTCGAGGGGCTTCGCGAGATGGCGCGGGTCACGCGCCCCGGCGGAAGGCTGGTCGTGTGCGAGTTCTCCACGCCGACGAACCCGTTGTTCGGCACGGCGTACAAGGAGTATTTGATGCGGGCGTTGCCGTCGGCGGCGCGCGCGGTGTCGAGCAACCCCGACGCCTACGTCTACCTGGCGGAGTCGATCCGCGCCTGGCCGGATCAGGCGGCGTTGGCGCGCCGGATCGCCGACGCCGGCTGGTCGGCGGTGCGGTGGCGCAACCTGACCGGCGGCATCGTGGCCCTGCACGCCGCCACCAAGCCCTGACGCCTAGAGCTCACCCGACGCCAGCATCGCCGCGAGTTGGGCGCGCGACCGGATTCCAAGCTTGCGGTAGATATGAGTCAGGTTCGCCTCGACGGTCTTGAGGCTGACGTAGAGCGTCGCCGCCACGTCCCGGTTCGTCATTCCCGACGTTGCCAATTCGGCGATCCGTTGTTCGGACGCGGTGAGCGTGGGCTTCTGCGGGGCCGCGGGTTTGGTTCGGCCGAGTTCGTCGCGGGCTCGGTCTGCCCACAGCGCCGCGCCGACCCGCTCGAACTCCCGCAGCGCCTCGGCGAAGGTGTCGGCGGCGGCCTGCTTCAACCGTTGCCTGCGCTGCACCTGCCCGAGCACGAGCAGCGTCCGGGCCCGTTCGAACGGCATCGGCAGCCGGTCGTGCTGCGCCAGTGCGTCTCCGAGGGCACGCGCTGCCTCGTCGAGCCCGCCCTTGTCGGCCAACAACATTGCCCGACCCCTGGCGCCGGTCGCCAGCAGCCACGGCCGATCCAGTCTGCGACCGTCGTTCTCCAGCTGTGCGATCATCGGCTCGGCATCGTCGGCCCGGCCGGTGGCGATGAGCGCCTCGATGGCATACGGAACGTAGTCGACGTTGCGCATCTCGCCGCCTGGCAGCACCCCGAAGGCGTCGATCAGAGGCTGCAGGGTCATCAGTGCCTCGGCGTGGTTGCCCACGGACAGTTCGACGAAGCCAAGAACCGACAACGCGCGGATCCCGAGCTGCGGGGTGCCGGTTTCCCGAGCGATCGCAAGCGCCGCGTTGGCGTCGTTGCGGGCGTCGGCCTCCCGTCCCTGGTGGGCCAGGACGGTGGCGCGGATCGCCAGTGCCACGCCTCGAAGATTTTGCGTGTCAATGTGTTCGGCGCGTTCGATGGCCTCCTCGGCGAGTACCTCCGCGGCGGCGAAGTCGCCCCGCCACACGTCGGCGAGTGCGGTGTGGGCGTCGAACATCATCACGTCGCTCTCGGCACCGCGGGCCAGGCAAAGCTGCCGCACGGCCTTGGACTCCTCGCGCGCTGCGTCGAGTTCACCCGTCCACGCGTGCGTGATCGCCCTGACCGCGCAGGCCCGGAACTGCATGGGGACGTCGGCGTCGAGATCCTCCAGTTCCAGGGCGCGTTGGAGGCTCTGTTCGTCGACCCCGTCGCCCCGCGTGCACTTCGTCAGCACCGACATCGCGAGCACCTGGCTGGTCAGCTCGGACAGCGATAGGCCACGGGCCACTTCCAGTGCCTCGTCGGTGTGACGGACGGCGGCGTCCAGGTTGCCCGAGTACATCGACGCGAACGACGACAGCAGCAGGATGCGCACGGTCAGGACGCGGTCCTCCTCGGCGTCGGCGCGTGCCCGGTCCAGCAACTCGGTGGCTTCGGTCAGGCTGTCGCTGTAAATACGAATGGAGGCAAGCAGATTCAGCGCAACGGCCCGAAGCGAGCCTGGGGGGAGTTGGTCGACCGTCGACACCAGTAGCTCGCTGGCGCGTTGAGCCTCTCCTGCGCGGAAGTGGTGGTCGGCGCAATGAATCCGGCGGTCGGGAGTATCGCCGCCGAGGTTGATGGCGAGGTCCAACAGTTCGGCGGCTGCCGCCGGTGCCCCTCGCACGCGGGCGGAATCTGCCGCGGTGTCGAGGGCCAGCAAGGTGGCGGGATCCGCGCTGGAGGCAGCAAGCGCCAGGTGGCGTGCACGCATCTCCGGCTGTTCGACGATGCCCGCCAGGGCGCGGTGCATCTGTCGGCGGCGGGCCGGTCCCACCACGCTGTAGACGCCGCGGGCGAGGAGCGGATGGGCGAACCTCACCCGGTTTCCCGCGATGTGCACGATGCCGTCGGTCTCGGGCACCTCGAGGAGTTCGACGACGCGTTGAGGGGTCTGTTCGGTGACGTCGGCAAGCAGGTCCACCGTCGGCGTGCCCACGCTGGCCGCGGCGAGCAGAACGACTTGGGTGTCCTCCCCGAACTGGTCGAGTCGGGAACGGACCAGGTCGGCCAACGACCCGGGCAGTGCGGCGTCGGCGAGGCTCGACTGCCCGTCGATCGCCCGCGCCAGCTCGAGGGCATAGAACGGGTTGCCTCCCGAGAGCTCGCTGATTCGCCCGATCGTCGGCCGGGAGAACGAGCGGCCCAACTTGCTCGAGATGACCTGCCGCAGCCCGCTGACGCTCAACGGTCCCAACGAGATTCGTTCCACGCCGTCGAGCCGGCTGAGCTTGAGCCAGTCGGTGCCGTGCAGTCCGTCGGCCTCGGTCCGTTCCGTGGCGAGCACCCCGATGCGGCCCTTGAGCCGCCGGGTGGCGAACGCGACCACTGCCTGGCTCGAGGAGTCCAGCCACTGCACGTCGTCGAGCGCCACGATGACGGGCGCGTCGGCGGCCAGTCGGTCCAGCAGCGTCAGGAATGCCGAGGCGACCACCCGTTCGTCGGTGACCGGACCCGAGCCGTCACCTTCGAGCAGCACGCGGTCGACCGCCACTCGTTGGAGATGGGGCAGCGTGTCGAGCACCTCGGTGGTCACGGGCTCGAGAAGGTCGGCGAGAACCGCGTAGGTCAGCCCGGACTCGGCTTGGCCGCCGCGGGCCGACAGCACGTGAAAACCGTTGTCCCTGCCCTGTTCCAACGCGGCCAGCCAGAGGGTGGTCTTGCCGATGCCGGCCTCGCCCCCGATGACGAGTGCCGACGGTCGCGCGGCCGTCGACTCCAGAAATGCCGTCACCGCACGCGTTTCGGCCGTCCGTGAGCGCACCACCTATCAGGCCCCCCCGTCGTCGGATTTCGCCCTTGGTCGCCTGTAACCACTTTGGGCAAACGACAAACCGATTATGGCTTACGTCAACGTAGATTTAACACGCAACCGGGCCATACCTGCAGCGGCAAATTTGGCAAACACATCGCGCTCTGCTCAGCAGAACGGCTCCCGGTCGTCGATCCGTCGCGATCCCGCCCCTGCCATGCGCCATGCCCTGGCAACCCAATCCGCGTCGTCGTCGGTCACCAGATTGCCCATCACGCGGACGGCGACCTCCATGAGGAACGACGAGCGCATCGCGACCGGGCCGACGGTCGGCAGGAAGCGGGGAATCGTCAGCAACAACGCGAGCCGACGTGCCACCGAGAACCCGCGGGCGTAGTGCCGGTGCAGTTCGGCGGGCCACACGCGAGTCAGATCGCCCGTGCCGAGGAGCTCGGCGGCCAGTCGGCCGGTCTCCAGTCCGTAGTCGATGCCCTCGCCGTTGAGCGGGTTGACGCACGCCGCGGCGTCGCCGATCAGCATCCAGTTCGGCCCCGCGACACCGGATACCGCGCCGCCCATCGGCAACAACGCCGACAGTGCCGCCCGCGGTTCGCCGTCGAAGCCCCACTCGTCCCGCCGCAGGTTCGTGTAGTGCGAAAGGAGTGGACGCAAGGCGGCGTCGGCGGGGCGCTTCGCTGACGCGAGGGCGCCGACGCCGATGTTCACCTCCCCGTCGCCAAGGGGAAAGATCCAGCCGTAGCCGGGCAGGACCTCGCCGGCGGGGGAGCGGAGCTCGAGGTGCGAGGTGATCCACGGTTCGTTGGTGCGTGGACTCGCGACGTAGCCGCGGATCGCGACGCCGTAGACGGTCTCCTTGTGCCATTCGCGACCGAGCACGCGGCCCAGCGTCGAGCGGACACCGTCGGCGACGATCAGCTCCCGGCACCCGACCGTGGTGCCGTCCTCGAGCGTCACCGACGTCGCACGGCCACTTGAATCATGGTCAACGCCAACGGCTTTGACCCCGAGCAGCATTTGTGCCCCGTCCTCGACCGCGACCTGACGGATGCGCTCGTCGAGCTCGGTCCGTGGAACGGCACTGCTGGTGGGCGGGAACGACGGGCCCGGCCACTCGATCTCGACGTCGGCGCCGAAGCCCGACATCCGCAGCCCGCGATGGCGGACCCGTCCGTTCAGCCAGGGGCCGAGGCCGAGCAACTCGAGTTCGGCGATCGCGCGGGGGGTGAGACCGTCGCCGCACGCCTTGTCCCTTGGGAAGCGTTGGCCGTCGATCACCAGCACGTCGCGGCCGTTGCGGACCGCCCACGCGGCGGCTGCAGAACCGGCAGGTCCGGCGCCAATCACCACCACGTCATGTTTGGAGTCCACACCTCCCAGTATGTTGTAGCAATGAAGACACCAGCGACCGTGGTCGCCGGCGTGGAGTTCGGGGACGCAATCTTCGCGGCAAGTGTTCGCGACGGGGTGGCGCGCATCGAAGAACTCATGGCCACCGAGCTGGGCAAGGCCGACGAGCTCATGGCCGAGGCCGTTCAGCACCTCTTCCAAGCCGGCGGCAAGCGGTTCCGCCCGCTGTTCACCGTGCTCTCGGCACAACTGGGTCCCGAGCCCGACGCCTGGCAGGTCACCGTTGCCGGTGCCGTCATCGAGGCGGTGCACCTCGCGACGCTCTACCACGACGACGTGATGGACGAGGCTCAGGTGCGCCGCGGCGCCGACAGCGCTAACGCGCGCTGGGGCAACAACATCGCGATCCTCGCCGGCGACTATCTGTTCGCGACGGCCTCGCGGCTCGTCGCCCAACTCGGTCCCGACGCCGTCCTGGTCATCGCCGACACGTTCGCGCAACTGGTCACCGGGCAGATGCGCGAGACCCGCGGTGTGGTCGACGGTGCGGACTCCGTCGAGCACTACCTCAAGGTCGTGTACGAGAAGACGGCCTGCCTGATCGCGGCGTCCGGCACGTTCGGCGCGACGTTCTCCGGAGCCGACGACGAGCAGATCCAGCGGCTCGGCAGGCTCGGCGGCATCGTCGGCACCGCCTTCCAGATCTCCGACGACATCATCGACATCGACAGCGATCCCGACGAGTCCGGCAAGCTGCCCGGCACCGACCTTCGCGAAGGCGTGCACACCCTGCCCGTGCTGTACGCGTTGCAGGAGACCGGGCCGGACGCCGACCGCCTGCGTCAACTGCTCAAGGGCCCCGTCGAGGACGACGCGGACGTCGCCGAGGCGTTGGCACTGTTGCGTTCGTCACGGGGAATCGTGCGAGCGAAGGAAACCGTCGCCGACTACGCCGCGCAAGCCCGCGACGAGCTGGCCAAATTGCCGGACGTGCCTGGCCGCCTTGCGCTGGCCAACCTGGTCGACTACACGATCAACCGACACGGCTGATTGGAACCAGACACGGCCTCCCGTGCGTTGGTTCAGCGAACGACTTCCAAGGTTTGAGTTGTCGGTGGTTTGAGTAGGAGGGCCAATGACTTGGCATCCGCACGCGAACCGGTTCAAGACGTTCTTGTTGCTCGCCGTCTTCTCCGGGTTGATCGTGTTCGTGGGCGCGCTGTTCGGCAGATCCATCATGTTCCTCGCCGTGCTGTTCGCGGTCGGCATGAACGTGTGGGTGTACTTCAACAGCGACAAGTTGGCGCTGAAGGCGATGCACGCCCAGCCGGTGAACGAAATGCAGGCTCCCGCGATGTATCGCATCGTCCGCGAGTTGGCGACGACGGCCCACCAGCCGATGCCACGGCTGTACGTCAGCGACACCGCTGCGCCCAACGCCTTCGCGACGGGTCGCAATCCCCGCAACGCGGCGGTCTGCTGCACCACTGGAATCCTGGACATCCTCGAGGAGCGTGAGCTGCGGGCCGTGCTCGGTCACGAGCTGTCGCACGTCTACAACCGCGACATCCTGATTTCCTGCGTGGCGGGCGCGATGGCGTCGGTCATCACGGCGCTGGCGAACCTTGCCTTCTTCGCGAGCATGTTCGGCGGGAACCGCGAGGGCGGCACCAATCCCTTTGCGATCCTGCTCGTTTCGCTGCTCGGTCCCATCGCGGCGACCGTCATCAAGATGGCGGTGTCGCGGTCGCGGGAGTTCCAGGCCGACCAGTCCGGAGCCGAGCTGACCGGTGACCCGTTGGCGTTGGCCAGTGCGCTGCGCAAGATCTCCCGCGGTGTTGAGTTGGCGCCGTTGCCTCCCGAGACACAGCTGGCCGACCAGGCCCACCTGATGATCGCCAACCCGTTCCGGGCCGGCGAGAAGATCGGCAAGCTGTTCTCCACGCACCCGCCGATGGAGGAGCGCATCGCTCGCCTGGAGCAGATGGCCGGCCGGGGCCCCGGGCAGTACTGACGCCGACGGTTAACGTTTCGTCGACGTCGACCGATGACCCGGTGTGACGACTACTCCGTTTGGTAAGCCCGCACCCGAGGGACGCCTGCTCTACGCTGATCGCGTGCTAAGCAGACTTCTGATCGGCCTGGTCGCTGCGGGGGCAGCCGTGATCGGCGTGCCCGGAATTGCGGCGGCCGATCCGGAACCAGGACCGCCGCCCTCGCCTCCAGCTCCCAATGTCATGGGCTTCGCGTCGGTCAAGCCGTCGGAGTTCCTGCTGCAGGACGGGTCGCTCTACGGCTTTGCCGTGCCGGGCGACGTCGCCTGCATCATCAACCGCAACTCCGGCAACTACGGCTGCAGCGGCCCCATCCCGGCCGCGCCGAACGGCGCCAACGTGGTCACGGGTCAGCAGGTCGGCCCGGCGGGGTTCTCGAGCTCCGATCGCCCGCTGTACGTATTCGACACCTTGCCCAAGCGGCTGGAGCCCGGGACGAAGATCAGCTTCCGCAACGTCACGTGCGGCACCGACGGCACGACGACGACGTGCACCAACAACTACGACGGTGGCGGCTTCGTCCTCAGCCCGGCTGGCAGCTTTGCCGTCGACCCGAACAACCCGCTGATCGACCGGCCGCAGCCGTCGAACCCGTACGCCAACTGACGGGCCGCTAGAAGCCGGAGCCGTGCACCTCGTGGCCCGGCTTCTCGGCCGCAAGGCCGCGGTAGGCGTCCTCGACCGTGGACCCGTGGTTTATGACGCGGTCCACCTCGCGCGCGATCGGCATGTTCAGGCCGTGCTTGTCGGCGAATTCCATGATGACGCTGGCGGCCTTCACGCCCTCGGCGACCTGATTCATCGACGCGATGATCTCGTCGATCGACTTGCCGGAACCCAACTGTTCGCCAACGTGTCGGTTGCGGCTGCGCTGGCTGGTGCAGGTGACGATCAGGTCGCCCATGCCCGCCAGGCCGGCGAACGTGTCGCGGTGACCGCCCATGGCCTCGCCGAGCTTGGACATCTCCCGGACGGCGCGCGCCATCACCATCGCGCGGGTGTTCTCGCCGATGCCCAGTGAATAGCCCATCCCGACGGCGATCGCGTAGACGTTCTTGAGTGCGCCGGCCATCTCGACGCCCACGACGTCGTCGGTGGTGTAGGTGCGGAAACGCTGGGTGCGGAACAGGTTTCCGAGGTTGGCGGCCAGCAGTTGGTCGGGCATGGCGAGCACCGCCGCGGCGGCGTAGCCCTCGGCCACCTCGCGAGCGATGTTGGGGCCTGCGAGGATTCCGGCCGGGTGACCGGGCAGCACCTCGTTGACGATCTCGCTCATCCGCATGTTGGTGCCCTGCTCGAGGCCCTTCACCAAGGACACGACGGGGACCCACGGCCGCAGTTCCTTGGCCAGTTCCTCCAGCACGCCACGGAAGCCGTGCGACGGCACGCCCATCACCAAGACGTCGGCGCAGTTGGCGGCCTCGGCGAAGTCGGTGGTGGCGCGAAGGCTCTCGGCTAGCTCGACCTCCTCGCCCAAGTATCGGGAGTTGCGGTGGTTGTCGTTGATGTCGTCGGCGGTTTGCTGAGAGCGAACCCACTGCAGGGTTGGGCCGCGGCGCGCGCAAATGGAGGCCACCGTGGTGCCCCAGGAGCCTCCACCTAGGACGACGACGTTCGGTTTGCGCTGCGCAGGTGCCATGGCGAACAGGGTATGGCCGGCGGCCTCGACGGGTGAATGCTTTGGCGACGCAAGGCTTCTCTTTCACGGTCAAGATCGTCGATTTGCACGTCAACAATGGTTGCCAGACGGCTCGACGACGGACTTGCACTTTGGCGCGCTACGGAGGCTCTCAGCGGGTTATGCTATGGCCCATCGCACACGCGCTCGTTGCTCATACATAGGAGAATCCGTGATTTCAAAGTTCTTTGCGGCTCTAGTGATCGCCGCTGCCGGTCTCTTCGCCGGCTTGGTCGCGGGGGTGGCCGCGCCAGCGTCGGCTGATTGCGCGCAGGGATTCACCTCCATTCCGTGCACCATCGCAGACAACGTCTCCCAGGCGCCCGGTCAGTTCGCCGGCGCAATCCGCGACGCCCCGGGTCAGATCACAGGTCAGAGCTGCGCGCAGCCGACCGGTGGTAACGCCTCCGGCAACCTGAGCACTTGTGGTCTGGCGAGCATCACGAACCTGAATGGCACGGGGTGCCCGCCCGATGACAAGGGCAACTCGACGGAGCCGTGTGGCCTGACGGCCGCGCCCGGCCAGTTCGGCGACGCGATTGCCGGACTTCCCGGCCAGTTCCTGCAGGGAGCCGTTCAGATCGGGACCGCGCCAGCCCAGGTTGCCGGCGGTCTCGCAGCTGCGCCAGGGCAGTTCATCCGCGCCATCCAGAACGGTGGAACGGACCCCGAGTCTGAGTAAGCCTCACCCTCGCCCAAGCGGGCGTTGAACCAACAGCGAGCCCGGAGACGTTCATCGTCTCCGGGCTCGTTGCATTAACGGGTGCGATGGGGGCCGTTGGCCGTCGCCCAACGTGATGCCACTGCGCTAAAACGGCGCCATTCTCACCGTGGCGTCACGTTCGGCGCTACCGGTAGTTAACGAACTGCAAAGCCACCTCGAGGTCGGCACCGCGTAGCAGCGACTGCACGGCCTGCAGGTCGTCACGCTTCTTGGAGCTGACGCGGATCTCCTCGCCCTGAATCTGCGCCTTGACGCCCTTGGGGCCCTCGTCGCGGATGAGCTTGGTGATCTTCTTGGCGTTCTCGCTGTCGATGCCCTGCTTGATGCTGCCGATGACCTTGTAGGTCTTGCCGGACGCCTGCGGGTCCCCGGCGTCGAAGGCCTTCATCGAGATGTCGCGTCGGATGAGCTTTTCCTTGAAGACGTCGACGGCGGCCTTCACGCGCTCCTCGGTGGAGGAGACGAGGATGATGCCTT
>Ga0247732_10000238_pt1 | contig 33015 bp, 35 predicted proteins | sample UWRJL163409C2_FD_180940 | JGI IMG/M metagenome (GOLD analysis project Ga0247732, IMG submission 180940) | Plant litter microbial communities from Arlington Agricultural Research Station in Wisconsin, United States - UWRJ-L163-409C-2 | ecosystem: Environmental > Terrestrial > Plant litter >...
GATCTCCTCTTCGGTGATGACGATGGGCGGGGCAAACCTCAGGGTGGAACCGTGCGTGTCCTTTACGAGAACACCGCGCGCGGCCAAGCGCAAGCTGACGTGCTTACCGGTGCCGATCCGCGGGTCGACGTCGACGCCCGCCCACAGGCCCATGCCGCGAACGGCGAGGACACCGTGGCCGATCAGTCCGCGCAGCCGGGCATGCAGACGTTCGCCGAGTTCGGCTGAGCGGGCCTGATATTCGCCGCGCTGCAACATCGAGACCACGGTGGTGCCGATGGCCGCGGCCAACGGGTTGCCGCCGAACGTCGAGCCGTGCTCACCGGGGTGGAGCACACCGAGCACGTCGCGGTTGGCCACCACCGCCGACAGGGCGACGACGCCGCCGCCGAGGGCCTTGCCGAGTAGGTACACGTCGGGCACGACGTCCCAGTGGTCGCACGCGAAGGTCCGACCGGTGCGCGCGAGACCGGCCTGGATCTCGTCGGCGATCATCAGGACGTTGCGTTCGGTGCACAGCGCACGCACCCGCGGCAGGTAGTCGTCGGCGGGCACGATGATGCCCGCCTCACCCTGGATGGGTTCCAACAGCACGGCAACGGTGTTCTCGTCGATAGCCGCAGCCATGGCGTCGACGTCCCCGAAGGGCACGGCACGGAATCCCGGTGTGTACGGTCCGAAGCCGCGGCGCGCGGTCTCGTCGTCGGAGAAGCTGATGATGGTCGTGGTGCGGCCGTGGAAGTTGTTGTGCGCCACTATGATATTGGACTGATCGGTGGCCACGCCTTTGACGTCGGTACCCCACTTGCGGGCCACCTTGATCCCGCTCTCGACGGCCTCGGCGCCGCTGTTCATCGGCAGCACCATGTCCTTGCCGCACAGTTCGGCGAGCGCAGCGCAGAACGGGCCGAGCCGGTCGGAGTGGAAGGCCCGGCTGACCAGGGTGACGGCGTCGAGCTGGGCGTGCGCGGTGGCGATCACCTCGGGGTTGCGGTGGCCGAAGTTGACCGCCGAATAGGCGGCCAGGCAATCCAGGTAGCGGCGGCCCTCGACGTCGGTGATCCAGGCGCCTTCGGCGGACGCGGCGACGACGGGCAGCGGCGAGTAGTTATGCGCCGCGTAGCGGTCGTCGAGCGCGATCGCCGCCGACGAGCGCTCGCGCGAGGAGCCGACTGGCCCCGCCGACGAGCGCTCGCGCGAGGAGCCGACTGGCTCCGTGAGTTCTCCTTGTTGCGTCATGACGGTCTCCAGAATGGTCACGAGTACACCTCCAGCGTGCAGCATTTGACGGATCCGCCGCCCTTGAACAACTCGGACAGGTCGACGCCGATCGGTTCGAAGCCGAGTTCGGCGATCTGGGCGGCGAAGCCGGTGGCGTTGGCGGGCAGCACCACGTGCTTGCCGTCCGAGACGACGTTGAGGCCGAGGACGTAGGCGTCGGCCGATCCGACCTCGACGGCGTCGGGGAACAGTCGCTGCAACTGCGCCCTGGCGTCGTCGCTGAACGCGGGCGGGTAGTACGCGACGGTGGTGTCGTCGAGCACCGCCAGTGCGGTGTCGAGGTGGTAGAAGCGCGGGTCGACCAACTGGAGGCTGACGACGGGCAGGCCGGTGAGCTCGGCCACCTCGGCGTGGGCCCTCACATCGGTGCGAAAACCGTAGCCAGCCAATATCGTCGAGCCGACCACCAAAAGGTCGCCCTGGCCCTCGTTGACGTGGCGGGTGTGGTGCGGTTCGAACCCGCGGCTGCTCATCCAGTCGGCGTAGGCGGCGGCCTCACCGGCGCGCTGCGGGTAGGCGAACCGGGCGACGATCGCCGTGCCGTCGACGACCAGTCCGCCGTTGGCGGCGTAGACCATGTCGGGTAGGCCGGCGACGGGCTCGACCATCTCGACGGTGTGCCCGAGCGTGCGGTAGGTCGCAAGCAGCTGCTCCCACTGCCGCACCGCGAGCGCGGCGTCGACGGGGGTGGAGGTGTCCATCCACGGGTTGATGGCGTACTCGACGGCGAAGAACGTCGGTGCGGTCATGGCGTATCGGCGCAGTCGTGGCGTGCGGACTCGGTGCGTCGCGGCGGCGACATCGGACGCCGGGGACCCGGCGATATCTGCGATCGTCATGAGACAAACGATATGGGGCGGTCCGTGCGCAATCAATCGCCACTCATTGCGTATTGGTGCGCACTTCGTTGTTCAAAAGCTAGGATCGTGACGATCTGTTGTTCAAGATCGGAAATGGGGCATCGTGGATCGTCTGGACCAGACCGATGAACGCATTCTCGCCGAATTGGCCGACCATGCGCGCGCCACCTTCGCCGAGATTGGGCAACGGGTGAATCTGTCCGCGCCCGCGGTGAAACGACGCGTCGACCGGATGCTCGACGACGGGGTCATCCGCAGCTTCACCACCGTCGTCGACCGCAACGCAATCGGTTGGAACACCGAGGCTTACGTGCAGGTGTTCTGCCACGGCACGATCGCGCCCGCGGAACTGCGAAAGGCGTGGATCGGCATCCCCGAAGTGGTGAGTGCAGCCACCGTGACGGGCACCGCCGACGCCATCCTCCACGTGCTCGCACGCGACATGCGCCATCTCGAGGAAGCGCTCGAACGCATCAGGGCCAGCGCCGACATCGAGCGCAGCGAAAGCATCGTCGTGCTGTCCAACATCATCGAGCGGGCGCCCGTCTGACCGTCGCCCGCCAAGGGTGATGCACTGCGGACCGGCCACATCGTGTAAGAAAAGCCCCGTGACTACATCTGGCGGCATCGTCATCGTCGGTGGGGGACTTGCCGCGTCGCGGACTGCCGAGCAACTGCGCCGTGCCGAGTACACCGGCCCCATCACGCTGATCAGCGACGAGGACCACCTGCCCTACGACCGGCCACCGCTGTCGAAGGAAGTGCTGCGCGCCGAGACCGACGACGTCACGCTCAAGCCCGCCGCGTTCTACGAGGAGAAGGACATCACCGTCCGGCTCGGATCTGCCGCGACGAGCCTGGACACCGCGGCGCAGACGGTGACCCTCGCCAACGGCGAGGTGGTGTCCTACGACGAACTGGTGATCGCAACGGGATTGGTGCCCAAGCGGATTCCGTCCTTCCCCGACCTCGAAGGCGTCCGCGTGCTGAGGACACTCGGGGAAAGCTTGGCGCTGCGCGAGCATGCAGGCACGGCACGCAACGCCGTCGTCATCGGAGCCGGGTTCATCGGGTGCGAGGTCGCGGCGAGCCTGCGCAGCCTCGGCGTCGCCGTCGTGCTCGTCGAGCCACAGCCCACGCCGTTGGCTTCGGTGCTCGGCGAGCAGATCGGCCAGTTGGTCGCGCGACTGCACCGGGCCGAGGGCGTGGACGTGCGCTGCGGCGTCGGCGTCACCGAGATCAAGGGCACCGGCCACGTCGAGAAGGTCGTGCTGTCGGACGGCGCAGAGCTGGACGCCGACATCGTCGTGGTCGGCGTCGGGTCGCGGCCGTCGACGGATTGGCTCGAGGGTAGCGGCGTCGCGGTCGACAACGGCGTGGTCTGCGACGTCGCCGGCCGCACCAGCGCGCCGAAGGTGTGGGCCATCGGCGACGTCGCGTCCTGGCGTGACGCCCTGGGTGATCAAGTGCGCGTTGAGCATTGGAGCAACGTCGCCGAACAGGCCCGGGTCATCGTGCCCGCGATGCTCGGCGTCGACGCCACCTCGGCGGTGACGGTGCCCTACTTCTGGAGCGACCAGTACGACGTCAAGATCCAGTGCCTCGGCGAGCCGGAGGCCGACGACGTCGTGCACCTCGTCGCCGACGACGGCCGCAAGTTCCTGGCCTACTACGAGCGTGACGGCGCGGTCGTCGGCGTGGTGGGCGGCGGCATGCCGGGCAAGGTGATGAAGGCCCGCGCGAAGATCGCCGCGGGCGCCCCCATCGCCGACGTCCTCTAGCGATTTCGGCGTGATCGGTAGCGGTCACCGCTACCGAACACGCCCAAGACGCGACGGGGGTTAGTGCTGGCCGAGGTAGAAGCGCACACCCTGGTCGTCGGTGCACAGCGCCGAGCTGCCGTAGGACTGCGCCGACGGCTCCTCGATCACGGTGCCGCCGGCCTCCCGAACCCGCTGCACGGCGGACTCGATGTCGGCGACCGTCCACATCGGTACGGTCACCGGCTCGGCATTCCCGCCGGCGACGCCCGCCATCGGGTGCACCGACCTGGGTTCCCAACCGTCGTCGACGCGGCCGGGTTCGAAGGTCCAGCCCAGTACCCGTCCGTAGAACCGACGGAAGATTGCCGAGTCGGTGGCCAGGTAGGTGATGTACGAGAGTTCGCCCGGCCCAGTGCCATTCAGCGCGGGCCGAGGATCATTGCCGGTGGGTTGATACACGGCGAAGGCCGTGCCAGCCGGGTCGATGGCGTCGACCGTTGGGCCGTGCGGGGTCTGCGAGATCTCGCCGGCCTCACCGCCCTCGTCGAGGATCGCCTGCCGCGCCGCCGCCACGTCGGTCACCGCGTAGCAGCAGAACAACGTCGGCGAACCGGGCATGGCGACGATGCCGATGGGCCTATCGGTGTTCGTCACCCGGCCAGACGTGGGGTCGCACCGCCAGCCCAGTACGTGGCCGTAGAACGCCGCCGACCGCTCCGGATCGTCGGTCCACACCGACACGTAGCCGATGTCGCCGTGACGGATCGGGCTGACCGCCCCGGCGACCGGCCCGCTCAGCATCCACCGGTGGCCGAACGGGTCGACGACGGTGGCACTGCGTGAGCCGTAGCCCTCGTAGGGCTCGCGCACGACGTCGGCGCCATGCTCGCGAGCCCGCTCCAGCGCGGTGTCGGTGTCGGCGACGTGCAGCATCAAACTCACCGAAACAGCTTGCGGGGCAGGTGCTTTGAGGCCATATTCGGGGAACTCGTCGGCCAGGTACAACGTGCCACCGGCGATCGACAGTTCGGCGTGGCCGACCCGGCCGTCGTCCATCACGACCGGATCGCCCACCAGGACGGCGCCGAACGCGTCGGCGTACCACGCGATCGCCTCCCTGGCGCCTGCGACGGCGAGGTAGGGGAGCGCGGCGGGCCGGGGTGCCGCGGGTGCGACGGTGGTCGCATTCAGTTCGGCGATGGCGGTATCGGTGCCGCTCATGGTGACTCCTTCGGTTCGATTGGGCAGGGACAGCGCCGACTCCAGACGTGCCCGCAGCCGTGCCGCGAACACTGGATCGGGCGCCACCGGAAGGTCGTCGCCGCGCAGCACGTTCAACGGATCGTGGTTGTTCCGCTCACCGTTCACGGCGTTCCTCCTTCCGGGTAATGGGTCCTGAACGCGCGGCGGGCCCGCACCAACAGCGCTTCCGTGGCGTGCACCGTGCGGCCGATCAGTTCGGCGCACTCGGGCACCGACCGGTCGTCGAGATAGCGCAGGGTCAGCACCACCCGGTGGTGTTCGGGAAGCCCGGCTAGCACGCTCTCGGCCACGATGCGGTCGAGTTCGGCGTCCCAGTCGTCGGCGGGGTCGACGGGCTCGGGCAGGTCGGCAACCGGGACGGTGAACCGGTCATGCCGCCGCCGGTAGTAGTCGGCGAGCTTGTGGCGCGCGACGCCGATCAGCCACGCGACCGTCATGGGCGGTGGCGAGTCGCGTCTCGCGGCGTCCATCGCCGCGAGAAAGGTCTCCGACGTCAGGTCCTCGGCGGCGCCGCGATCACCGCAGCGTCGGACGAAGTACCCGTAGACGGCGGGCAGGGCTTCGTCGTACAGCGCAAGCAGCGCCCGGGGCGCGTCTTGGGAGTGCGATTCGGCTCTCACACCCTCATCGTCGCCGTTGCGGCCCGAACTCCGACGCCCATTCTCGCGATTTGTGGAGCTTCAGGAGCGGTGAGCGCTCCCAATCGCACACAAATCGCATGGGGGCGCTAGGGGTCGAGGGCGGCGAGACCGGCGCTGACGGTGTCGAACGCCTCGCCAAGTGACCACGCCAGCGACACCGACTCGTCGGCGAGCCAGTGCCCGTAGGCCGAGAGAGCTACCCCGAGCATCGACCACGCCGTGGTCTGGGGGATGAGGTCGCCGGGATCGAGTCCGAGCCGTTCGGCGACGAAGTCCGCGACGACGGCCCGCCAGCCCGCGTACATCGTCATCGAATGGGCTTGAAGGGCGTCGGTCTCAAGGATGACGCGCATGCGCTGACGGTGATGGGCGGTCTCCGCTTCGTCGAAGCTGTTGAACGCCAACAGGGCTGAGCGCAACGCAGCGGTGATCGGTGCGTCGGCGGGGACGTCGCCGAGCAATGCCCGCATGTGGTCGAGGTGGGCGTCGAAGTCGCCCCACGGGATGGCGTTCTTCGACGGGTAGTAGCGGAAGAGGGTGCGGCGGGCGATCCCCGCGGCGCGGGCGACGTCGTCGACGCTGACCTCGTCGAAGCCTCGACTGGCGAACAATTCGAGGGCGACGTTGGTGATGTGGTCGCCGGTGGTGGAGCGGCGTCTGCCCACCCGGGCCGCGGGTTGACGACTCATCGAAATCCGCCCTTCCGTTTCGGCACTCGATGCCATATTCTTGCGATCTCGATCACATTTGTCGAGACCCCCACCCATCGAAAGGGCGAAACCATGGAGCCGACTCAGCAGAACGAGACCGAATCCGAGCTCGTCACCGAGAGCCTCGTCGAAGAGGTGTCGATCGACGGCATGTGCGGCGTCTACTGACGGTGGCCGCTTCGTCGGAGGCCCCAGCGGACGTACCGGTGTTCGACCCCGACGTCCGCTGGCGGCTGCACCCCCAGGTGGCGGTGCGGCCCGAACCATTCGGTGCGCTGCTGTATCACTTTGGCACGCGCAAGCTTTCGTTCCTGAAGAACACCACGATCGTCGAGGTGGTCAACTCGCTCGACGCTCACCCCGACGCCAGGTCGGCCTGTCACGCCGCAGGGATCGACGACGCCGCGCTGGCGCCCTACCTGCACGCCCTCGGCGTGCTGGTCACATCAAAGATGCTGGTCCGCGAGGAGAACGCATGACCTACAAGCGAGAAGCGAAGCGGGATCGCGCATGACCTACAAGCGAGAAGCGAAGCGGGATCGCGCATGACGACGACTCTTTCCGCCGCGCCGGTTCCGAAGTTGGTCGAGCAATTCGAGCACGGGCTGGACGCCCCAATCTGCCTGACCTGGGAACTGACGTACGCGTGCAACCTGTCCTGCGTGCACTGCCTGTCGTCCTCCGGTAAGCGCGATCCGCGCGAGCTGAGCACGCAGCAGTGCAAGGACGTCATCGACGAGCTCGAACGCATGCAGGTGTTCTACGTCAACATCGGCGGCGGCGAACCGACGGTGCGATCGGACTTCTGGGAGCTGGTCGACTACGCCACCGAGCACCACGTCGGGGTGAAGTTCTCCACCAACGGCGTCCGCATCGACAAGGCCGTCGCGGCCAAGCTGGCAGCCAGTGACTACGTCGACGTCCAGATCTCCCTCGACGGCGCCACGGCCGAGGTCAACGACGCCGTACGTGGACCAGGGTCCTTCGCCATGGCCATCCGCGCACTGGAGAACCTGGCGGAAGCCGGATTTCGCGACGCGAAGATATCCGTCGTCGTCACCCGTCACAACGTCGGGCAGCTCGACGAGTTCAAGGCGTTGGCCGACAGCTACGGCGCCACGCTGCGCATCACCCGCCTGCGGCCGTCGGGCCGAGGCGCCGACGTGTGGGACGAACTGCACCCGACCGCAGCCCAGCAGGTCCAGTTGTACGACTGGCTGGTCGCCCGCGGTGACGGCATCCTCACCGGCGATTCCTTCTTCCATCTCTCGGGGCTTGGACAGCCCGGCGCCCTTGCCGGACTGAACCTGTGCGGAGCCGGCCGGGTGGTGTGCTTGATCGACCCCGTCGGCGACGTCTACGCCTGCCCGTTCGCCATCCACGACCGGTTCCTCGCCGGAAACATCATCGCGGACAGCGGTTTTCAGAACGTGTGGCAGAACTCGAAGCTGTTCCGCGAGCTGCGCGAGCCGCAGTCCGCCGGCGCCTGCGGGAGCTGCGACCACTACGACGGCTGCCGCGGTGGCTGCATGGCCGCCAAGTTCTTCACCGGTCTGCCGCTGGACGGACCCGACCCGGAATGCGTCCAGGGTTACGGCGAACCGGCCCTTGCCCTCGAGCGGGACAAGCCCAAGCCCAGCGGCGACCACTCCCGTTCCGGAGGCCGCAAGGGTCCGATCCCGCTGAAGCTCCTCAAGCTCCCCCCGAAGAAGTTCTGCAACGAAAGCCCCGTATAAATCATGGCCCGTGAAAAATGGTTCGAGACCGTCGCCATCGCGCAGCAGCGCGCGAAGAAGCGACTGCCCAAGTCCGTCTACAGCTCGTTGGTCGCCGCCAGCGAGCGCGGCATCACAGTCGCCGACAACGTCGACGCGTTCGGTGAGATCGGCTTCGCCCCGCACGTGATCGGCGCGATCGAGAAGCGCGACCTGGCGACAACCGTGATGGGACAAGAGATCTCACTGCCGGTGATGATCTCCCCGACCGGCGTGCAGGCCGTCCACCCCGACGGTGAGGTCGCCGTTGCACGGGCTGCCGCCGCGCGGGGGACCGCGATGGGGCTGTCGTCGTTTGCGAGCAAGCCCATCGAAGACGTGATCGCCGCCAATCCCAAGCTCTTCTTTCAGGTCTACTGGCTGGGCGGACGCGACGCCATCGCCGCCCGGGTGGAACGGGCCAGGGCGGCAGGCGCGGCCGGAATCATCGTCACCACCGACTGGAGCTTCTCGCACGGCCGCGACTGGGGGAGCCCGGTGATCCCGGAGGAGATGAACCTCCGCACCACCGTCCGAATGATGCCGGAGGGGTTGACCCGGCCGAGCTGGTTGCTGCAGTGGGCCAAGACCATGCGCCCGCCGAACCTTCGCGTACCCAACCAGGGCAACGCGGGCGAAGCTGGGCCGCCGTTCTTCTCCGCCTACGGCGAGTGGATGGGCACCCCGCCGCCCACGTGGGAGGACATCGCCTGGCTCGTCGACCTGTGGGGCGGGCCCTTGATGCTCAAGGGCGTCATGCGAGTCGACGACGCGAAACGCGCTGTCGACGCCGGTGTCTCGGCAATCTCGGTATCCAACCACGGTGGCAACAACCTCGACGGAACGCCCGCCTCGATTCGCGCGCTTCCCGCGATCGCCGCATCGGTGGGGGACCAGGTCGAGGTGCTTCTCGACGGTGGCATCCGCCGCGGCAGCGACGTCGTCAAGGCACTCGCGCTCGGAGCGCGCGCCGTGATGCTTGGCCGCGCCTACCTGTGGGGGCTCGCGGCCGAGGGGCAGCCTGGGGTCGAGAACGTCCTCGACATCATGCGCTCCGGCATTGACTCCGCGTTGATGGGGCTCGGCAAGGCGTCCATCCACGATCTGACTGCAGACGACGTGCTGGTCCCGGCGGGCTTCACCCGCGCCCTCGGCATGCCCACCGCCGAGAGCGCGTAAGCCTCGCCGCTGGTCCCGGTGGGGCGGGCGGTGCTGACGAGGCGGACGTGAAGGCCCGATCATCCCCGGGACGAAATCGGCTGAACCAAATGCCGCGCAAACCCCAACATCCGGCGCACACCAGGTGAATTCGGCCTACGATCGGCGGGTGGCTTTCCCCAACGAGCTTGGGATCTCAACGGCGAGGCAGCTCCACGACCTGTCACCCGCATTGATCATCCCGCTGGGCTCGACCGAGCAGCATGGGCCACACCTGCCCGTTGACACCGACACCCGAATCGCGTCGGCGGTCGCCCGCAGGATTGCCGAGCAACTTGCCAGCCCGTGGATGCTTGCGCCTGCGATCGGCTACGGCGCCAGCGGCGAGCATCAAGGATTTCCCGGAACGGTCTCGATCGGGACCGCTGCGCTCCAGCTCCTGCTGGTCGAATACGGTCGGTCGGCCTGCGACTGGGCCTCCCGGCTGGTCTTCGTCAACGGCCACGGTGGCAACGTCGCCGCGGTTGCCGCAGCCGTCACCCTGCTCCGCAGCGAAGGCCGCGACGTCGCGTGGTGCGCGTGCAGCGTCCCCGGTGCCGACGCGCACGCCGGTCACACCGAAACGTCTGTATTGCTACATATTTCGCCCGAGCTCGTGCACACCGAGCAGTGGGTCGCAGGCAACGAGAGGCCGTTGGCGGAGCTCATGCCCCGCCTTCGCGACGGCGGCGTCGCCGCGGTCAGTTCGATCGGCGTCCTCGGCAACCCCACCACGGCATCGGCCGCGGAGGGGTCGCGTATCTTTGCTGAAATGGTCGACACCTGCACCCGCCGTGTCGCGGCGTGGACTCCCGGTGCCGGGGGGCTCTTGCAGTGACCGAACCACGACTGCCCGACGGCTTTGCCGTGCAGGTGGACAGACGGGTGAGAGTGCTCGGAGCGGGATCGGCGCTTCTCGGCGGCTCACCCACCCGGCTGCTGCGCTTGGCGCCCGCCGCGCAAACGATGCTGAACAGCGGTCGCCTCGAAGTCCACGACGCCCAGAGTGCGCAGCTCGCCCGCACCCTGCTGGATGCCACCGTCGCCCACCCCCGCCCGGCGAGCGGCCCGTCGCACCGCGACGTCACCATCGTAATTCCGGTGCTGAACAACGCGATTGGGCTCAGGCGGCTGGTGTCGACGCTGCGCGGCATGTGCGTCGTCGTGGTCGACGACGGCTCGTCGCCGCCGGTACGGATGGACGACTTCGCGGGCCTGCACTGCGACGTGCGGGTGCTGCGCCACCCGGTCAGCAAGGGGCCCGCCGCCGCCCGCAATGCCGGCCTGGCCGTCTGCCAAACCGACTTCGTCGCGTTCCTCGACTCCGACGTCGTCCCGCGCCGCGGCTGGCTCGAGGCGCTTCTCGGGCACTTCTGCGATCCCGCCGTTGCCCTGGTGGCGCCGCGGATCGTCGCGCTGAACGAACCGCACAACATGGTGGCGCGCTACGAGGCGGTGCGATCCTCGCTCGACCTGGGCCAGCGCGAAGCCCCCGTCGTGCCCTACGGGACCGTCTCATACGTGCCAAGCGCGGCCATCATCTGCCGCCGGACCGCACTCGAGAATGTCGGCGGGTTCGACGAGACGTTGAGGTCCGGCGAAGACGTCGACCTCTGCTGGCGCTTCGTCGAGGCGAAGGCGCGACTGCGGTACGAGCCGATCGCCCTCGTAGGCCACGACCATCGAACGACGCTGCGAAAGTGGTTCGCCCGCAAGGCGTTCTATGGTGCCTCGGCTGCGCCACTTGCGGTCCGGCACCCGGGTAAGACGGCCCCGCTGGTGCTGTCCGGGTGGACCCTGCTGGTGTGGCTGCTGTTGGCGATGGGCTCGGGAGTCGGCTACGTCGCGTCGACGGTCGTCGCCGCGATCACCGGCCGCAAGATCGCGAAGGTGCTCAGTGCGGTCGACACCGAACCGAGGGAAGTGGCCGCGGTCGCCGCGCAGGGGCTGTGGTCGGCGGCGCTGCAGTTGTCGTCGGCGATCTGCAGGCACTACTGGCCGATCGCGCTGGTGGCCGCCGTCTGCTTCCGGCGCTGCCGGCAGGTGGTGCTGGTGGCCGCCGTCGTGGACGGCGTCGTCGACTGGGCGAGCAGGAACGGCAACATCGACGACGACTCCAAACGGGTCGGGTTGTTCTCCTACGTCCTGCTCAGGCGGCTCGACGACATCGCCTACGGACTCGGCCTCTGGCAGGGCGTCGTGCGCGAGCGTCACCTCGGCGCGCTCAAGCCGCAAATCCGGACCTGAAGCACCTCTTGCACTCCGACGTCCTGATCGTCGGCGCGGGCAGCGCTGGTTGTGTTCTCGCCGAGACCCTTTCGCGCGACCCCGCCCGACGGGTGACGGTCGTCGAGTCGGGTCCTTCTGCGTCGGATCCGCGGGTGACCGATCAGATCGGCAACGGGCTGCGCCTGCCGATCGGGGGGGCGAGCTCGGTGGTCCGGCGCTACCAGACCACGCTGACCGATCGGCCGCGGCGGACCGCGTCGATCATGCGCGGGGCGGTCGTCGGCGGGTCAGGAGCGGTCAACGGCGGCTACTTCTGCCGCGGGCTGCCCGCCGACTTCGACGGCTGGGGAATCCCCGGTTGGTCGTGGGACGACGTGCTTCCGCACTTCCGGGACATCGAGACCGACCTGGACTTCGCCGGCCCACTGCACGGCGCCGACGGCCCCATGCGGATCCGACGCATCACCGAATTCGAGAAGGGGGCAGTCGCTTTCGTCGACGCGGCACGCGGTCGCGGTTACGAGTGGATCGACGACCTCAACGGTGTGGCCGCGGGACGGCCCGGAGTGGGCGCGGTGCCGCTGAACATCGAGCGCGGCACTCGGGTGGGCCCGGGGGAGGCCTTCCTCGGAAGGGCCGCGGGCCGCCCCAATCTGGTGGTCCTGCCCAACCGCAGGGTGCGACGGATCCGGTTCGCCGGACATCGCGCCGTCGGCGTGGAGTGCGCCGGCGGGGATGAATTGACGGCCGATCACGTGGTGCTGTCGGCGGGGGCCATCGGGTCCGCGCATCTGCTGATGCTGTCGGGCATCGGACCGGCCGCCCAACTGGCCGCCGCGGGAGTCCGCGTCCTGCACGATCTGCCGGTGGGAACGCGCAGTGTCGACCATCCCGAATGGGTCCTTCCCGTCGACTGGCCCGCCGCGCCCGGCCGCCCACCGCTGGAGGTGCTGCTCACCACTGCCGACGGTCTGGAGATTCGTTGCTACACAACGGGTTTTGGAGCAATGACTGGTTCTGCTGAGGACCCGGCCGATCGGCCGCACCTCGGGGTGACGCTGATGCGGCCGCGATCCCGCGGTCGACTGACCCTGACCTCCGCCGACGCCGAGGTGCCGCCGCTGATCGAGCATCGCTACGACGGCGACGTCTCGGACGCCGCGGCCCTGGCGGGCGGTGCCGACCTGGCCCACGATCTCGCCGGGTCGGGTTACGAGGCCCGTGACTCGTTCTGGTCGACGTCGCAGCATCTGTGTGGGACGGTCCCGATGGGGCGCGACGGCGAGGCGCCGTTGGACGAGAAGTGTCGGGTGCGCGGCGTGGAGGGCCTATGGGTGGTCGACGGGTCGGTGCTGCCCGACATCACCGGTCGCGGACCTCACGCCACCATCGTCATGATCGGCCACCGGGCGTCCGAGTTCATCGCGTGACCGCTGCCGACCCTCGGCCCGGCGGCGCACGATCCGTGATTGGCGTCCGTCCCTGCCAGGGGCCCAGAACGCCACGAAGACCGCGGCGATCACGATGACCGCGGCCAGGACGAGCACCGACGACGCCATGGCGTCGATGAACGCGGTCTTGGCCAGCTCGGCGAGCGGGCCGCCCTGTGGGCCGAGGCGCCCGGCCACCGCCAAGGCCTCCGCCAGTGAACCGGCCGCGCGCTCGCGCACCGGCTCCGGGAACCGGGCGAGGTCCGGGGCGAGCGCGGCGGTGTAGCGCCCGGCGAGGATCGAACCCGCGACCGCGATGCCAAGGGCGGCGCCGATTTCGCGGGTGGCGTCGTTCACCGCTGACGCGACGCCCTGCTTCTCGTCGGGCACCGCACCCATGATGGCGGATGTGGTTGGCGCCGTGCAGAAACCGATGCCGGTACTCATCACCAGAAGGGGCCAAGCCAGGTCGAGGTAGGTCGACCCGACGTCGAGCAGGCGTAGGCACAGAAGGCCCGCTGCGATCACGAGTAGGCCGACCGTCACCGTGACGCGCAGGCCGACCTTCGGGAGGTACCAGCCGGTGGCGACGCTGAGGATGAACATGGGCACGATGAGCGGTGCCAGCGCTATCGCGGATCCGAGTGGGCTGTAGCCGAGCACTAGCTGGACGTACTGGATGACGACGAAGAAGAATCCGAAGTTGGCGAAGAAGAGGATCGTGACGCCGAGGGCACCGGTGGCGAACTCCGGTCTGGCGAACAGTCGGACGTCGAGCAACGGATGGGTGCGTCGCAGTTCCACGGCGGCGAACGCCACTGTGAACGCCACCCCGGCCGCCATGAATCCCCAGACCAAGGGATGGGTCCATCCGCGCGCGGGCGCCTCGATCACGCCAAAGACGAAGACGGCTACCGCGGCCCCGATGAGCACCGCCCCCGGCCAATCCACGGGTGCGGCGTCGTCGTCGCGTGAGGACGAGACCGTGCACGCCAAGGCGAACAACAGCGCGCCCGCACCGGCGAAGGCCCAGAAGATGGACTGCCACGACCAGAACTCGAGTAGCAGGCCGGTGACGAGGAACCCGAGGATGGCGCCCGAGCCCGCCACGCCGGCCCAAATGCCAACGGCTTTGTTGCGCTGCGACTTCGGGTAGGCGGCTGTGAGCAGGCTCAGCGTCGCAGGCATGACGAACGCCGCGCCGGCGCCGGCGACCGCCCTGGCGACGATCAGCGCGACGGGTCCGTCGAGGAAGATGGGCGCGACGGAGGCGACCGTGAACACGGCGAGGCCGACGAGTAGTGCCCCGCGCCGCCCGTAGCGGTCACCGAACGCGCCCGCGGGTAGAAGCAGGCAGGCCAGCACCAGGGTGTAGCCGTCGACGACCCACGTCAGCTGGGATTGGGTGGCAGAGGTCTCGACGGCTATGTCGGGAAGCGCGGAGTTCAGCGCGACCATGGAGGAGATGACCATCGACACGGCAAGGCAGGCCACCACCAGCAACCAGATTCGCGCCCGCGCGGAGGCGGCGGCGGGCCCGCAGTCGACGTTCTGGCGGGACGGCACGAAGGAACCGACCATGACGCCACCCCTTTCGTCGTACGACTTTCGAGACTAACAGTCTCGTTGTGAGACCGACAGTCTCCTAACTCAGTGGTCGACTCGAGGCACGTCGAATCCGGCGGCGTAACTCTCCTTGACCACGTCGAGATGCGACCAACTCTCCAGCGCTCGCACGTCGGGCAACGCGCGCACGGCGTCGAGCACCCCGACCAATTGCGCCGCAGAGAAGGCCCGCATCGTGGCCAGCAGGTCGAAGCGGCCGAGCGTGCGGGCGACGAAGATGACCGACGGCATCGCCGCCAGCGCCGCCACCACGTCCCCGTGGCCACCGGCCAGCCTGATGCCGAATCCCAGCGCGCTCTGTCGGTCCTGGCCGGAGTGTCGGACCACGGCGCCGACGCGGACCACCCTGGCGTCGAGCAGGCGCACCACCCGCCTGCGGGCGCCGGCCGCCGACAGGCCGACCCTCGCCCCCAGGTCGACGTAGGAGGCGCGCCCATCGTCCTGCAGGGCGGCGAGCAGCGCGCGGTCGGTGTCGTCCACCTCCGTCCTGACCGTGCCGACCGGACTGATGACGTCCCTCATGACCTCGACGTAGATCAGCGTGTCCACCCCCGAAACGCCCGGCAGCGAACGAAGTTCGGACACCACCGCGTCGACGTCTCCGGCCGACGCCGACCGGATCTCGGCGACCAGTGCGTGCGGTCCGCCGGTCAACGACAGGAACGGCACGTCGTCGCGGCGGGCGAGTTCGGCGGCGACCGGCGCGGCGGGTCCGTGGACGGAGACGCTCACGTGGGCCAGTGCGCCGCGACCCAGCACGGCGGGATGCACGGCGCCTCGGATGACCACTTGTCCGCTGGCGATGAGGTGCTGGACGCGCGTCGCGGCCGTGGACCGGGACAGCCCGACCGAGCGCGCGATCTCGCGGTGCGTGAGGCGGCCATCGGTTTCGAGGAGTGCCACGATCGCCTCGTCGAGCTCGTCCATCGCGTTCTCCTGAAATTGAGCGGAAGTTTTTTCGGTCCGGCTGCTCCGTCATATCAGACAGGACAGCGCCCGTCCTCGTTCAGTTATGTGCAGATACTCCCGGACACACCAGCACATCGTGATCGGAAACCTGGGTGTAACGAATGAACTGCTTGCGAGGCTGCCGCGTGCAGTTCTACGGTGACCCACAACACATTCACAGGTGAGAGGACGGCCATGGCCGCCGAGAACGCAGCGCCCTCAGCTCCACCGAAGATCACCGACGTCGAAGCGCACGGCGTCGAACCGATCCCCGACGCCGAGCGCACCGCCCGCCCGCTGGATCTGTTCCGGCTGACGTTCGGTGGTGCCAACACCATCGCCACCGTCGTGCTGGGCAGCTTTCCCATCATCTTCGGCTTGTCGTTTCGCGACGCGCTGCTCGCCACCCTTCTCGGTGTCGTCCTCGGCGCGGCGATCCTGGCGCCGATGGCGCTGTTCGGTCCTCGCAACGGCACCAACAACGCGGTCTCCTCGTCGGCACATCTCGGTGTGCACGGACGGGTCGTCGGCTCCTTCCTGTCGCTGCTGACCGCCGTCGCGTTCTTCTCCATCTCGGTGTGGACGTCCGGTGACGTCCTTGTCGGCGGCGCCAACCGCGCAATTGGCTTGCCCGACAGCAACATCGCGGTCGGTGTCGCGTACGGCGTCTTCGCGCTGCTGGTGTTGGTGGTCTGCATCTACGGATTCCGATTCATGCTGCTGGTCAACAAGATCGCCGTCGTCGCCGCCACGGTGCTGTTCCTGCTCGGCATCTTCGCGTTCGCGGGCACCTTCGACCCGGGATACGCGGGGATATTCGGTGCGGACGCGGACGCCGCCACCAACGCGCTCTACTGGCCGTCGTTCGTCGGCGCCGCCCTGATCGTCATGTCCAATCCCGTCAGTTTCGGTGCGTTCCTTGGTGACTGGGCGCGCTACATCCCCCGGGACACCCCGGTGCGGAAGTCGATGGCCGCGGCGTTCCTGGCGCAGATCGCCACGCTGGTGCCGTTCCTGTTCGGCTTGGTCACCGCGTCGGTCGTGGCGACCAACGCGCCGGAGTTCGTCGAGGAGGGCAACTACGTCGGCGGCCTGCTCGCGGTGTCGCCCGGCTGGTACTTCCTGCCGGTCTGCCTGATCGCCCTGATCGGCGGCATGTCCACCGGGACCACGGCGCTCTACGGCACCGGGCTCGACTTCTCCAGTGTCTTCCCACGATTCAGCCGGGTGCAGGCAACGGTGATCATCGGCGTGATCGCGATCGCATTCATCTTCGTCGGTCGCTTCGCGTTCAACGTGGTGCAGAGCATCTCGACGTTCGCGGTGCTGATCGTGACGTGCACCGCCCCGTGGATGGTCGTGATGATGATCGGCTGGGTGGTTCGGCGCGGCTGGTACGACTCGGATGCGCTGCAAGTGTTCAACCGCAGGCAACGTGGCGGACGGTACTGGTTCCGGCACGGTTGGAACTGGCGCGGTCTCGGCGCCTGGCTGGTGTCGGCGGGCCTGAGCATCTGCTTCGTCAACCTGCCCGGCCAATTCATCGGTCCGCTCGGCGATCTCGCGAACGGCATCGACCTGTCGATCCCGGTCGGCCTCGGCCTGGCCGCCGTGCTCTACCCGGTGCTGCTGTTCGTCTTCCCCGAACCGGTCGACGCCTTCGGACCGGACGGACCACGGTTCGTCCCGGCCGGACCCGCGGCGAACAACCCGATCATCACCGTGAACGGACCCGGAATCACCACGAACACAGAGGAAGTGACCACGTGACCAAGCAAGAAGCGGAGCGGGATCGTGCATCGGTAGCGCCCATCGGCCCGATCGACGCATCGAAGACACCGCGATTCGCGGGCCCCGCGTCCTTCGCGCGGCTGCCCCGACTGGACCAGGTGTCCCACGCCGACGTCGTCGTGGCCGGGGTGCCGTTCGACTCCGGGGTGTCCTACCGGCCCGGCGCCCGCTTCGGCCCGACCCACGTCAGGGAAGCGTCGCGTCTGCTGCGGCCCTACAACCCGGCGCTGGACGTGTCACCGTTCGACATCGCCCAGGTTGCCGACGCGGGCGACATCGCCGTGAATCCGTTCAACATCCACGAGGCCATCGAGACGATTGAGGCCGCCGCGGTCGAGCTCACCAAGAACGACACCGCGCTGGTGACGATCGGCGGCGACCACACCATCGCGTTGCCGCTGCTGCGCGCCGCCGCGCAGAAGCACGGCCCCGTCGCGCTAGTGCACTTCGACGCGCATCTCGACACCTGGGACACCTACTTCGGCGCCGAATACACCCACGGCACCCCGTTCCGCCGCGCCGTCGAGGAGGGCATCCTCGACACCGAGGCGCTGTCTCACGTCGGCACCCGCGGACCGCTGTACGGCAAGAAGGATCTCGAGGACGACCGCCGGTTCGGGTTCGGCATCGTCACGTCCTCCGACATCTACTACCAGGGCGTGCGCGAGGTCGTCGACAAGCTCCGGCAGCGCCTCGGCAACCGCCCGGTCTACGTGTCGATCGACATCGACGTTCTCGACCCCGCACACGCGCCGGGCACCGGCACCCCAGAAGCGGGCGGCATGACCAGTCGCGAACTGCTCGAGATCCTGCGCGGTTTCCGCGGACTCAACCTGATCGGCGCCGACGTCGTCGAGGTCGCGCCCGCCTACGACCACGCCGAGATCACCAGTGTCGCGGCCGCCCACGTCGCCTACGACCTGGTGTCCCTGCTGGCGATGCGACACGAGGAGCGCGTGGGGTGACCGCCAACCTAGGCGACCGGCCGCGCAACGGCGGCGACGTCGTCGTCGAAACCCTGACGGCGCTCGGCGTTTCGCACGTCTTCGGCATCCCAGGCCAGAACGCGCTTGGGTTGTTCGACGCGATCCGTCGCAGCGACCTGACCTTCGTGAGCTCGCGGGTGGAGAACAACTCGGCGTTCGGAGCCGACGGATACGCCAGGGCGACCGGCGAGGTCGGCGTGTTGTTCCTGTCGACGGGACCGGGCGCCTTGACTGCCCTTGGCGCACTGCAGGAGGCCTACGCGACGGGCGTTCCGCTGCTGGTGATCACCAGCCAGGTTCCGCGCTTAGGCCTCGGGCTGCGCCGCGGCATGCTCCATCAACTCGACGATCAACGGCGCAGCGCGGTCAACGTCACGAAGAGCACTGCCGTTGCCGGCCATTCGGCCCAGCTTCCCAGCCTGCTCGCCGACGCATGGTCGCTGGCTCAGTCCGCTCCGGCCGGGCCGACGTGGGTGGAGATCCCTCAGGACGTGTTGCTCGAGCCTGCCGACGCCCCGCGCGTCACCTCGGTGGTCACCGCGGTCGGCGACCGGGCACCGCGGGAGGAACTCGTCGACGCGGCCGCCGAACTGCTCAGCGCCGCGCGACGACCGGTGATCCTGGCTGGCGGGGGAGTCCGGCGCTCCCGTCGCGGGTCGGAGGCGCTCGTCTCCCTCGCGGAAAAGCTTGACGCGCCGGTGGTTTCGACGGTCGGTGGCAAGGGTTCCATCCGGTTCGACCACTCGCTGTCGGCGGGCTCGTGGATCGAGGACCGTCACACCACCGCGCTGCTCGAGGACGCCGACGTCCTGCTGGCGGTCGGCACCGCGATGGGCGAGGTGACGAGCAACTACTTCACGTTCGCGCCACAGGGTCGGTTGATCCACGTCGACGCAGAATCCCGGGTTTTGGAGGCCAACCACCCCGCCCTGGCCATCCATGGCGACGCCGGTCTCGCCTTGGCGGCCATCGCCTCTCAGGTGGTGCCGCGCGGCGCCGGCGACGGTGCCGGGATCGCCGCCAGCCTGCGCCAGGCCGTCGAGGACCGGCTCGCCGGCCAGGACGTTGCAACCGAGCTGGCGTTGATGCACGACCTTCGGTCTGCGATTCCGGCTGCGGCACAGACCTTCTGGGACATGACGATCGCGGCATACTGGGCGTGGTCGGCATGGGATCCCCAGGACGGCGAGTTCCACTCTGGTCAGGGCGCCGGGGGACTGGGCTTCGCCTTCCCCGCCGCCGTGGCCGCCGCCATCGGGACGGGCCAGCGGACCTTCGCGGTGACGGGCGACGGCGGCGCCATGTACTCCATCGCCGAACTCGCGACCGCCCGCCAGCACGACGCCGACGTCACGTGGCTGATCGTGGACGACGGCGGCTACGGCATTCTGCGCGAATACATGGCGGATGCCTTCGGCCAGGCCACCGCCACCGAACTGGCCAGGCCCGACTTCGTCGCGCTGGCAGCAAGTTTCGGGATCCCGGCACATCTGGCCACGCTCGACACCGTCGGCGAGATCGTTGCCGGCACCTTCGACACCCGCGGTCCCGCGGTGGTCGTCCTCCCCGCATTGCTGCACATGTTTGCGCCAACACACCTCTGAGGAGCTCGTCATGGGCAAGCCGCTCGACATCGCCATCATCGTCATCTATCTCGCCGCCATGCTCGCCTTCGGGTTCTGGGGGAAGTCGAAGACCAAGGACTCAGCCGACTTCCTCGTCGCCGGACGGCGACTGGGGCCCGCGCTCTACACCGGAACCATGGCCGCCGTCGTGCTCGGTGGCGCGTCGACCGTCGGCGGCGTGGGTCTCGGATACAAGTGGGGCATCTCCGGGATGTGGCTGGTGGTCGCCATCGCGGTCGGACTGTTGGCCCTGAGCCTGCTCTTCGCCGGCCGAATCCAGCGATTGAAGGTGTACACCGTCGCCCAGATGTTGCGGCTGCGATACGGAGTCGACGCGACGTCGGCGTCCGGAATCGTCATGGTCGCCTACACGCTGATGCTGTCGGTGACCTCGACGATCGCCTACGCCACCGTCTTCAACGTCCTGTTCGGCACCGACCGGACGGTGTCGGTGATCATCGGAGGCGTGATCGTCATGCTGTACTCCTCGATCGGCGGCATGTGGTCGATCACGCTCACCGACATGGTGCAGTTCATCCTCAAGACCATCGGCATCTTCTTCCTGCTGCTGCCCTTCACCTGGAACAAGGCGGGCGGCCTCGACGGCATCCGGGAGCGCGCCGGTGACACGGTGTTCGACCTCGGCGCCATCGGAATGCCGACCGTCATCACGTTCTTCGTCGTCTACAGCTTCGGAATGCTGATCGGACAGGATATTTGGCAGCGGGTGTTCACCGCGCGCTCGCCGGGGGTCGCCAAGTGGGGCGGCACCACCGCCGCGGTGTACTGCCTCCTCTACGGCGTCGCCGGGGCAGCGATCGGAATGGCCGCGTCGACCTTCCTGCCCGACGTCGAAGCGAAGGACGACGTGTACGCCCAGATCGCCGAGACAATCCTGCCCGTCGGAATCAGCGGTCTCGTGCTGGCGGCCGCGGTCGCGGCGATGATGTCCACGGCGTCGGGGGCGTTGATCGCCACCGCGACGGTGGCCAAGACGGACGTGAAACCGTTGCTGCTCAGGATGTTCGGGCGGCCCGCGGAACGTGAAGACGGAGAGCGTGCCCGGGGCGAGCGGAGCGACGGGGGAGCTGACGTGCACTCCGACCGGCTGTACGTGGTGGCACTGGGTATCGCGGTGATCGTCATCGCGGCGCTGCTCAACGACGTCGTCGCGGCGCTGACCATCGCCTACGACATCCTCGTCGGCGGTCTGCTGGTCGCCATCCTCGGTGGCTTCGTCTGGAAGCGCGCGACCGGCACCGGCGCACTGTGGTCGATGGGAGTCGGCACCGTCGTCACGCTCGGCACCATGTTCATCGTTGGCGACGTGCTCGCCAACGAGCCGATCTACTACGGCCTTGGCGCGAGCCTGCTCGCCTACGTGGTCGCAAGCCTGATGACACCGCCCACCCCGCCCGAGGTGCTGTGGGTGTGGGACGACCGGCTGGCCGGCAAGGACGGGGCGGCGGTCAACACCTAAGACGTCGATATCCTGGCGGGACGGCACGAAGGGGCCGACCACGTCGCCACCTCTTGCGTCGAACGAGACCGATAGTCTCACGGGCACCGATCCCCGTCGCTGGAGGTGAAGCACACGATGTCGGCCGAGCACTCCGACCCGCGCCCCGCACGTTCGCGGGCGCGACTGCTCGACGCCGCGACGGCGCTTCTGCGGTCCGGTGGGCCGAGTGCCGTCACAGTCGACGCCGTCACCCGCAGTGCCAACGTCGCGAGAGCCACGCTCTACCGGCACTTCTCCAGTGCCAACGACCTGTTGGCCGCCAGCTTCACCAGCTTGATTCCGCCGCCTCCCATGCCTCCGGAGGACGGCTCACTGCGGGACCGGCTCACCGCGATCGTGGTGGCGTGGGCCGAGTCGATCGCCGAGGCGCCAACGGCCCTGACCGCGATGTCGTGGCTGTCCCTCGGCCCGGACATCGGACCTCTGCCGCTGACGCAGCCCGCCGACGCGGGCAGCCCCGAGGTGCGGTCGCTGCGGGAACGCATCGCACAGCAGTACTCGGCGCCGTTCGACGTGATCTTCGACGGTCCGCAAGCCGCCGCCGAGCTCGAGGACGTCGACCGCGCCGTGGCCCTCGCGCTGCTGATCGGCCCGCTGGCCTTCGGGCGGCTCAGCACCCTCGTCGAATTCGACTACGAGAAGGTGGCGGTGGCCGCGGTCGACGGGTTCCTCCTGGCGTTCGCCAAGAAGCCCGGCGGGACCGCTACCGCATCCAGTACCGAATCGGAAGGTGCTTGAGACCGCCGACGAACGTCGTCGCGGAAAGTTCTGGCGCACCGGCCAATTCGACGGATTCGAGACGCGGTATCAGCTCGGTGAACAAGCTGTTCATCTCCATTCTGGCGAGCGCCGCACCCAGACAGAAGTGCACACCGTAGCCGAATGCGACGTGCTTGTTGGGATCGCGGCCGACGTCGAATCGGAACGGGTCGGTGAAGACCTCCTCGTCGCGGTTTCCCGACACGTACGCCAGGTAGACGGACTCACCCGCGGCGATGTTCACGCCTCGAATGGTGGTGTCCGCGGCGGCGGTGCGCATGAACTCCTTGACCGGAGTAGACCACCGGATCATCTCCTCGACCGCGGTGGGCATCAGACCCGGATCGTTGCGCAGCCGCTCGAGCTCACCGGGATTGTCGATCAGCGCCCGCATCCCGCCCGAGATCGCGTCCTTGGTGGTGTCGTGCCCGGCGCTGGCCACGATGACGTAGTACGACGCGGTGTCGACGTCGGACAGCGGTTCGCCGTCGATCAGACCGTTGGCGATCGCGGAGGCGAGGTCGTCGGTCGGATGCTCCCGGCGCGATGCGGTCAACTGTGAGAAGTACGCGAAGAAGTCGAGCAGCACTGCGAACTGGTCCTCCAGCGATCCGCTGTCGCGCTTGTACTCGTCGTCGTCGCCGCCGAACATCTCCTGGGTCAGGGAGTGCATGCGACCGAAGTCAGATTCGGGCAGACCGAGAAGCGACATGATCACGTACAGCGGGAAGTCGACGGCGACGTCGGTCACGAAGTCGCATTCGGGCCCGATGTCGGCCATCTTGTCGACGTATCGCTTGGCGAGCTCGTCGACGCGCACCTTGAGGTCGCGCATCGCCTTGGGACGGAACCAGTCGGCGCCGATCCGGCGGACCTTGCGGTGGTGCGGGTCGTCCATGTGGATCAGCGTCCGCAGCCCAATGCCCGCCTCGAGCTGCTGCTTGGCCATGTCGTCGGCGGCCGCGGTGGCCAACAACGGGCGGGGCTCGCTGAGGAAGAGCTCGTTGTCGCGTTCGACGGCCATGATGTCGGCGTGCTTGGTGATCGCCCAGAACGGTCGGTAGCGCCGGTTCTCAACCCACGCAACGGGATTGGTTGCCCGCAGCTCGGTGAGTGCTGCGTGCAGGCGGTCGTCGTCGGCGTAGGCGGTCGGGTCGGCCAGTACCTTCGCCGGGTCCTCGTCGGTCGGTGTGCTCATCGTGGCTCCTGATGCGTGGGCTGCACTTGACGGGCGTCAAGCGGAGAGTCTAGGCGGTCCATAGTGGTGTGGCTCACACGGCGTACTCCGCCCGGGCGTCGGCCCGATGGCCATCGGTAGGCTCGGCCGAGATGCGCCGAAAATCGATTGGTCGCCAGGCGACGACGATCGTGGTCGCCGTGCTCGTCCTGCTCGCGGGTTGTGCCCGCGGCGACGACCCAGCCGCGATGCCGCCCCCGCCTCCGCCCGCCGACCCCGCGCTCGTCCAGACCGCGACCGGCGCCGTCCGCGGGGTCGTCGCACCCGATCACCGTCTGTTCGCCGGAATCCCCTATGCGGCACCACCCGTCGGCCCCCTGCGTTGGCAACCCCCGGCTCCCGCGCCGTCGTGGCCGGGGGTGCGCGACGCGACGCACACCGGCCCCCGTTGCATGCAGGACGCCAGCGATCTCGAGATGGGCAGGCGGACCTCCGAGGACTGTTTGTCACTGAACGTGTGGACGCCCCCGCCGTCGGAGAAGAAACGCGCCGTCATGGTGTGGATTCACGGCGGCGCCTTCGTCAACGGCAGCAGCGGCATCTACGACTCGCGGTGGCTGGCGTCCCGAGGCGACGTCGTCGTCGTCACGGTGAACTACCGGCTCGGCGCGCTGGGCTTCCTCGCCCACCCGTCGCTCGGGCCGCCCGGGGCCGTCGGCAACTACGGGCTCTCCGACCAGCAGGCCGCGCTGCGGTGGGTGCACGACAACATCGCCAACTTCGGCGGCGACCCGGACGCGGTCACGATCGCCGGCGAATCGGCGGGCGGGATGTCGGTGTGCGACCACCTCGTCGCCCCGGGGTCCGAAGGCCTCTTCCGGGCGGCGATCATCCAGAGCGGGCCGTGCCAGGCGCAGCTCCCGTTGCCCGAGGCGCAGCGGGCCAGCGTCGACTACGCGCGAGACGCCGGCTGCGATGACGTGCGCACCGTCGCCGCCTGCCTGCGCGCGCTTCCGGCCGAGAAGCTGCGAAAGCCCGTGTGGTACTACCGCATCGGCGACGACGCGTTGAGTGGCCCGGTCACGGGAACCAAGGTTTTGCCCGTGGATCCGATGAAGGAGATTGCCGAGGGCCGTGCCGCGAAGGTGCCGGTGCTGATCGGCACCAACCACGACGAGTTCACGTTGTTCGTGGCGCTGGAGTACCTCCGGCTGAAGAAGCCGTACACCGAGGCGCAGTATCCGCAGCTGCTCGAGCAGACCTTCGGCCGCGACGCCGCCGCCGTGGCAGCGCACTATCCGTTGGCCCGCTACGGGGGCAGCGTGCCGCTCGCGTACTCGGCGGCCGTCACCGACGGGGTCTTCGCCTGCGTGGCGGACCGGATGACCGAAGGCTTCGCCAAGACGGACTCGGTCTACGCCTACCAGTTCGACGACCGAGATGCACCGGCACCGGAAGCCTTGCGCACGTTGCCCTTTCCCGTCGGCGCCAGCCACTCGCTGGAACTTCGGTACCTCTTCGACATCGGCGGCGCCCAACCGCTGAACCCCGACCAACGGGTGCTGTCCGACCAGATGATCGACGCCTGGAGTCAGTTCGTCCGCGACGGACACCCCGGTGACGACTGGCCCGCCTTCGGCGCCGAGGAAAAGCGGTTGTCGTTGCGGCCCGGCGGGAGCAAGGTGGTGACCGACTTCGACCAGTCGCGTCAATGCCCGTTCTGGGCCGGCCTCAAGGAGTAGCCCATGCCGACACCAGATGCGGCGACGTTCGCGCTGGCATGGACACGGGCGTGGAACGACCACGACGTCGAAGCGGTGCTCGTCCACTTCCACGACGACGTCGTCTTCACCTCACCCGTCGCCGCGCGGGTGATTCCGGAGAGCGGGGGAGTGGTCCGCGGCAAGGCGGCACTGCGCGACTACTGGCTGACCGCGCTCCGCGTCCTACCCGATCTGCACTTCGAGGTCGTCGACGTCTATCGGGGTGAGTCGCTGCTGGTGATCAACTACCGCAACGAACGCGGCGGTCTGGTCAACGAGGTGCTGATGTTCGACGGCGACCTGGTCCGCGAGGGTCACGGCACCTATCGGGAGTGAGCCACCGGGACGTTGGCCGCCAGGAATGCCAGTTGGTCGGCGACGACCGTCGAGAAGAACGGCTCCACGTACGGGTCGAAATGACCGCAGTCGTAGGTGTGCACGGTCGGCCGGGGCATCGCATGGGCGGCCCGCAGCGCGACGCGGCGCGGCGTCACCGCGTCGTGCGCGGCCACCTGAACCAGCGTCGGGCAGGACACCCCGCGGGCCTGCCGCCCTGGGGAGTAGAGCCCGATCTTCAGCGCCACCCGCGCGGCAACGAACAGGGGAGCCGACGCGGCGTCCGGTCCGGACTCGGCGATCAGTCGCCGCATGCCGGGCAGGGCGTCGGGAGAGGTCATGATCGCCGTGGCACCCGGTGTGCCTGCCGAGTCGACGTAGACGGGAGCGCGGTGCCGCCAGGCGCGCAACTGGTCCCGCAGCGCGGACGGGGCCAGGCGCAGTCCGGCCAGCACGCCGGTGGCCGCAACGGCGGCCGGCCCGCTGACGTGGGGAACCTGCGCGATGACGGCGGCCAGCGGAACCCCAGCGCCGGCCAGTGCGATGACGTGCCCGCCGGCCAACGACGTCCCCCACGCCACGACGCGAGCGGAGTCGACGCCCGGCAACTGGCGCGCGAACCCCAGGGCCGACCGCCAGTCGGCGTGCTGTGACTTGATGTCCAGCACCTGTCTCGGCTGGCCGTCGCTGTCGCCGAACCCGCGGTAGTCGAAGACGACGACGGCATAGCCGGCGGCGGCGAACCGCTCGGCGTAGGCGTAGAGCCGCATCGTCCGGACGCCGCCGAAGCCGTGGGCCATCACGACGACCGGCGCCGCGGTGCCGGCGGCACGTGAGCGGTAGACGCGGGCAGCGCAGCGGGTGCCCTCGGAGTCGAAGTGCGCCTCGTCGTAGGTGAACGTCACATCGGGTGTCGCGGTCACGGGTGCTCCCGGTAGTCGGTGGTCAGTCGCGGGGGTGAGTGGCCGTTACCCACGTGGTGATGTTGGCATGCACGACCTCGACACCGTGTCGGTCCACGACGCTGACCGGTATCACCAGCTCGGTGCCCTCGGTGATGGTGTGGAAGTCCGGTGGCTCGACCTTGGCCGTCGCCCGCAACGACGTCGTGGCCTTGGCCAGGTACACGACGGACATCGCCCTCGGGATCCAGCGGTGCGTGGTTGGGACGGTCGCCTCCATCAGCATGCCCATCGCCATCTCGGCGGCGTTGCACGACGCGATGGCGTGCACCGTAGACAGGTGGTTGTGGACGAAGAACCACTTCGGCGCCGTGACCTCGGCCAACCCCGGTTCCATTCGCACCACGTGGGGCAGCACCGACGCGAAGTACGGCACCCGCACCATGGCTGCCGCGGAGAACAGTCGGCTCCCGCCAGGGCGCCCGGAGAGCCGCTTCCACATGCGGTAGGTGGCCGTTGGCGACGTCGGAGCGGTGGGCATGGAGCGCTACCTTACTCTGGAGTAAGGAAGCGGAGGCGAGGCCGGGACGCCGAGCGTGGCGCCACCGCGAGGATTTCGCGCGGTGGCCACAGTGGCGTCACGTTGGGCGCCCGTGGCAGGGTGGGAACAGCCGTCGCCTACCACCGGTGATTCCCACGCGACCAGGAATTTGGAGCACACGGGGATCTGAGGCATACTGTTCGGGTTGCCTTGAGCCGGGGCGATGCTTGATCTAGAGCATGCCTGGCTTAGGCGACCGACCAGCGCCTTTACCGGCGCGTCCGGTCCCCACCTCGACTGCGGCGGATTTTAGACGCAGGAGAATGTGCGCAAAGGCGACACGCCCGAGCGCGGGGGTCGGTGGACCACAGACAGGTAAACAGCGGCGGCATAGCCAGCGCGCTACCCAACGGGTAGAGCGCACGAAGACCAGGCCCATTCAGTGGGCCCGTTAATAGTGAGGTAGGACAAGCGTGGCGGGACAAAAGATCCGCATCAGGCTCAAGGCCTATGACCACGAGGCGATCGATGCCTCGGCGCGCAAGATCGTCGAGACGGTCACCCGTACGGGCGCGAGCGTCGTTGGCCCGGTGCCGCTGCCGACGGAGAAGAACATCTACTGCGTCATCCGCTCCCCGCATAAGTACAAGGACTCGCGGGAGCACTTCGAGATGCGCACCCACAAGCGCCTGATCGACATCCTCGACCCGACGCCGAAGACCGTTGACGCTCTCATGCGCATCGATCTGCCGGCGAGCGTCGACGTCAACATCCAGTAGGAGAGACCAGAACCAATGGCACGCAAAGGCATTCTGGGCACCAAGCTGGGCATGACGCAGGTGTTCGACGAGAACAACAAGGTCGTCCCAGTCACGGTCGTCAAGGCCGGTCCCAACGTGGTGACCCGTATCCGCACCACCGAGCGCGACGGCTACAGCGCCGTGCAACTCGCCTACGGCGAGATCAGCCCGCGCAAGGTCAACAAGCCGGTCACCGGTCAGTACGCCGCGGCGGGCATCAACCCCCGCAGGCACCTGGCCGAACTCCGGTTCGACGAGGCAACCACCGCCGACTTCGAGGTTGGGCAGGAACTGACCGCCGAGATCTTCGCCGACGGCAGCTACGTCGACGTCACCGGCACGTCCAAGGGCAAGGGCTTCGCGGGCACCATGAAGCGTCACGGCTTCAAGGGCCAGGGCGCCTCGCACGGCGCGCAGGCAGTGCACCGCCGGCCCGGCTCGATCGGTGGCTGCGCCACCCCGGGTCGCGTCTTCAAGGGCACTCGCATGTCCGGCCGGATGGGCAGTGACCGCATCACGACCCAAAATCTGAAGGTGCACAAGGTCGACGCCGAGAACGGTGTCCTGTTGATCAAGGGCGCCATCCCCGGCCGCAACGGCGGACTCGTCGTAGTTCGCACTGCGATCAAACGAGGTGAGAAGTAATGGCTGACAAGACGATTGACGTCCGTACGCCGGATGGCAAGACCGACGGCACCGTCGACCTGCCCGCCGCGCTGTTCGACGCCGAGCCCAACATCGCCCTGATGCACCAGGTGGTGACGGCTCAGCTGGCCGCCAAGCGCCAGGGCACGCACTCGACCAAGACTCGCGCCGAGGTCTCCGGGGGCGGCAAGAAGCCGTACCGCCAGAAGGGCACCGGCCGCGCCCGTCAGGGTTCGACGCGTGCACCGCAGTTCACCGGCGGTGGCATCGTGCACGGCCCGAAGCCGCGCGACTACAGCCAGCGGACCCCGAAGAAGATGATCGCCGCGTCACTGCGCTCCGCTCTCTCCGACCGGGCCCGCAACGACCGGATCATCGCGGTCACCGAGCTGATCAGTGGTCAGACGCCGTCGACCAAGGCCGTCAAGGCATTCCTCGAGACGCTGGTGACCAACCAGCGCAAGGTGCTGATCGTCATCGGCCGGACCGACGAGATCGGTTCCAAGAGCGTGCGCAACCTGCCGGATGTTCGAGTGATCTCGCCGGATCAGCTCAACACGTACGACGTGCTCGACGCCGATCACCTGGTGTTCAGCGTGGAGGCATTGAACGCCTACATCGAGGCGCACACCTCCGACAAGGAAGAGGTAACGGCGTAGTGGCTACCATCACTGACCCCCGCGACATCATCCTGGCGCCGGTGATCTCCGAGAAGTCCTACGGGCTGATCGAAGACAACACCTACACGTTCGTGGTGCACCCAGATTCGAACAAGACGCAGATCAAGATCGCGATCGAGAAGATCTTCAGCGTCAAGGTCGATTCGGTGAACACGTTGAACCGCCAGGGCAAGCGCAAGCGCACCCGTGCCGGGTTCGGTCAGCGCAAGAGCACCAAGCGCGCGATCGTGACCCTGTCCGCAGGTAGCAAGCCAATCGACCTGTTCGGAGCACCGGCCTAACCGCCGGCGGGAAGCACAGAGGACTAGACAGACATGCCTTTACGCAAGTACAAGCCGACGACCCCCGGTCGTCGCGGGTCCAGCGTCTCCGATTTCGCCGAGGTCACTCGGTCGACTCCGGAGAAGTCGCTGGTTCGCCCGCTGCACAGCACCGGTGGTCGTAACGCACACGGACGCATCACCACTCGGCACAAGGGTGGCGGCCACAAGCGCGCCTACCGCGTGATCGACTTCCGTCGCCACGACAAGGACGGCGTCGACGCCAAGGTCGCGCACATCGAGTACGACCCCAACCGCACCGCGAACATCGCGCTGCTGCACTACGTCGACGGCGAGAAGCGCTACATCATCGCGCCGCAGGGACTGTCGCAGGGCGATCGGATCGAGCAGGGGCCGAACGCCGACATCAAGCCCGGCAACAACCTGCCGCTGCGCAACATCCCCGCCGGTACCGTCATCCACGCCGTGGAGCTGCGACCGGGCGGTGGCGCCAAGATGGGCCGCTCCGCCGGTGTCAGCATCCAGCTGCTCGGCAAGGAAGGCACCTACGCGACGCTGCGTATGCCCAGTGGTGAAATCCGCCGAGTCGACGTGCGCTGCCGCGCCACCGTCGGCGAGGTCGGCAACGCCGAACAGGGCAACATCAACTGGGGCAAGGCCGGACGTATGCGGTGGAAGGGCAAGCGCCCGACCGTCCGTGGTGTCGTGATGAACCCGGTCGACCACCCGCACGGCGGTGGCGAGGGCAAGACCTCCGGTGGCCGTCACCCGGTCAGCCCGTGGGGCAAGCCCGAGGGCCGCACCCGCAAGAACAAGCCGAGCGACAAGCTCATCGTCCGACGCCGGCGCACCGGCAAGAACAAGCGCTAGGAGTATCCAGCGATGCCACGCAGCCTGAAGAAGGGCCCGTTCGTCGACGACCATCTTCTGAAGAAGGTCGACGTCCAGAACGAGAAGAACACCAAGCAGGTCATCAAGACCTGGTCCCGTCGGTCGACCATCATCCCCGACTTCATCGGTCACACCTTCGCCGTCCACGACGGTCGTAAGCACGTGCCGGTGTTCGTCTCGGAGTCCATGGTCGGTCACAAGCTGGGCGAGTTTGCCCCGACCCGGACCTTCAAGGGTCACATCAAGGACGACCGGAAAGCGAAGCGGCGGTAATGACCACGACGATTGAGTATCCGTCCGCGGTTGCCAAGGCACGCTTCGTGCGTGTCTCGGCATCCAAGGCGCGCCGTGTAATCGACCTGGTGCGCGGCAAGTCCGTCGCCGAGGCGCTCGACATCCTGCGGTGGGCACCACAGCAGGCCAGCGAGCCCGTCGCCAAGGTCATCGCGAGTGCTGCCGCCAACGCCCAGAACAACGACGGCCTGGACCCGGCGACCCTCGTGGTCGCCGCCATCACCGCCGACGAGGGCCCGACCGCCAAGCGCATCCGGCCGCGCGCCCAGGGGCGTGCGTTCCGAATCCGCAAGCGCACCAGCCACATCACGGTGATCGTCGAGAGTCGTCCCCCGAAGGTGCGCAGCACCAAGGGTGCGTCGTCCACGGCGTCGACCCGGGCGCGTCGCGCACAGGGCAGCAAGGCAGCCGCCACTGCTCCCGCCACGAAGGCACCTGCCACGAAGGCGGCCGCCACCAAGGCGTCGCCCGAAACGGCTTCTGAGACTTCTGATTCGAAGGGAGGCTCGGAGTAGTGGGCCAGAAGATCAACCCCCACGGCTTCCGCCTCGGCATCACCACCGACTGGAAGTCCCGCTGGTACGCAGACAAGCAGTACTCGGAGTACGTCAAGGAAGACGTCGCGATCCGTCGTCGGCTCTTCGCACCGTTCGTCATTCCTGGCGAGCGCAACGTCGAGCTGGAGCGCGCAGGCGTCGCTAAGGTCGAGATCGAGCGCACCCGTGACCGGGTTCGCGTAGACATCCACACCGCCCGCCCCGGCATCGTCATCGGTCGCCGCGGCGCGGCAGCCGACAGCATCCGCGGCACGCTGGAGAAGCTGACCGGCAAGCAGGTTCAGCTGAACATCCTCGAGGTCAAGAGCCCCGAGTCGGTGGCCCAGCTGGTCGCCCAGGGTGTTGCCGAACAGCTCAGCAACCGCGTGGCCTTCCGTCGTGCCATGCGCAAGGCGATTCAGTCCGCCATGCGCCAGCCGAACGTCAAGGGCATCCGGGTGCAGTGCTCGGGTCGCCTCGGCGGCGCCGAGATGAGCCGCTCGGAGTTCTACCGCGAAGGTCGGGTGCCGCTGCATACGCTGCGCGCAGACATCGACTACGGCCTCTACGAGGCCAAGACCACCTTCGGTCGCATCGGCGTGAAGGTCTGGATCTACAAGGGCGACGTCGTCGGTGGCAAGCGCGAGCTGGCCGCCCCGGCAGCCGCAGGCGCAGAGCGCCCGCGTCGTGACCGTCCCACCGGCGCTACCCGTCCCCGCCGCAGTGGCGCCTCTGGCACCACGGCGACGAGCACCGAAGCTGGTCGTGCCGCGAGCGAGGAAACCCCCGCCGCCGACACGTCCGCCGCTGATACGTCCGCTGCACCCGAAGCCGTTGCGGCTCCGGTGGCAGCAGAGAGCACGGAGAGCTAAACCATGTTGATTCCCCGCAAGGTAGCGCACCGCAAGCAGCACCACCCCCGTCAGCGTGGCATTGCCAGTGGCGGTACCTCGGTGAGCTTCGGCGACTACGGCATCCAGGCACTGGAGCACGCCTACGTCACCAACCGGCAGATCGAGTCCGCTCGTATCGCCATCAACCGGCACATCAAGCGTGGCGGCAAGGTGTGGATCAACATCTTCCCCGACCGCCCGCTGACCAAGAAGCCCGCCGAAACCCGCATGGGTTCCGGTAAGGGTTCACCGGAGTGGTGGGTCGCGAACGTCAAGCCGGGCCGCGTTCTCTTCGAGATCAGCTACCCCGACGAGAAGGTCGCGAAGGAAGCGCTGACGCGCGCCATCCACAAGCTGCCGATCAAGGCACGCATCATCACCCGAGAGGAGCAGTTCTGATGGCAGTGGGAGTTTCGCCAGGAGAGCTGCGCGAGCTGACCGACGAGGAGCTCACCGCACGGGTGCGCGAGTCGAAGGAAGAGCTGTTCAACCTTCGGTTCCAGACGGCGACGGGCCAGCTGGCCAACAACCGTCGGCTGCGCGTGGTGCGCCAAGAGATTGCACGCGTGTACACCGTGCTTCGTGAACGTGAGTTGGGTCTGGCCTCCGGACCCGTTGGTGAGGATTCGTAATGGCAGAGAACGAACAAGACGCGACGGTCGGTGCTCAGCACACCGCGCGCACGGAAAAGCCACGCGGACAGCGCAAGACGCGCATCGGCTACGTGGTGAGCGACAAGATGCAGAAGACCATCGTCGTCGAGCTGGAGAACCGCTCCAAGCACCCGCTCTACGGCAAGATCATCCGGACCACGACCAAGGTCAAGGCCCACGACGAGAACGGCACCGCAGGTGTCGGTGACCGCGTCTCGCTGATGGAGACCCGGCCGCT
>Ga0247732_10000241_pt1 | contig 32265 bp, 27 predicted proteins | sample UWRJL163409C2_FD_180940 | JGI IMG/M metagenome (GOLD analysis project Ga0247732, IMG submission 180940) | Plant litter microbial communities from Arlington Agricultural Research Station in Wisconsin, United States - UWRJ-L163-409C-2 | ecosystem: Environmental > Terrestrial > Plant litter >...
CCGTCGCCGTGATCGAGAGAGCGGATGCCGCCGTCGCCGACGCCCTCGCCACCGTAGACGGCGTCGACACCGCGCACACCATCGCCGACATCACCGACGCGAAGCAGAAGATGGGAGACCTGCTCGGAACGCTGCATCCGCTCACCGGCACCCTGCGCGAGCTGGCGCCGCTGGCCCCCGCCCTGCTCGGCGCCGACGGGCCTCGGCAGTACGCGGTGATGTTCCAGAACCTGGCCGAGAACCGTGCGCTCGGCGGGACGGCGCTCGCCTTCGTGGTGGTCACCGTCGACCAGGGACGCATCGAGATCGGCCGGTCGATCCCGGCCAGCACCTCGGGCTTCGGCAGCGGAAGCCCGGTGATCGATGTCCCTCCCGACCTCGCCGCGCTCTACGGCACGGAGTACGGCGACTACATCGGCAGCGCCACCGTGCGCCCGAGCTTCACCTCGGCGGCGCAGACGGTGATCGGCAACTTCGCCCGCGACAAGGGCACCGCTCTCGACGGCGTGCTCTCGCTGGACCCGGTCGCGCTGGGCTACCTGCTCGAGGCGACCGGCCCCGTGCGCCTGCAGACCGGCGACCTGCTCAGCGCGCAGAACGCAGCGTCCCTGCTGCTCAACGAGGTCTACCAGCGCTACGCGAGCGCCGGCGACCCGGAGGCCGACGACGCCGCGCAGAACGCCTTCTTCGCCGACGCGGTGCAGGCCACGGCCAGCAGGCTGATGGGCGGCGACATCGACCTCCCGGCGCTCGCCGAATCCGCTGGGCGGGGCTGGGGCGAGCGGCGCATCCTGTTCTACAGCGCCCACGGCGACGAGCAGGCACGGCTGGCGGCCGTCGGCCTCAACGGCGAGCCGCCGCTGAGCGACGACTCCACCGACCGCGTCGGCGTCTACTTCGGTGAGACCATCGGAACCAAGCTCGCCTACTACTCCTCGCAGAAGGTGCTGCTGGGGCGGGCCGTCTGCCGCGACGACGGCCGGGCCAACTACCGGGTCACCGTCGAGCTCGGCAATACGCTCCAAGCGGATGCCGCGCAGGTCACATCCGACAGCGTGCTCGGCTTCTACCGGGTGGAGGGTCTGCCGAAGGGGCTGCAGCGCATGAACGTCTACCTCTATGCGCCGCCGGGATCCACGATCGTGGGCGCCACGGTCGACGGGGTGCCGCAGCCGGCCGGGCAGTTCGGCGACGGCGCCTACCCGGTGGACCGCCAGCGCATCGTGCTGCCGCCGGGCGCCACCGGAACCCTCGTCTACGACCTCGTGGCGGCCACCCCGGACGAGCGCGCGCTGGAGGCGCAGGTCACCCCGATGGTGTCGCCCACGGCGATCGACACGGTGCCCCTCGACTGCGCCGACGTTCCTGCCCCTCCCGCCGGTTGAGTAGCGCCCGACGAAGGAGGCCCGCCCCTCCCTCACGCTGGTTGAGTAGCGCCCGACGAAGGAGGACGCGTATCGAAACCCCTCCCTAGAACGGGAACGCCCCACTCTTAGCAGGCATATCCCACTCGCTCACCACCCCCGGCGGATCCCTACCCGCCGTTCCGCCCGCCGACCCGCGCCGCATCATCTCCTCGCCCAGCGGATTCTCCGGCCGGATGATGACGGCCCGCCCGGTGGGGGTCACCCATCGCATCGACCCGTCCGCGAGCTTCCGCACGTTCACCGCGCTGTGGTGCTTGAGGTTGTGATGGGTCTTGCAGAGCGGCGCGAGATTACCCAGCGACGTCGTGCCGCCCTTCGCGTAGTCCTCGGTATGGTCCATGTCGCACTGTTCCGCCGGGCGGTTGCAGCCGGGGGCGGAGCAGGTGGGGAACTGGATCTTCAGCACCTTCCTCAGATCCGTGGTCACCGCGTACTTGCTCTGATCGAAATCGAGAATGACGCCGTTGACGGGGTCGGTGAGAACCCGCGCAAACGACGACGCCCTGGCGGCCAGATCGCGCGCGGTCTCGGGAGCGATCGGCCCGTAGCCGTTGAGCTGCCCGGGGGCCTCCTCGGCACCCAGGATGGTGAGCATCGGAACGGTCACGAGCAACTGCGGAACGATGCCGTGCGGCGTGGGGTCGCCCGCCTCGCAGAGGTCGCCGTCGACGAGCAGGGCGCCGAGGGCGTCGGCTCGTCTCTGTGCCAGTGTGCGGGTGTCTTTTGTGCTGTCGTCCAGCGGAGCATCCGCTGACCCCATCACCTTGCCCATCGCCAGCGCGAACCGCGTGAGCCGGTCGTGCGCGGCCATCGCGATCTCGGCCGGGAGGTAGGCGGCGAGGAGGGCCATGCCGTCGCGGTCGAAGTCGAGGGTGACGGTGCGCTTGTCGACCGCGCTGCGGTGGCGCTCGTCCATGCCCCCGGGGTGCAGCCTCTCGCGGAGCTTGCGTGCGAACTCCTTGAACTTCGCAACGGTGAGCTCCTTCGCCGCCGGCAGCAGCACCGCCTCGAGCTCGGTGGCGAGCGGGTCGTCCATGCCATAGCTCTCGTCGATGATCACCTGCGCGTGCCGGTAGCTGATCTCCCCGGTGGCGAGCACCGCGTGGGTGGGAAGGAGGGCGTGCACCAGCCGCTTCGACTCGGCGATCAGCCGCTCGGCGGCGGGCTCGGACACGCGCAGCCGAACGGCGATGTCGAAGATCAACTCCCGCTTCAGCCGCACTTTCGCCTCCCACCCGTGCGGCTCGCCGCCCAGCCGCACGGCCCCATCGGCGGCCTGCTCGCGGGCCATGGCCTCGCTCACCTGTCGGGCGCTGTCGATCAGCTGCGCGCGCGAGGCGGCGACGGTGCCCGACACCTGGTCGACGGCCTCCATCGTGTCGAGGAGGTCGCCGAGGGTGTCGCGCATAACGATGCCCACCGGTGTCTCCGGTGGGTCCTTCTTCTGCTCGGGGTTCGTCATGCCCGCATTCAAATACCGACCACCGACATTGCACCTGCACCCTGTGGACAACGGCAACCGGACCGAAAGTTACGAAACGTCGTCATTTTGACAATCGCCTCTACGATGCAGTTATGGCTCCCAAGAGAAGGCGAAAGCGACGCCGTATGCCCGCCCGCCTGAACGGCGGCGCAACCCGAACCCAGATCGTGGTGGTCTGCGTCATCGCGGCCATCGCGCTCGCCCTTGCGATTCTCGCGACCACATCACAGCAGGACTCGTCGACGAACGGGCTCGGTTCTGCCGAAGGCCATCCCGCACGGACCTCAGCATCAACCGCGTCGCCAGTCGGGTGGTCGGCGTTCCCCTTTTAGAGGGCAGCGTCAACATCGGTCGTCGTCACCGTAGTCACGAACCCACGCTGTACTCGTCGGCGCACCGAACTTCGCCGCCGTCATCACCGTGCGCTCGCCGAGCAGTTCGTTCGTAGCGGGGTCGATGACTATCTCCTAGCGCTGGTCGCGGTGAGGCGCGGTGAGGCGCGGTGAGGCTCGAGGCGGCCGAAGGCCGCGCCGGATCGCCCGTTAACCGTCGTCTCTGAGGGTCACCTCGATGCCCGGAATCATGGCCGCCGCAGGGTAGAGCGCAGACCGGAGAACCGCGGGGTGTCGTGCCCGTGCGCAGCAGCTCTGTGATGCCCACCCACGCGTCCTCGTCGCGGCTGGTCGAACCGCCGATGTAGCAACTGCGAATCTGGTTGTACAGCTGCGCGGGTCTCGCGGCATCGCATCCGTCGACTGTGTCGGATCGGGGTGTTCCGTTGAACGCCGCGTCTTTCGCTCGGACGGTTCCGTTGAGGACGTCGATGGTCTTGGTGGTCTCCCAGTCCGACATCGTGGCTTTCTCTGCACCCTCCCCGAAGAACTCAGTCAGGATCAACTCAATGCAGCCGTCGTCAACGCCAGGTCGCCTTTCAACAACGAATGAGCCGGTGGAACAGTCAACGCCGTCTTTGCGTTTGTCTTCAAATTGCAGTGTTTGCGAGTGGCGCGCCAGAAATCGAGAGTTGAAGTGGCACGTTCACACGAAATGGAGACGGGATGGCGTCGGCTATGCTCTGGCTCATGAGCTCAACCGAACGAATTGCCCGGTGGGTGGGCAACGAAGCGAATAAGCCTGAGCCGATGACCCCGGTCATCATGGCCGCTATCGTTTCTGCGGTCATTGCGATGCCGTTCCTTCTGCTCAGGAATTGATCGTGACCAATCTGAACGGTTTGCATTTCCGACCCGTTTCGCGGCGATTCATTGCCCTAACGTCGAACATTCCGATGGTGGGAGCGGCCCTGCCAGTCGGGTTCGTGTTTGCTTTATTGCTGGCGATACTCAGGCCGCCCGTTCCTATGCCAAAAGGGGTGAAGAGGCTCATACTGTCCGCGGGCCTCGGTCTTCTTGGGTTCGTATTCTCCAGCCTCACCTGGCATGTTTCGATACCGCCATCCAACGTCGGACAGTACCTGTCATTCGGCCTATTTCTCGTTGCGTTTACGCGAACGGTCAAGGACACGACTACTGCAGCGCAGCTGCTTGCCTGGTTCTCAATCGGCCAGGTGCTCTACTTCTTGATTGCTCGACCTGACAACACCGTTGACTCCTTCGAAAACCTTTGGAAGTACGGCATCGCCTACCCGGTCGCGACGATCGCCGTATACGTGTGTGTGACCAGCGCAAGATTAAGACCGCTTCTACTCCCGATCCTGTCGGCGATCGGCGTGGCAAGCATTTTCCTCGACTACCGCTCCATGGGACTCGTCTGCCTGCTAACCGTAGTCATTTGCTACGTGCAGGGCCAGAGCAAGCGAGTGGGCAAAGCTAGTGGTCGTCCGCTCCGTCTCATTGTGGGAGGAATAGTCGTCGTTGCACTCGCCGAGTTGCTCCCTCGCGCGATGGAGCAAGGCTTCTTCGGCGAGTCCATACAGCGGCGGCTTCTCAGACAGACTGCCGACAACACCCCGGCAATCCTGGGAGGGCGCACTGAATCGCCTCTCTCGATTGCCGCGATCATCAGTCGGCCTTGGATCGGATGGGGCGATGCCCAAACGATCGACCAAGACACAGTCACGTTGGGCGTTCGAATCGCAGACTCCCTAGGTCTAAGCAATCCTAGTTTCTTCTTACCGATCTGGATTCGCGCTGAGGGCAGAATATCCCTCCACTCGATCTTTTTTACAGCATGGGTAGAGGGCGGGGTGCTCAGTGCAATCCTGCCCGGTGCGCTCATCATCGTGTTCGTGGTGGCGATATTTAGGGCGCGCGGCAAGTTGATGCCTATAGTCGTGTTCGCCGCCGCTCACGGTATCTGGGATCTCCTTTTCTCGCCGTGGGCGGGCAACGCCTCAATCGCTATTGCCGGCTATACGATCCTCGCCCTCTGGGCTATCGCCGAATCGTCGGCAGCGCGACTGGCGTCGAACGACGTTGATTCGCGGATGGTAGATGGTGACGAAGCAGCAAGTTTCGATTCTCGAAAAGCGCAGCGCAATTTCGTCAAGAAAAGTTCTATTGGGAATTTCATTCGCTTGCGAAGGTGAACGCGGCCATTTCCAGGTGCGCGCAAGGGGGAACGGTAGGCGGCGATGTCGCCGGTTCGGCGGCTATAAACGCGCCATCAGGCCGCGACGATGTGACGGAGGCGGCTCGCTGGAAGTCGGAACCCACCAGCGATGTCAGCTGGGGCGCGCCTTTCCGTTCGTCGGCTCTCCGAGATATTCAGTTCGCGCCCGCCGCGATGGCGAGCGCAGAACGAGCGACGGCAAGTTTTGGTCTCGCAGGAGGCTAGTGATCTGAGAACTTGCCCGCGCTCACCGCGCGCGTATGCGTCGATGCTGCGCAAGCACCGAAGGAGGGACTGCCGTCAGATCGCGTGACTCTACTCGAGAGACTTCCGAATTGAGCCGGAAGCTCAGATGCTCCTCAAGAAGCCGCGACGAAAACGAAGTCGACAGGAGGTACCGCCGCTCGTCTCGTCCGAAGTGCACACACTCATCTCGACGTTGTATTCAGCCTTCGCCCGGAATGCGGCATCGGAGACGCTGAGAAAAGGCCCACCCTCAGCGATCTTTGGTTCGACTGCCGAGGCTATCGTGGTGAAGAATTCCGCTAAGAGAGCATCGACGTTTCTTTCTCAGGACTGGGACGACTTTTCGGTGCAGTACTTGCGGCCATCGTTCCGCACTCATGTTGGCAGTTTGCTACTGCCCTGACCGCTTGCTCGTGCGAACCTCTTGCGCTCAAAATGGGAGCCACCCCAACCTGAGGAGCACCCATGCAGAACGACGACGTCATCCGCTGGGTCGAGGCCTACCGCGCAGCCTGGGTCACCAACGCCCCCAAAGACATCGCGGCGCTCTTCACCGAGAAGGCGGTCTACGAGTTCCGCCCGAACGACCCGAAACCCTGGCGCGGACGCGACGCCATCGTCGCCGGCTGGCTCGCCGAGAAAGACGCCCCCGAGACCTGGCGGTTCGACTTCACGGTGCTCGGCATCATGAACCCGATGAAGGTGAACGAGTTCGGCATGGACGTCCCCGCCGGCCCCACCGCCGTGGTGCAGGGCGTCACCGAGTACCTCGACAAGCGCCCCACCTACGAGAACCTCTGGCTCATCACCCTCGACGACGACGGCCGCGCCAGCCACTTCACCGAGTGGTTCATGGTGCGCAAGGGCACCGGTACGGAGAACTAGCCCCGACGCAGTGTGCGACGCACGCGCTCCAGCAGCGTGCGCCGGTTGCGCACCGCGGCGAACCCGGCCAGCCCGAGCGCGCCGGCCGCGCTCACCACCAGCGCGACGACCGCCACCGGGTTCTCCCCTGATTCAGCGGATGCGGGCACCCGCGTCTCCAACGGAACGGACGTTCTCGTCGTCGCGGGAGTCGGAGTCGGAGTCGGCGTGCGCGTCGCGGTCGGGGTGGGAGTCGGCGTGGCCGTCTCCACCGGGGCGGGAGTGCTGCTCGGCGCGGTGGACGGCGATGTCTGCGTGCGCGGGGTGGTTGATCGCGGCGGGGTGACGGCAGCGGGCGGGGCGACGGCCGCAGGAGTCTCAGCCGACGGCGCAGGCTCCGGCGTGACGACCGGAACCTCCACAACAGGAGGGATCACCGGGTCGACGACCACGGGAGGGTCGACGGGAACCGACGGGTCCACCGTCTCCGCACTCGCGGAGAGGCCGCCCGCAAGCACCCCCGCGACGATGGCCGCAGCCATCGCAACCGGCATGATGAATCCCCGAGCCATTTTCGTTCCCCGTTCGACGGCTCCCAGAAAGCCGTTACTGAGCATAGCTAACGTGGGCGAACTCCGGGTGCAGGGGCCAGCGCCTGACGGGCCACATCGTACACGAGGGTGCCGATCACGGCACCGAGCGAGTTCGCGATCACGTCGTTGAAGGTCGCGAACCGGGAGGCGAGAAACAGCGCCTGAGTCAGCTCGATGCCGAGCGAGACGGCCGGCACCAGCAGCAGCGCGAGCCACCACCTGCGGGCGGGGAGCAGCATCGCCACGAGGAAGCCGGCGGGCACGAACATGGCGATGTTCGCGCTGAACTCGAGCTTGTTGTAGCCGAACCAGGTCGGCAGCCCGTTGCGGTGCAGCACGCCGAGCATGCGGGAGATCGTCGGCTCGAATCCGCGGTCCACGGGGGTCGGCCAGAGAGTCACGACGAGCATCGCAATCGCGTAGGCGATCAGGATGCCTGCGGCGAGCTGCAGTGTGGCTCGACGGCCCGCGGGAATTGCCATGGTGGGCCGATCTTAGCCAAGCGCCAGCAGGGAATCGGCTGCGCATCCGCGGCCGGACGTAACGTTGTGTCGCTCGAGGCTTGAGCATCCCTAAGCTGGATGAACCGCGCGACAGCACCTCGCAAACCACACCTAGCGAAGAGGAAACAGTATGCCCGTGTACAACGACATCACCGAGATCTACGGAAACACTCCGCTGGTTCGCCTCAACAGCGTCGCGAAGGGTCTGGGCGCAACCGTGCTCGCCAAGCTCGAGTTCTACAACCCCTCCGCCAGCGTGAAGGACCGGCTCGGCATCGCCATCGTGAACGCGGCCGAGGCGAGCGGCGAGCTCAAGCCCGGCGGAACAATCGTCGAGGGCACCAGCGGCAACACCGGCATCGCGCTGGCCATGGTCGGCGCCGCCCGCGGCTACAAGGTCATCCTCACCATGCCCGAGACAATGAGCAAGGAGCGCCGCGTGCTCCTGCGCGCCTACGGCGCCGAGCTCGTGCTCACGCCGGGCAGCGAGGGGATGAAGGGCGCCGTCAACAAGGCGGCCGAGATCGTCGCCAACACCCCGGGCGCCGTCCTTGCCAAGCAGTTCGAGAACGAGTCCAACCCCGCCATCCATCGCGCCACCACCGGCCCCGAGATCTGGAACGACACCGACGGCGCCGTCGACATCTTCGTCTCCGGCATCGGAACCGGCGGAACCATCACCGGCGCCGGCCAGTACCTCAAGGAGCAGAAGCCCGGCCTCCAGGTCGTGGCCGTCGAGCCGGCCGAGAGCCCGATCCTCAACGGCGGCGCCCCCGGCCCGCACAAGATCCAGGGCATCGGCGCCAACTTCGTGCCCGACATCCTCGACCGCGAGGTCTACGACGAGGTCATCGACGTCAACATCACGCAGAGCGTGCAGATGGCCCGCCGTCTCGGCGCCGAGGAGGGAATCCTCGGCGGCATCTCGAGCGGTGCCACCGTCACCGCGGCGCTCGAGCTGGCGGCCCGCCCGGAGAACGTCGGCAAGACCATCGTGGTCATCGTCGCGAGCTTCGGTGAGCGCTACCTCTCCACCGTGCTCTACGAAGACCTGGTCGACTAGGTGTCGACCTCCCGCCTCCGGGAGGACATCGCCACAGCTCGACGCCGCGACCCTGCCGCGCGCAGCTCGGCGGAGGTGTTCCTTACCTACTCCGGGCTGCACGCCATCTGGGGCCACCGCCTCGCGCACCGCCTGCACCGCGCGCGCCTCTACCTGCTCGCCCGCGTCGTCTCCCAGTTCGTGCGCTTCCTCACCGGCGTCGAGATCCACCCCGGCGCCGCCATCGGTCGGCGCTTCTTCATCGACCACGGAATGGGCGTCGTCATCGGCGAGACCGCCGAGATCGGCGACGACGTCATGCTCTACCACGGGGTCACCCTGGGAGGCACGACAGGCGCCCGCGAGAAGCGCCACCCCACCCTCGGCGACGGCGTCGTCGTGGGAGCCGGCGCCAGCATCCTCGGCCCGGTCACCATCGGCGCCCACTCGGTCGTCGGCGCCCACGCCGTGGTCTTAGCGGATGCGCCCCCAGACTCCCGTCTAACAGGTGTCCCCGCGAAGATCCGCTCGAGAACCCCGCACACCCCCGACTTCTACATCTAGTTGCGCCCCCTCGCTGCCTCGTTGGTTGAGTAGCGAGCGAGGAACGAGCCCGCGTATCGAAACCCCCACGCCCCAGACAAGAGCCCCAATGAAGCTCCGCCCTTTCACCCCCGCCGACCAGACCGCCGTAATCACCCTCTGGACCACCTGCGGACTAACCCGCCCCTGGAACAACCCCGCCAAAGACATAGCCCGCAAACTCACGGTCCAGCCCGACCTCTTCCTAGTCGGCGAGCTCGACAACCAGATCGTCGCCACCGGAATGTTCGGCTTCGACGGAACCCGCGGATGGGTCCACTACCTGGCAGTGGCCCCCACCCACCAGGGCGAGTCCCTCGGCCGCGCGCTGATGGCCGAGGGCGAGCGCCTGCTCACCGAGCTTGGCTGCCCGAAGGTGAACCTGCAGGTGCGGTCGGGCAACGAGCGCGTGATCGGCTTCTACGAATCGCTCGGCTACGTATCCGACGGAACGGTAACGCTTGGCAAGCGGATCATCCCCGACGCCTGACCGCGCGAGCTGCCACGCTGCGTACGAGCAGCACGCCGGCCGCGGCGCCCAGGGTGTTGGCGACAACGTCGGACACCGTGCTGTACCGCGACGGCATGGTGCTCTGCACGAGCTCGATGGTCACCGTGGTGGCCAGCCCGAGCAGAACAACCACCCACCAGCGAGGCCGGGCGAACGCCAGCCAGACGAGCACTCCGAACGGAACGAACATCACCACGTTCGCGAGAAACTCGACCGCCACGAAGAAGAAGTCCGGCAGGCCCGCCTTCATCTCGTCGACGATGTCGAAGACCCACGCGGCCCAGCCGTTCGCCTGATCCATCCCGTCGTCCTGCGAGAACACGATCCAGCAGACCAGGGCCAGATATATGGGCAGCAGAACCCGCGCCGCGATCGCTATTCGAGGCGCGGTGATCATCGGATCAGGCTACTCAATCGCGCAGCGAGTCCGCATTCGCGCGGTACCACTCGACTGTGCTCTTCATCCCTGCGTCGAGCCCGATCTGAGCGGTCCATCCCGCTTCCGCGAGCTTTGAGACATCGAGCAGCTTCTGGGGTGTTCCATCGGGTTTGCTCGTGTCCCATTCCGTGGCGCCCGAGAATCCGACGACCTCAGCAATAGTCTCGGCGATCTCCTTGATGGTGACGTCGCTCCCTGTGCCCACGTTGACCTGCTCGGGACCGTCGTAGTGCTCCATGAGGTGCAGGCAGGCCGAGGCCATGTCGTCAACGTGGAGGAACTCGCGTCTCGGCGAACCGGTTCCCCAGTTCGTCACCGTCTCGGCACCCGACTGAACAGCTTCGTCGTAGCGGCGTATGAGGGCGGGAAGCACGTGCGAGCCCCGCGGCGAGAAGTTGTCGCCCGGTCCATAGAGGTTTGTCGGCATCGCAGAGATCCAGGGAAGTCCGTACTGGCGCCGAACGGCCTGAACTTGAAGAATGCCGGCGATCTTGGCGATTGCGTAGGCGTCGTTCGTCGGCTCGAGGTGGCCGGTGAGGATGTACTCCTCTTTGATCGGCTGCGGAGCCATCTTCGGGTAGATGCAGCTCGAACCGAGGAACAGCAGGCGCTCGACGCCGGCGGCGACGGCAGCGTCGAGAACGTTGACCTGGATCTGCATGTTCTCGCTGAGGAAGTCCACCGGGTATGTGTCGTTCGCGAGAATACCGCCGACCTTCGCAGCTGCGAGCACGACGTATCGAGGCTTCGTGCTCTCGAAAAAGGCGAAGACTGCCTGGCGGTCCTTTAGGTCGAGCTCGGCAGAGGTGCGCCCGACCAGGTCGGTGAAGCCTTCATCCTCAAGCAGACGCCAGATCGCAGAGCCAACCAAACCGCGGTGGCCCGCAATGTAGAACGTCGCGCCACGCTCGAGCGGCGCGGGCTCGAATGCGCCCTGCTTGAGGGCCATTACTTGGTGCCCCAGCTGGTCAGCTTCGGAGAATCGACCCAGTGCGCACCGTCATGCTTCAGCGCCTCGATGTCGGCGTCGACCATGATGCGAGCGAGTTCGGCGGTGTCGACCTCGGGTACCCACCCGAGAACCTCCTTGGCCTTGGAGGCATCGCCGACGAGAGCGTCGACCTCGGTCGGGCGCAGGTAGCGCTCGTCGAATCGAACGTGCTTCTCCCAATCCAGGCCGGCGCGCGAGAAAGCCGCCTCGACGAAGTCGCGCACTGTGAAGCTGCCACCGGTCGCGAGTACGAAGTCGTCCGGCTCGTCGGCCTGCAGCATCCGCCACATGCCTTCGACGTACTCTGCTGCGTATCCCCAGTCGCGCACGGAGTCGAGGTTTCCGAGGTGAACCAGGTCCTGCTTGCCGGCGGCGATCGCGGCGACGGCGCGAGTGATCTTGCGGGTCACGAAGGTCTCGCCGCGACGAGGCGATTCGTGGTTGAACAGGATGCCGTTCACCGCGAACATGCCGTAGGCCTCGCGGTAGTTCTTGGTGATCCAGTAGCTGTAGACCTTCGCGGCGCCGTATGGAGAGCGCGGGTAGAACGGCGTCTCCTCGTTCTGCGGCGGCGGGGTGGCGCCGAACATTTCGGAGCTCGAGGCCTGGTAAAAGCGGCAGTGGACGCCGGACATCCGGACTGCCTCGAGCAGGCGGATGGTGCCGGTGCCGGTGGTGTCCGCGGTGTGCTCCGGCTCGTCGAATGAGACGCGAACGTGCGACTGTGCCGCGAGGTGATAGACCTCGTCGGGCTGAATCTCGCTGATAAGGGTGACCATGCGCGATCCGTCGCTTAGGTCGCCGTAGTGCAGGAACAGCTTCGCGCTCGGGTCATGCGGGTCGACATAGAGGTGATCGATACGAGTCGTGTTGAATGTGGATGCCCTGCGAATCAGGCCATGGACTTCATATCCCTTAGAGAGCAGCAGCTCTGCCAAGTACGAGCCGTCCTGTCCAGTAATCCCCGTAATTAATGCACGTTTCGGCACGGTTCTCCCCCGAGATTTCGAGTGGGGGTGTGCAAAATGCACGACCGCGTAGTCCACCAGAGCTTGTCTGCTACTCAGTCTAGTTATTCGCCCTCGTGGAGCCTTTGCGCGCGTCTCCCGTCGGGGGGAGCACGAATCAGTTTTTCACCTCAGCGCGCTACCGCTGCCAGTGCCTTGCGATCGGAATTTAGCCTGACCAAGCGCTGTCCGCGCTGTACTCGAGTCCGCCGCAGTCGAACATGTCGAACTGGTCGACTGCCCGCGTCGGTGCGAGACGGCGAAAGAGTGCCGCGATTCAGGCTTGAGCCCTTTCGCCGGCCTGCAACTTGCCAAAAGCGCTTGCCGCCATGGGGACCAGGTCACTCGAGCGTGATCGTCCGATGGGCGAACTAAAACGCCGCGCGCCTGCTCCTTCTGGCCGGCACAACTACCCGCCGACCGTTTGTAGACCGTCGAGCTCGCTCATCGCAATCAAGCTGGAGTTGAAGATGACGTGCGCAGTAATTCCCGCACCTAGCCGTTTGGTTTGCACTGCGAGTATCGCGAACACAATTCCTGCGATGAATGTAGTCACGGCGGTGTAGATATTGAATCCATAGACGAGGTGGAGCGCACTAAAAATCATTGCGCTGCCGACGATGCCGTTCCGGTTGACGCCGATGGCAGGCAATACGAGCCCGCGAAAAAACAACTCCTCCACAAAAGGCGCGAATAGTGCTGGCGCGATGATCGCGGTCGCCAGCCAAAGTAGATTGTGATCCACCGCGAACATGCTTGAGCTACTGGTGACATTTCCCACACTAAGCAGCTCGACGAAAATGACTAAAACCCGAAGCAACAGCCCGACGAAGGCACCGACAAGCAGATCCATCCAGGTAATACTGAAGCGAATACGCGCCACGTTGTCGACCACTGAACGAGTACGGCACTTAGCGACGAGCGCGGCGATGAGCAGTGGAGTCCACAGCAGCAAATATGAGGCCCAAACGGGCACTCCCGAGGTCAGCGCGATGAGGAGCACGGCGACTACGCTCCCGCATACTGCCTCGGTTCGCCCGTCCCGTCGAGTGGTCATGGCCTCACGCTACTCAGTGTGGTGGAGTTGGTTAGACTGCGGGCGCGGCGGCGTCAGCGGATGCGGGTGCCCGGTCGGGACGTCCCATACTGCGGTACTCCCAGCCTGCTGCGCGCCAGGCGGCGGCATCCAGACAATTCCGTCCATCAATGACGAGACTGCCGTTGGTCAGCTCGCGAACAGTGGCCGGATCGAGCTGCTTGTATTCGTCCCACTCGGTGACGACGATGACGGCATCAGCTCCGGTGACGGCTTCGGCAACGCTTGACGCGAAACTAAGTTGCGGATGCTTAGTGCGTGCATTCGAAATCGCCTCCGGATCGTGGCAAATCGCGTCGGCGCCGAGCCTCTTTAGCTGCACCGCAACGTCGAGAGCCGGTGAATCGCGCACGTCATCGGAATTGGGCTTGAACGCGAGGCCTAGAACGGCAATTCGTCGGCCGAAGACACTGCCGCCTAGGGACTCAGTAGCCATATCAACCGCGCGCTGACGTCGGCGTAGGTTGATTGAGTCCACCTCCTTGAGAAAAGCGACCGATTCTCCGAGGCCGAGCTCTTCTGCTCTCGCGGTGAAGGCGCGTATGTCCTTTGGCAAGCAGCCGCCGCCAAAGCCGACGCCAGCGTTCAGGAACCGTCGACCGATGCGTTTGTCGTGGCCAATTGCGTCGGCGAGGAGAGTGACGTCGGCACCTGTGGCCTCGGCAATCTCGGCCATCGCATTGATAAAGGAGATCTTGGTAGCGAGGAATGCGTTCGCGGCAACTTTCACAAGCTCCGCGGTCGCAAAGTCGGTTACGACGAGCGGGGTGCCTCTGCGTAGCGCGGCCGAGTATATTTCGTTGAGCAAACTTTGGGCGTGAAGGCCGTCCTGCCCCGGCGCGACGCCGTATACCAATCGGTCTGGACTAATTGTGTCGGTTACCGCAAATCCTTCTCGTAAGAACTCTGGATTCCATGCGAGAGTGGCGCCGCTACGGGACGCTGCGAGCCTCTCCGCAATGCGTTCGGCGGTGCCGACAGGAACTGTCGATTTGCCCACTACGAGATCCCCGTCACTGAGGAACGGGGTGAGGCCGTCAATTGCGGCGTCCACGTAGGTCAGGTCCGCAGCGTTTCCTCCATGCTTTTGTGGAGTTCCTACAGCGATGAAGTGGACGCGGCTGCCTTGGACGTCCGCCATATCTGTGCTGAACTTCAGTCGGCCGCTGGAATTCGCGCTCTGGAGAATCTCACTTAGCCCGGGTTCAAAGAACGGCGCGCGGCTCTCAGTTAAGTTGCGGATCTTTATGGGGTCTAAATCGATTCCGACCACTTCATGACCAAGATCTGCCATAGCAGCCGCGTGGACTGCACCCAAATAGCCGCAGCCTATTACAGACATCTTCATCGCGTAGTTCCCCCAATAGCTCTGACGGGTAGAGACCGACAGAGAGTCTTTGATCGCAATACTCGGGTCTAGGAGTTCTCCCGACGGAGCAGCCGATTAATTGCGCGCTGGCTTTAGATCGTAACTGTGCATAGCGAAAGGGCGACGCGGGATGCTCGAGAATTCGGATTTGTACACGGAAACGTAACCGCGACACATCGGAGCGTGACGCAGTTCTAACCTGAGATAGGCGGGTAGTCTGTGTCCCGGCGGCTTCGGGCAATCGCTGTCTAGAAGTCAGCGCCGATCCGTCTCGTCAATTCGGATTCGTTCGCAATTTTTCTTTGAGGGGTTCGAATCACGTGAAGGTCAACATGTCGAGCGCGCATAGCCGATTGCGGGGACTGCGCGGGTCACGCGCAAGTATGAGACGTCTCCGATCGCGGCTATCTTGAGCTCAAAGATCGCTGGCCGACCGGCCATACTTGTCCTCGGTACCGCTGACTGGAACCAAGCCATTGCAACCAATCAGCACTACATGAGTCCTGAACTGAGCGGGTTGGGCGACGTGACGTTCGTCGAATCCCTCGGGCTCCGGCGGCCTGAATTGCGCGCAAGAGACATCAAGCGAATGCTAGTCCGACTACTGGGCAGGCCGCAGCAGAACATGCGGCGGGATCACCCCGCGAAGATGAGGCTTATTTCTCCAAAGATCGTACCAATTCATTCCGGTCTATGGAAAAAGGTCAACGGACCGCTCCTGCGTCGCCAGCTCGACAGGTGGGTGAAAAGTGAAGAGCCGCGAGTCCTGTGGACTTACACGCCCGTAACCTACGACATGGAACTGCTTGCGGACGCAACGGTTTACCATTGCGTCGATCTGCTGGGTGAGTTTCCCGGCATCGATAGGCAAGCGATCGACGAAGGAGAACGTTTGCTCGCTGAGCGTGGCGTGGTTGCAATCGCGAGTAGCAATGTTGTAGCCGACCACCTTCAGCGTCAGGGCTTCGAAACGGTACACCTCTGGCCGAACGTGGCCGACGTCACAACGATCATCGATTCCGCAGGGGAGATTGTCGGATCCAACCGCGCCGGTGCGGTGTTTGCTGGCAACTTCACCGACAAGAAGGTCGATTTTTCGATTCTGACCTCGATGATCGATTCGGGCATCCAGTTGCATCTGGCGGGTCCTCTCTCAGAGGGCGGGGGGGATACCAATGCGATCATGAATGAGTTCATTGCGCGCGGTGCCATCTATCACGGCGTGCTATCTCTCGAAGACCTTTCAAACCTGATGGGTGAATGCCGAGTAGGCCTGATTCCCTATGTCTTGAACAGCTATACGATGGGGGTCAGCCCTCTCAAAACCTACGAGTATCTCGCTGCCGGCCTCGGAGTCGTCTCAACGGCTGTACCTGGGGTGGCTTCAGTTCCGGGCGACGTCGAGGTCGAGCTCAGCAATCAATGTTTCGTAGAGTCTGTGCGTACACTTCATGACAGCTTCACGTATGACCGCGTTCTAGAGAGACGTCGGGTGGCGCGTCTTCATGGCTGGGAAGAACGAGGTAGCAATGCCAGAGTGCTCGTAGAGGGGCTACTAAGCAGCTCAGCGCGCGATGCTGCACAAGGGATTCAGCGATGAACCGTGTATCCGAGTTCGATCACATCATCTTGACCAGATTCAATGTGCGAGTCCCCGATGTCCAAAGCCGACCGACCGACGGGTGGCTGCGAGACCGAATCACGTTGTTCGAAAAATATTGTGTGACGAGTCTTGCGCGTCAATCCTCATCGAATTTCGTTTGGTTGGTCTTCTTAGATTCTGATTCGCCCGATTGGCTAAGAGCAGAGCTCAGAAAGTTGAGTGATCGAGGCCGGCTATTCACCGCCGTCTATCTGAATGAAGAATTCGGTCCTCGCGCTGTCACTAAAGAAGTCCGGCGACATCTACAGCGTCCATTCCTGATCACGACGCGTATTGACAATGATGACGCCGTCGCCATCGATTTCGTTCAACGCATTCAGGCAAGCTTCAACCGCCAAACTCGTGAGTTTGTTAACTTCCCCGACGGCGCACAACTTAGAGATGGGCGAGTCTATCGACGGCCCTACACGCTAAACCCGTTTATATCTCTTGTGGAGTCGGCGCTCGATCCCATCACTGTATTCGTCGACCAACACCCGATGTTGGCAGCGCATGCGTCAGTACGCAATGTTCGCAGCTCACACCCAATGTGGTTGCAGATCGTGCATGGCGAGAACATCGCAAACGAGGTTGTAGGACTTCGAATGCGAGCGATTGGGCTCGCGCCGTGGTTCCACGTGCAGGCTGGACAACACGACACCTTCCCGCAGTTCATTGGAGACTGGATCCGAGGTGTTATGCGGATTGCATTGAGGCTCGTTCGAAAACCCTCGCGTCTCCTCGAGTTGGTCAAAGCCTCGGGCCGGGGGGACTAAGTCGTGAAAGAAGAAGATCCAGCGACCCTTGTGATATTTGAGCCAAATTACCGGGGGCATCGGATGAGCTACGTTCGAGTTCTATTCGAATGGGCGAACTCCCACGGGATTCTTGCTGTGCTCGCAACGTCGAGCGATAGCTTGACTTCGCCGGAGTTTCATCTGCGCTTTCCGTCTGGACTGCTTGCTTCGCAGACGATCAATCTTGGTGCGCTCGCAGATATAGGCGGTGCTGGATATCGAACCTGGATCAGTGATTCTCTTGATCAAGTCGAACTCGAGCAACCGAATGCCCGTGTTCTGATTCTTGAGAGCGATAAGTTGCTCCCCTGGATTTCACTTCGTCCGTGCGTTCAGCGTCACAAAACTTCCGTGCTCGTGATGCGCATGCCTCCTCGTATCGGAAGAAGACCGTTGCGCGCGATTGACGTCGCGAAACGTGCAATGGTCGCGGTCGCGAAATTCCGAGGGGTTCGCGTCCTTGGTCTTTCCCCCGCGACTGCGATTTCGGACTCGTATTTCTTGCATGGATATGCAGCGACGCCCGATCCGGTCGATTTCGCGACCACTGCGACGATGGTGCACGAATATAGGACCGCGCGCAATATGGAGGATCAAACCACTTGGCTAGGCATATTCGGGAACATTTCTTCCCGCAAGAACGTCGATCTGGCCGCTGACGCGATAGTTGCGAGCGGCCTCGATCGGGTAGGACTTCTGGTCGCCGGTCAAATATCGAACGACGAACTTGAACGATGCACTCCATCATTCGATCGTCTTATTGCAGCAGGAGGGCGGGTTGTTGTTGACAACCGCCTGCTCACAGATCAGGAGATTGACGCCGCGATTTCGTCATGTTCGATAGTCGCCGTATTACACAGCTCCGCCGGGCCTAGCGGCATCCTGGGGAAGGCAGCAGCTGCAGGAGCGTTCGTGATTACGGCAGGACCGCACACCCTTCGGGATGACCAAGAGCGACTCGGACTTGAAGGTGAACACGTGGACCTAAACCTTCGCGGCGTCGCCTTCGGGCTTAATGTAGCTGTCAGCAGGCTTAATTCGGGAGAGCGACGAATTCTTCCAGTGCCTGTCCCGGCAGACGGAACTGAATTCGCTCGAGTTCTCATAGGTACTATTCATGGTTGAGCTGCGGCCTTCTATACGAAAATGGCCGAAATCTATTCGGACCTGCTGTAGATCTTGGACTGATGCTTCAAAGTCATTCACGCGAGTGCGGAGATGAAGCGCAATCTGGCCGTCGGCTTGGTCGTGCGGACAGGAAGCCGTGCGATCGGCTCTCTTCTTCAAGCGGTCTTCCTGCTTCTCCTAGCGCGAACGTATGGCGCAGAACAGTTCGGCGTGTTCGCGATCGTTCTCGCCGCTGGCTACATTGCGAGCGCTGTTTCCAGCCTTGGGACAAGCGCTCGGGTGCTGAGGCTGTCGGCCGAAGAAAAGCCCAACGAACTCGCTGCTTCCTATGCTTGGCTTCGGCTCCTCGGGGCTGCAATCAGCTTCCTGACGTGTCTTGTCGTTGGGCAAGGCAACTTTTCGATCGCCTTGGTAGCCGCGGCGTTCGTAGCGAGCGATCAAATCGTAGATTACGCACAAGCCTATTTCGCGGGTCTATCCCGCCAGTCTGTTTCAGCGTTGATCGTAATCATCCATAGGGCCCTGCCGTTGCTCGCCCTCGTTCTTGCGCTGACCACGGACACGAAGGCCGACGCATGGATTCTGGTCGCCTTTGCAATGTCAGGGGCCGGGGCGATTGTGGTGAGCATCTTCCCTGCAGCGAGACCGCTTCCGCTGTTTTCCGTACTGAGATCGTCGATCGGATATTGGTTGTCGGGACTCGTGCCGAGTTTGAACCAATTGCAGGTTCCGTTACTGGGTGCGCTAAGTGGCGCTATTACAGCCGGCGGGTACGCAATCGCTTTGAGGCTCATGAATCCGCTCACGATTTTCGTGACCGCGATGCAAACCGTCTTTGTCCCAGAGTTAGCGCGTCGTGCAGGCCAACCAGGGTTTAATTCGTTGTTTAGGGGTTTCATCTGGATCGCTGGTGCTTATGCCGTAGCGCTTTCGGCGTTCTCCCCCGTGATCGCCGACGCAATTATCTACTTCTTAGGGCAGGACTACCGCGGGGCCCGATCATTGCTTATTGCAATGATCGTTTCGGCGGGGCTTTCGGGTGTCGCGCAGGCGTTTCAATCGAAACTGGTAGCCATCGGTGCGCCAAATGGGATCGCCTGGGTGATCGGAATTAGCAATCTGTTTGGGCTTGGACTTCTAGCGCTCGTCGTTGGAACGCTTGGTGAAAGCTGGCTTTGGGTCTGTCCTATCGTCATTCAGGGACTGACAGCGGTCGGATTGCTGTTGAGTGCGCGCCGGTCCGGCACGCGTATGGGTACGATCGACTAAGAGCGTCCCTTTGCTTGAATGGGCGCGAACATAATTTGACGGATCGAGACCCGACATCCGTCCATCATCGGGTCGAAACCCAATCGGATATATTCGTGCGAAAGGTCTGCGTGCTGAACGCAAGCTGCGCCTTTTCGCGCGCGGGCGCCATGTCGACCTTCGAAGCACGATCAATAGCGGTTCGAAGTTCGTTTTTCGAGAACGAATCAACGATGACGCCGCCGCCGAGTGCGTTCACACTTTCCATTGCTCCACCCACTGGACCGACGATCACTGGTGTGCCAAGGCTCATCGCCTCGACGGGCATGATTCCGAAGTCTTCTATCGGCGGGAACACGAATGCGGTTGCGCGCTGATAGAGCGCAAATAGAAGTTCGTCTGTCGGTTTCAAGATGATATGCACGGGAACAGAAGATCTAACACCGGCGGCGGTGAGTTCAGCAAGTTGAGGACCTGATCCGGCGAGAACAACAGGCAGATCACATGCCTCGCCCGCCTCGATCACAAGATCGAGCCGTTTATACGGTACGAATCTCGAAGCTCCAAGTATGAATTCTGAAGGTAAACCAGACAGCGTCTGCTGATCGACGTCATTCAGCTTCTCGCGCCACGAGCCCATTGATTGCAGCCTTTCGACATCGACTGGTGGAAATATGACGCGTGCGTCTTGATCCCACGTATTGCGGATTCGGTCTCTTACGAACTCGCTATTAGCAGCAAAAGTTGCACCCTCGCCCGCACGCTTCGAATCGATAGCTTTCAGCGGACGTGATGCCAGTCTCGCGAGGACTCCGCCGCCGCGGGGGTCGAGTTCGGGCGTCCAGATGTAGCGCGCAGGGGTGTGGACGTACACGTGTTTGCGTGGTCCGGCAGCAGGCACACGGCCACCAATGTGATGCGCGAACAAGTGCGAGCTAACTAGGACAGCGTCGTACTCGTCGAGCTTCATTTGCGCCCAGGCGGCAGGCATGAAGGGTAACGCCGCAGCCTTGTTCCGGCGTAGGGGAGTCTTTGCCAGCCATGACTCCCTTACATTGCGGCCGGGGAAGCGTTCAGGCGCATCGTTCCACAAGCACCGTATGTCGGCGTCCGGGAAAGCATCTGCCATCGCTCGGAATACGTTCTCCGAACCCCCATGCGTCTCAATCCATTCGTGAACTAGGAGACCAACCATCAGTGTGCGGTTCCCCCTGGCGAAACGACAGCCTTAATCGTGCGCCAAAGAATGATGATATCTCCAACCATCGACCAGTTCTCTACGTAGTAGAGGTCAAGTCGAATCGAGTCTTCCCAGCTAAGCGTTGAACGCCCACTTACTTGCCAAAGGCCACTCATGCCTGGCTTGACAAGTAGTCTCCTGAAAGCTGCTTTATCGTAGAGCCCGACTTCGCCCTCCCGTTGCGGCCGGGGTCCGACCAGACTCATGCTTCCGTTCAATACGTTGAGTAACTGCGGGAACTCGTCCAGGGAATACTTGCGCATTATCTTGCCCACTCGCGTAACCCGCGGATCGTCGATGACCTTGAACAATGGCTTGTCATGACTACCTTGTGCAAGAAGCAGAGCCGCTAGCTCGTCATCGGCATCCAGGCGCATGGACCGAAACTTGATCATCCCGAATAGACGACCGTTGAGGCCCACACGTTCTTGACGATAGAAAATTGGCCCAAGGCTTGTCAGCTTGACGATTACGGCGAGCGTAATAAGAGGAATAGAGAAAACGAAAAGAAGCATTACCGAGCCGAAGATATCGAAAGCCCTTTTCGCGAACTGTTTGCCGCCTTCGTAGCGTGGCGTTTCTACATGAATCAGCGGCAGCCCTGCAACCGGGCGAGTGTGAATGCGCGGTCCGCTGATATCCGTTAGGTCAGGCGCCATGATCAGATGTTGTCGCCCTGGCTCGAGAGACCAGCTGAGCTCTCGAATTCCGTTTGGGCCGAGCACGCCGGAGTTAGTAACGACAACTGTGTCCGCGCCCACGGTTTTCATCGCGTCCTGAACAGAAGTGACGCTTGTAAAGACAGGTATACCAAGATCCGGAATGTTGGTTGGGCCGTCAGGGCCTGCGAGCCATTCGCCGACGACCTTGTACCCGGCATCAGGGAACCGCTGCAGTTCGCGCCCAATGGTTCGTGTGTCGGGCGCAGTGCCGATAAGCATGACCTTCGATACGTAGCGACCCGTTGATCGCTGAGCAGCCAACCATTGACGCCAAAGCCATCGCGTAAAAATAAGGACGAGGATTCCGGCGGGGAAGGCCAACAAGATGTATCCGCGAGCAAGATCAATCTTCAGCAAGAAGGCGGCGATGGCAACTATGCCGAATAGGCGAATGCTCGCATCTACTATTCGCTTGTATTCGGCGAACCCAGTGCCGAGTACTCGGTAGTCGCGGCTCGAGTAGATGCCCAACATTGCCGACCACGCGACAATAAGAATGGCAGAGATGGTGACGTACCCGGCAGATATAGCTGCGTGGTTGGGAAAGCCACTCACGTTTGTTTCATCAAAGCCGAAACGAAGTAGCTGAACCGCGTATACGACCCATATGATCACCAGCGTGTCCGTAATCGCAAGTCGACGCGCATAAGTCAGACGCCAATCCGATCCTCGAGGCGCAGTTATGTTGGTCGCTATCTCACTCGTACTCTTCGGCATTTTTCCCCAGAAACCCTAGCGGTCGCCGGGCCCGGACCACATATTGCAACGCGGGCAACGCGACTGTCCAACTATAAGGCGAGAACCACTAGCGTTCACAACATTCACTCATCCGAGACGGAACGGTCGTACTCTGCCGGTTAGGTAGTCATAACCCAGGGGCGACGAAAAAATCTCACCGCACAAGCCCGCTTCGCCCCGAATCGACTTTCGCGGCGGATGACCGAGATCACCACCTATGGCAGACTGTCGAGCGGGGTACCAGGCGTCCTCCGATGGACGAATCAAGGAGCGTGCCCCTGTGGAACTGAGCGACTACATCCGCATCCTTCGGAAGAGTTGGATACTGATTATCGTGCTGGCGCTCATTGGCGTAGCCGGAGGGGCCACGATTTCTCTGATTCAAACGCCAAAGTACAGTGCGACATCTAAAGTTTTCGTGTCCACGCAGACTGGCGGGACGGTCTCCGAACTCGCACAAGGCAACACGTTTACCGTTCAACGAGTGACCACGTACTCAGACCTCGCTACGACGCCGATTGTGCTTTTGTCCGTAATCGCCGAACTCGAGCTAAACGTTAGCGAGGGTGACCTTTCAGGGGCGATCAGCGTCACCGCGCCGCTTAACACATCGATCATAGAGATCACCGCAGCCGACACGGATCCGGTGATTGCAGCGGACATAGCAAATGCTGCTGCCGAGAGCCTCACAAGAGTCGTTAATCGAATTGAGACACCCGCAACCGAAGACGCGGTTTCGCCAGTGAAGCTCACGCTGGTGCAGCAGGCCACCGTTTCGCAGAACCCCGTAAGTCCGAATGTCTCATTGAACATTGCCCTCGGTCTCCTCATCGGACTCGCTCTCGGGATCGGCCTCGCCGTGCTTCGACAAATTCTGGACACGCGGATCCGCAACGAGCGCGATGTGGAACTTGCAACCGACGCGGCCATCATCGGCGGGATTGTCTACGACCCCAAGGCTGCAAGCAGGCCACTCATCGTGCAGGACGATCCTCGTAGCCCGCGTGCCGAATCGTTCCGCACGTTGCGCACCAACTTGCAATTTCTAGACGTTGGCCATGGCGGCCGCAGCTTTATCGTTACGTCGTCGATTCAGAGCGAGGGCAAGAGCACGACAGCCGCCAACCTCGCAATCGCCCTTGCGGATTCGGGCGTGAGAGTGCTGCTGGTCGATGCCGACCTACGCCGCCCGAAGGTCGCGAAATATATGGGGCTCGAGGGTGCAGTCGGGCTCACCGATGCGCTTATTGGTCGCGTGCAGCTCGACGACGTGGTTCAGGAATGGGGGCGGGGTCGGCTCTCAGTGCTTCCCGCCGGTACAGTTCCGCCTAACCCCAGCGAGCTGCTCGGGTCTGCCGCTATGGGCAATCTCATCAAAGAATTGCGTTCGAGGTTCGACGTCGTGCTCTTCGACGCACCACCGCTCCTGCCGGTCACCGACGCGGCCATCCTCTCTCGGTTTGTTGGCGGTGTGATTCTCGTCGTTGCCGCCGGGCGTGCAAACAGGCACCACGTGGAGGGCGCTATCTCGGCGCTGGAGAATGTCGGATCAAGTGTCGCTGGAATCGTGCTCACGATGCTTCCCACGAAGGGGCCGGACGCGTACGGCTACGGACGCTATGGCTACGGCTACGAATACGGCGCCGAGATCGATGCGAAGGCGGATCGCGCCAAGGGCAAAAAGGCGAAGGTGCAGTCCCGCTCATGAACGCGTCGGTCGCTACGCCTGGGCGATTTAGAATTCTCACCGTCTGCACCGGAAACATTTGCCGGTCTCCCCTTGCCGAGTACTTGCTGCGGAAGGGGCTCGAACGCTGGGACGTCGTCGACGTCGCGAGCTCGGGCACCGGTGCGCTTGTTGGTCATTCGATGACCGATCAAACCATAGCGATCGCCCACCAGCACGGTGTACCCGATCCCGAGCGGCACCGGGCTCGTGCGCTCGTTGTCGAGCACCTGCGCCACGCCGATCTCGTGCTTGCGCTGTCTCGCGAACACCGTAGCGAGATTGTCAGCCTGCTACCCCGGGGATCGCGGCACACCTTCACGGTCCGCGAGCTGGCTCGACTTCTCGAGGCGGTTCAGGCCGCGGATCTCGCTGCAGTGGCGGCTCTCCCACTGGCAGACACCGCCGCCCGCTTCAGCGAACTCGTGCATGCTGCTGCGGCTCTTCGCGGCTACGTCACGCCGCCCGAGAACGAAGTCGACGACGATGTGATCGATCCATACCGTCGTGGCGACGACGTGTACCAGCAGACCGTCGAGCAGCTTGTGCCGGCGATCGATGTGATCCTGGATCGCTTCAAGCTGGCGGCGGCCATCACGTCCGTTGAGGGCTGAGCTCCGCCACCATGCCTGACTCAAGGGTTGAACTGCGCGCCCGCCGGAACAGTAAGCGACGACGCTCGCGCATTGTTTTGTGGATCGTGCTCGCACTTGTAGCTCTGGTGGTCTTCGCCGGTGTGTGGGTCGGGGTGCGCGGGATGCTCGCGAAGAACGCCCTCGACGAGGCCGTACCCGCCGCCACCGCACTCGCTGGTCAGATCACCGCCGGCAACAATGACGCGGCCAACGCGAGCCTGACAACCCTCACAAGCAAAGCGGCGGATGCGGCCGCTTTGACGAGCGACCCGGTTTGGCGAGTCACCGAACTTATCCCCTTCGTCGGTTCCAACCTTGCTGCGGTGCGTGGGGCCGCCGGCATTCTCGAAGACGTTTCCCGCGACGCAATAGCGCCCATCGTCGATGTCACCGCCTCGGTTGGCATTGAAGAATTTACGCCCGTCGACGGGGCGATACCGTTGCAGCCGCTCATCGACGCTCAGCCCGCCCTGGCTGCTGCTGCCACCGCCCTCCGATCGGCGGATGAACGTGCCCAGGCGATTGACACAGAGCAACTCGTCGATGTCGTTGCCAAGGCGATAGGTATGCTGCAGCGCACCGTCACGGAGGCGGCCACGGTGGTCGATGCTGTCGATCGGGCTGCAACGCTACTGCCGCCCATGATGGGGGCGGACGGCCAACGCAACTACGTGATGCTCTTCCAGAACCCGGCGGAATTGCGAGCCACTGGCGGAATCCCCGGAGCGCTCGCGCAACTAACTGTTGTGGATGGCGCGATGTCACTCACCCAGCAGGCGTCCTCGGCTGACTTCCCGAAAGCGGACGCGTCTGTGCTCGAGCTCCCGTTGGAAACACGGGCTCTGTACGGTGACATAACCGGCAAGTACATTCAGGACGTCAACCTCACACCGCAGTTCCCAATCTCAGGTTCGCTCGCCGCTGAGATGTGGCGGCAGCAATTCGGCGTCGAAGTCGACGGCGTAATGTCTGTCGATCCTGTGGTGCTCAGCTATCTGCTTAAGGCCACGGGCCCGATCCCCCTGGTGACGGGTGACGTTCTGACCAGTGACAACGCCGCATCGCTACTCCTCAGCGATGTTTACGCCCGATACCCGGACCCGCGAATGCAGGATGCTTTCTTCGCTGCGGCCGCCGCCGCGGTGTTCGACGCGGTAGCCGGGGGCGCCTTGCAGCCCGCACCACTTCTCGACGCGCTCGCGCGGGCCGGAGAGGAGCACCGGCTACTGGTCTGGAGCGCGCATGAAGAGGAACAGGCGCGGCTTGTTGAGACGAGCCTGGCGGGCGCGCTGCCCGTAAGCGATGCCGACACTGCGCGCATCGGCGTCTACTTCAACGACGCGACCGGCTCGAAAATGGGCACGTATCTTCAGTCCCAGGTCGACACGGGGATCGCGGTATGCCGGGCCGACGGTCTGCCGCAGCTCGACGTGGAAGTCACGCTGACGAACACCGCGCCGGCGGATGCCGCCGTCTCCCTCCCCGAGTACGTCACCGGGGGAGGTGTATTCGGAGTGACCCCCGGCAATATCAAGATCATTACGAACGTTTACGGGGTTCCCGGCAGCGCCAATCTCGGCGTGGCGAGCAACGGTGCCGACCTTCCCCATCACTCGACTACCGACGCCGGCTACCCCGTCAGTGCGGTGACGATCGAGCTCGCGCCGGGGCAAAGCACCACCTTCACCTCGAGCTTTTTGGCTGAAAAATCGGGATTAGTGAAGATCGTTATCCAAAAGACTCCAGAAATTAACATTTATCCGGTTGGAGAAGTCGAAAAATCCTGTTGATTCCAATACTGTTAGCTAATGACCTCATTGGGGGGTCGACATACCTTGTCGGTATCACTTTCTTTGGGGACATCACCATGATCAAAAAGGCACTTGCTGGCGCCGGAATCGCGCTCGCTCTTCTCATCGCAACCCCGGTTGCAGCCAACGCGGCCTACGTGCCGTCGGGCAACACCACCGTCAGCGACAGCACCCCCGCCCCCGGCCAGGCCGTGACCGTGGGCTTTACCGCTGGCAGCTTCGAAGGCAACGAGCAGGTGAGCTTCTCCGTCACCGGTGAGGGCGCCGTCACGATCGCCGCGATCACCACAGCAAGCGTCACCAAGACCGCCGATGCCGGCGCCGTCTCCGCACGCGTTACGCCGCCGTCGAACGCGACCGGCACCTACACCGTCACCGCGACCGGCCTCAGCTCCGGCCGCGTCGGCACTGCAGCAGTCACCGTCGTCGCCGTGTCGGCTGACGGCTCCGCTGTCACGCTTCCCTTCACCGGTGGCACTGTCCCCGTCGCCGCGATCTGGATCGCCAGCGGCGTTCTCGTTCTCGGTGTTGTGCTCGTCGCCGTGGTCGGCATCCGCCGCCGCAGCGCCATCAGCGCCAACTAGTACCACCTGACACGGGGCAATCCCGTCAGACCGATCGCCGCCCGGCTCAGCCGGGTGGCGATTGGCTTTTAACCCCTACGCCCGCCAGAACCCGCAGAACGTCACGTGCGACTTCGGCACGCCGCGCTCGTTCACGAGCCAGCGGCGCAACGAGGTGGGGAGCGACTGCTCGCCCACCACGTACGCGTAGGGAGCTCCGGCCGGCAGCTCGAACGCCTGCACTGCGGCGAGGGCGAGGGTGCCCGGCTTCACTCCGTGGTCGCGCGGCAGCCAGTGCACCTCGACGCCGGGTGGGGCGTCGGTGGGCTGGGCGTCGGCCGCATCCGCTATCTCTATGAAGGCGTGGCCGACGGTGTCTCGGGGGAGGTCGCGCAGAATGCCGGCCACGGCGGGGAGTCCGCTCTCGTCGGCGACGAAGAGCTGCCAGTCGGCGGGCTGCGGGTTGTACATCACGCCCTGGTCGAGCAGCGCCACGGTGTCGCCCACGGCGGTGGAGGTGGCCCAGCGCGAGGCGGGTCCGTTGTCGCCGTGCGCCACGAAGTCGATGTCGAGCTCGCGCGGGTCGGTGCGGAACTCGCGCACCGTGTAGTTGCGCATGATCGGCCGGGTGGCCTTGGGCATCGCGAGAAACTGCACGTAGCCGAGCAGGTCGATGCGCTTGGGCAGCGCGAAGCTGGTGTGCTTGTCGTCGGGCAGCGACTCCAGCGGCAGGAACAGGCGGAACCACTGGTCGAACCCCATCGGCGTGAACCGGGCCAGGGCGTCGCCGCCGAGGGTGACGCGCATCATGGTGGGGGTGACGCGCTCGGTGCGCACCACCTCGAGCACGAGCATCTCGGCGTTCTTCGGCGGCACGGGCTTGGACTGGCTCACTAGGCTCCCTCGGGTTAGGCATACCTAACTTAGTGGGGCGGTCGCGGGGGCTAGCACCGACGGCCGCTCTGCACAGCCCCTCCGGCCGGCGTCGGCGGCGGTGCTTAGGCTACGGGCACGCCCGCACCTTTGCCGCCATTCTCTCGAGGAGCCGCCATGAAGCCCGCCCGCTCGCACGTTGCCGTGATCGCGGCGCTCACCCTGGGCTTCACCGCTCTGGGTGCACCCGCCGCCCAGGCCGCCGACCCGGTGGCCATCGACATCATCTCCATCAACGACTTCCACGGACGCCTCGAGGCCGCACCTCCCATCGCCGGGGCCGCCGTGATGGGCGGCATGATCGACGCCTACCGGGCCGCCAACCCGAACACGGTGTTCGTCGGCGCTGGCGACCTGATCGGCGCGTCCACCTTCGCGTCCTTCATCCAGAACGACCAGCCCACCATCGACGCCTTCAACGCGATGCAGCTCGACGCCAGCGCGCTCGGCAACCACGAGTTCGACCAGGGCCGCGCCGACGTCGACGACCGGATTCTGCCGGCCGCCGACTGGGACTACCTCTCGGCCAACATCTACGACCGCGCCACCGGGCAGCCGGCCTACCCCGAGTACTCGCTGAAGCAGTTCGGCGAGGTGACCGTGGGCTTCGTCGGCGCCACCACCGAGGAGCTGCCCAGCCTGGTGAGCCCCGACGGCATCGCCTCGCTCGAGGTGCGCCCGGTGGTGCCCGAGATCAACCGGGTCGCCGCCGCGCTCAGCGACGGCTCCGACGACAACGGCGAGGCCGACGTGGTGGTGCTGCTCGTGCACGAGGGCGCGGCGACCCCGGCCCTGGCCAGCGCCACCGACGACTCGCCCTTCGGCCGCATCGTCACCGGCGCGAGCGCCGACATCGACGCGATCATCTCGGGGCACACGCACCTGGCCTACGACCACGAGATCCCGATCGCGTCGTCGGGGGTGCTGCGCCCGGTGATCTCCTCCGGCCAGTACGGCGAGCGGTACAGCGACATGAAGCTCTCCGTCGACCCCGACACCGGGGCGCTGCTCAGCATCTCGGCCGAGGTGCTGCCGCTGGGCGGCGCCTTCCCGCCCGATCCCGAGATCGCCGCGATAGTGGCGGATGCCGTGGCGGTGGCCACCGAGCTGGGGTCCGTGCCGGTCGGCGCCATCACCGCCGACTTCAACCGCGCCCTGCAGTCCAGCGCAACGGAGAACCGCGGCGGCGAGTCGCCGCTCGGCAACTTCGTGGCCGACGTGCAGCTCTGGGCTACCCGCGACGCGGGCGCGCAGATCGCGCTGATGAACCCGGGCGGCCTGCGCAGCGACCTGAAGTTCGCCGCGAACCCGCTCACCCCCGGCGACGGCGAGGGCGTGGTCACCTACGAGGAGGCGGCAGGCGTGCAGCCCTTCGCCAACACCCTGGTGGCCATGGACCTCACCGGCGCCCAACTCACCACCGTGCTCGAGGAGCAGTGGCAGCCGTCCGGGGCCGCGCGCCCCTTCCTCAAGCTCGGGCTCTCGGAGTCGCTGAGCTACACCTACGACCCGCTCGCCGCCGCCGGCGACCACATCGACACGGTCTACCTCGAGGGCGTGCCGATCGACGAGGCCGCCAGCTACCGGGTGACCGTCAACTCCTTCCTCGCCGCAGGCGGAGACAACTTCCCCACCTTCGCCCAGGGAAGCAACCGCGCCGACACCGGAAAGATCGACCTGCAGAGCATGGTCGACTACTTCGAGGCCAACCCGGTGGCCACGCCCGACTACGCGCAGCGCTCCGTGGGGGTCTCCCTCTCGCCGGCCGCACCCGACGCCGGCTACGCACCCGGCGCATCCGTCACCCTCGCGCTCAGCTCGCTGCTCTTCAGCAACGGCGAGCCGAACGCGGGCGAGGCCGTGGTGAGCGTCGGCGGTGTCGAGCTGGGCCGCTCGGCCATCGACCCGACGATCGTCGACACAACGGATGAGGTGGGTCGCGCCACCGTGCAGGTCGCCGTTCCCGAGAACGCGGCCCCAGGGCCGCTGCTGCTCACGGTGGCGGTGCCGCAGACCGGAACGTCGATCGAGGTGCCGATCACGGTCGCGGCGGTGGAGCCGCCCGCGGAGCCGCAGAGCACCATCACGGCCGGGCACCTCGACCGGCTGCTCGCCAGCACGTCGAGCACGGTGACGTACTCGGTGGCGGTCTGGGCCGAGGAGGGTGTGCCGACGGGAGACGTGGGGATCTACGACGGCAGGCGCCGCATCGCGACGGCGACGCTCGACGCCTCCGGGCGCGCCACGGTCACGCTGCCGAAGCTGGGCCGCGGTCTGCACCTGATCAGCGCGCGCTACGAGGGGTCGGAGCTGTTCACGGCGTCGGCGAGCTGGCCGAACCTGCTGATCGTGCTGCCGAAGTGGTGAGCGCGGTCTGAGAGGGACGACCGTATCCACCCGGAGGATTCGGGTAGGCAGACGGGTGGATACGGCCCGGTCTCTCTCGATGTGTACTAGGTGTGCGTAGTGACCGGCGCGGGGTGGATCTTCGGGTGTCGCGCCGATGACGACGTTATCGGGGTTGACGTGAACGCTACAAGACGTAGTTTGCACCCAGTTCTGGGGGTAGCATCCGCTCGACTTCTCCCCACGCGCGACTTCTGCACAGCCGCCACGGCCGTCGGTGCTCTCCCGTAAACTCGCGGGGTGAGTTGGAACGCCGAAATCCCGTGGGATCCCGAAGAAGAACCGCCCTTCGACCCGTTCGCGGAGCCTCCCTTCGACGACGAGGCGCCGTTTCCCGATCGGGAAGGCGGCGGGGGTGGCGCCATTGGGGGCGGCGCCGCCGTGCGCACCGTTGCGCGCGTCGACCGCGGGCCCGCGCCCACCGCCCTCGAGGCGCTGGAGAAGATCTTCGGCTACGACTCCTTCCGCAACCAGCAGGCCGAGATCATCGACACGGTGGTCGCCGGCGGCGACGCCCTCGTTCTGATGCCCACCGGTGGCGGAAAGTCGCTCTGCTACCAGATCCCCTCGCTCGTGCGCGAGGGCACCGGCGTGGTCATCTCGCCGCTGATCGCCCTGATGCAGGACCAGGTCGACGCCCTCACCGCCGTCGGCGTGCGCGCCGGCTTCCTCAACTCCACACAGGACCCGCAGCAGCGCCGCGAGGTGGAGGACGCCTACCTCTCGGGCGAGCTGGACATGCTCTACCTCGCGCCCGAGCGCCTGCGTGTCGCGGCCACCGCCGAGCTGCTCGACCGCGGAAAGATCTCCCTCTTCGCCATCGACGAGGCGCACTGTGTGTCGCAGTGGGGCCACGACTTCCGCCCCGACTACCTGCAGCTGTCGATGCTGCACGAGCGCTGGCCCACCGTGCCGCGCATCGCGCTCACCGCCACGGCCACCGAGGTGACCCACAAGGAGATCGCCTCCAAGCTGCAGCTCGGCGACGCCAAGCACTTCGTCTCCAGCTTCGACCGCCCCAACATCCAGTACCGGATCGAGCCGAAGAACCAGCCCATGCAGCAGCTGCTGGCGCTGATTCGAAGCGAGCACGCCGGCGACGCGGGCATCGTCTACTGCCTGTCCCGCGCATCCGTTGAGAAGACGGCCGACTTCCTCGTGGAGAACGGCGTCACCGCGCTGCCGTACCACGCGGGTCTCGACGCGCGCATCCGCTCCGCCAACCAGTCGCGCTTCCTGCGCGAGGACGGCGTGGTGATGGTGGCCACGATCGCCTTCGGCATGGGCATCGACAAGCCCGACGTGCGCTTCGTGGCGCACCTCGATCTGCCGAAGAGCGTCGAGGGCTACTACCAGGAGACCGGCCGTGCCGGCCGCGACGGCCTGCCCTCCACCGCCTGGCTCGCCTACGGACTGCAAGACGTGGTTCAGCAGCGGCGCATGATCCAGCAGTCGGAGGGCGACGACGCCTTCCGCCGGCGCCTCGGCGCCAACCTCGACGCCATGCTCGCCCTGTGCGAGACGATCGAGTGCCGCCGCGTGCAGCTGCTCGCCTACTTCGGCGAGACCAGCGCGCCCTGCATGAACTGCGACACCTGCCTCTCCCCGCCCGAGGGTGTCGACGGCACGATCCCCGCGCAGAAGCTGCTCTCCACCGTGGTGCGCCTCTGGCGCGAGAAGCAGCAGCGCTTCGGAGCCGGGCACATCATCGACATCCTGGTGGGCAAGACCACACCGCGCATGACGCAGTACCGCCACGACCAGCTGAAGACCTTCGGCATCGGCGCCGACCTCAGCGACCAGGAGTGGCGCGGCGTTGTGCGCCAGATGCTCGCGCAGGGGCTGCTGCAGGTGCAGGGCGAGTACGGAACCTTCGCGGTGACGGATGCGAGTGCCTCCGTTCTCGACGGATCCCGCCCCGTGAAACTGCGCAAGGAGCCGGAGCGGTCGGT